>Ga0181348_1000905_pt1 | contig 12997 bp, 17 predicted proteins | sample Su13VDMM110DN_FD_130092 | JGI IMG/M metagenome (GOLD analysis project Ga0181348, IMG submission 130092) | Freshwater viral communities from Lake Michigan, USA - Su13.VD.MM110.D.N | ecosystem: Environmental > Aquatic > Freshwater > Lake | place: USA: Michigan | collected 2013-07-16
ACAAGGTCTATTAGATGAAGCAAGGAAACGTGGCACGAGGTTCTGGAATAGGCGTATCCTCAACTGCTCGACAGCGGGGAACTCTGGAGAAGATTTAGACCGAGCATATATGGCTGGAGATCAGCGTGTGTGGCATTTGCGATGTCCAAGCTGCGACAAGTTATCACAACCTAAATGGGAACGTATTAAATGGGATAAAAGTTCTTGCTCCAATGGCGAACAATGGAACTATAATCTGCTCAAATCACTGGCAAAATATGAGTGTGAACATTGCCGGACACAGTTTGAGAACACCGCAGCAAATCATCGGGCTATGAACGCTCGTGGTGAGTATGTTCCTACTAATCCTAATCCTTCGCCGCAAACTATATCGTTTCAGTGGAACGCACTTTGCCTTGCACCTACCGAGGTTTCATGGGGTGAATTAGCTGTTGAATGGGTTAAATCTGATGAGGAATGGCGTAAAGGTAATGAATTTCCTCGTAAAGAGTTCATTACAAAGCGGCTTGCGGAAACTTGGTCTACAGAAGTTGTTTTCGAGGAGTTTAAACTGCCAGTTATTCCAATTGAAGCGTGGGCATCTGAATTGCATAGGTTTGTCACTGTTGATGTGCAAGAAGGACATTTCTGGGTGCTTGTCCAAGGTTGGAACGCTAATGGGGATGATTACGTTCATTGGGCTGACAAATTGCATACTTGGGAGGATATTCGAGCCAAACAAGAGGAGTATGCTGTGCGTGATTCGTGCGTCTTTGTCGATTGCGCTTTCAATACTCGACAAGTTTTTGCCGCTTGTGTGAACTATGGGTGGTGTGCATTGCGCGGTGAAGATATTGATAACATCCAAGTGGCATCTAAAACTGGTCGCAAATCGTCATTCTACAGTTGGCCGCCATCTCAGGGCGATCCTTACTTGGGTATAACGACTAATAAGGTTAGGAAGTACTGCCCTACTATGCGATGGGCTAAGAGGTCAATTCTTGATATAGCAGGGAATCGTCGAGATGGTAAGGCTCGCGGTATCCGGTGCTCTGTTAGTCCTGATGTCTCTTTAAACTTCCAGAAGCAGATGTATTCCGAGATGCCAAAGGTTGAACGTGATAGGCGCGGCAAGGAACATCGGCGATGGCATCGTATTGGTAATAGACCTAACCATTTGTGGGACTGTTATTGCATGGGCATTGTTGCTGCGTGTATGGCAGGAGTTATTGGCGGCAAAGATTAAAATGACTTGCATTGTTTTTGCCAATGGTGTAGTGTCTCCTTGTTCCGTTGGAACGGGACTCAGTTGTTTATCATGTTCATTCATAGCCGTTAGGGTGCGAAAGTACTTTAACGGCTATGTTGACTTCTGGGGTATATTGATGGCAGTAGGAATGTTTATATCGTTTTCATCGGCGCAATTAACGTCGATGCGAGACACTGCACAAGCTCAGATGATTTCTGGTGAGAATCGAGTGATTACACTGGCTACATCAGGCGATGTGACAACTCAGAAGGTCTGGCAACTTGAGCCTGCTGTATTTTGGGATGAACTGAACTATGCTTTGCGTAGGGTGGGAGCATTAGGGGTTAAGGTTACACGAACCCGAATCAAATATGTATGACCTACACAATTAACGATAAGCGCGGTTCAAACCATAACATCCAAGCATCTGACAGCATCTGGAATCATCGTGATTCGCTTAATGATGGAATGCGATTGCGGATTACTGTTCCAGTCGAACAAGCAAGCACACGGCAAGCGATTACTCGGTATGATTGGCAGAAAACTCTTAGTCTTTCCCGTCAACTATTTGCTCGTGTAAACGAGGTTTCAGGAGCGTTACAACAAAAGAATCTTTATGCAATCGGTGACAGTTGGGAACCTCGATTTGATGGAGCCGATCAAGCATGGGGCAATCTTGCTGAAGAATGGTTATTTAACTGGTTCCAGGTATGCAATGTCCGAGGTGAACCTTTTGATTTTCTAACATCTCTCTATGTAGATTCGCTTGCAATAGACCGCGATGGCGATGCGGCAATGATTACTGTCGTAAAAGATGGCGAACCAAAGTTGCAGTTTATTTCCGCTCATCAAATAGGGGTTAGGAACGGTGGTAATTGCGTTGATTCTACAGGTTATGGAACAGTTCAAGGAGGCACCTATGACGGGCTTAGGATTTATAACGGTGTTATCTTTGGCAACAAAGGCAACGTAGTCGCATATAACATCATGGGCACAGTTGCTTCTGAGGATATGCAAGTGCCATTGGCAAGTTGCCAGTTGCTTTATGAGCCTGAATGGTCAGATCAAGGTCGGGGCATTCCAAAACTTGCTGCAAGCCAGTTGCACTGGATGGATTACGAGGACATTCACACTTTCTTAAAGAAACAGGTTAAACAAGATTCTGCACAGGGAATTTTACACTACAACGAGTCAGGAGAAGCTCCTACTGAAGCTGATTTTATCACCGGCAAATCTAGTGGTGACGTGAATCAAGATGTAAAGATTGAGCATCTTGAGGGCAATGAGATCATGTATTTCAAAGCTCAAGGTGGCGGCAAGATTGAGCCGTTTAAATCAGAACGTCCGTCACCTAACGTCGATGCGTTCACAATGCGGCTTGTTCGTGGGTGTTTGCAGTCAATGGGTTGGTTCTTCGAGATTTATGATCCGTCAAGATTAGGTGGATCATCTACTCGATTGATTCAAGACATGGCTAGGAGTTCGATTAGGTCTAAACAACGGACTATCCACAAACGTGCTCTCAGAGCTGTATCTCATGGGCTAGCATGGGCGATGGAGAATGGCGATATTCCACGGAATGACAATAAGGATTGGCTTAAATGGTCGTTTACACTTCCCGCAAAGCTGACTGTTGATGCTAGGTATGATGACCAGACTGCGATGGATCGTATTAAGATGTCGGCTGGAACGTATTCTGATTTGTTTGGTGAAAAAGGTCGCTGGTGGGAGGACGAGGTGAATCAGCGGATCAAAGAACAAGTATACATCCAGAATGCTTGTGCTGTAGCTGGCGTGGCTCTGGAGCGCGTTCAAATGCTTACTCCTAATGGAACACCGAATGCAGCTCAGGCAGCCTCTACGGATACACAGGTAACGACAGAAAATTTATGATGCTCGAAAAGATATTGCGGACATTACGTTCCGAGCCACTAGCATTAACTGCTCCGGCGTTTGCTTCGATTACTAGTCTGTTTGAAGGTCGGCTTGCTAACGGTGAGTTTTCTAGGGATGGCACAGATATGTGCGGCGGAAAAGTGGACATTGCCGGTATGACAATTGCCGATGGTATCGCTCAAATTCCTATTCGCGGTGCAATTGGTCAGGGATTAAACGGATTTGCTAAAGGGATGGGTGCAGTCGATGTGGAAGATGTCGAGACTGAAATCAACCTAGCTGAAGCAGACCCCTCTGTGAAAGTCATTGCTTTCATTATTGATAGTCCAGGCGGTATGGTTTCTGGAACACCAGAACTAGCTTCCAGAATCAAGTCGATCAAGAAAAGCAAGTATGCCTTTGCCGCTGGTCAGACTGCCAGTGCCGCTTATTGGCTTGCTTCACAGGCTGATGCCATCTTTGTTACTGAGACATCTGATGTAGGTTCTATTGGAGTTTACTTAGCGGCTATGGATGAGACTGAAGCATACCGCGCTCAAGGTTTGAAGGTGGATTTAATCAAAGCTGGCAAATTGAAAGGGATCGGGTTTCCTGGCACAGCAATGGGCAAAGATCAACGCGAACATCTCCAAGCGCGAGTGGATGATATTCATAACATGTTCAAATCTCAGGTGCAGAAATCAAGGCGCGTTAAGGTTGATGCAATGGAAGGACAAACTTTCATGGGACAAGGTGCTATTGATGCTGGGCTTGCAGATTATCTAGTTTCTAATAAGTCAGAGTTCTTAAAAATGATAGCTCCAAAATAATCAATAGTTGACTTCATTACATCTACAGAAGATTAAAATATGTTTACATTACCAGAATTCATTGAAGCAGGTATGAAGTTTTTTAAAGGGGAAATGGTTCCCGTAGAGAAACTGACAGCATCTGAATCGCAAGTTGAACAGTTAAAGAATGAAATTGCAACGGCGGGGACTAGCCCTGCGGCGTTGAGTTTGAAAAATGCTGAGTTACTAAAAGAGATTGAGCTACTGAATGCTGATATAGATGCTCACAATAAAATCATTTCTGTGCTTGAATCTAACGCAATCACTGCGGGTAGACAAGCGCAACAAGCATTGTTGGCAGTTGGTGTTGAACCTGTTATTTTAGATCAGAATACTTCTACAATTGCTCCAAAATCGTTTATTGAACTTGTGAAAGAACAAGTTGCAAGCGGCAAAAGCAAGGCAGCAGCAGTAACTTTTTGTATTCGTAACTTCAAAGCCGAATACATTTTAGCCAAAGAAAATGGCGACATTTCACGGCTTTGAAAAACAATAGTTAATAATTAAATAAGGAAAAATAATGGCAACGACAAATGAATCAGGAATCGCCACTTACACGGCGACAGCCGCTGCGATTGATGCAGGGTTGAGGGTTAAAGTGGATAGCGCAGGACTCATCTTAGTGGCGGGTGCTGCTGATGCGTCAATTGGCGTGACAATTGAAGATATTGTTGCGAGTGGAACTGGTGCTGTGAAATTGTTTAGTGCTCCAGGTACATTCTTTCTAAAGACTGGCACTGGCGGAACAACCGCTGGCACTGCAACTACTGGGTTAGCCGGTGGTTTAATTGGCACAGGAGGCACGGCAATTCTTTTGATGCCGCTTGAAACTGTAACCATTGGTGGTGTCGCTGAATGTGCTCGAACTGTCTAATAATTAACAACTAAAGTTTAAAAATATATGTTTTCTACATCTGGAGCCGTTCTTAGGTCAGACATTAACGCATTAGTTTCTGAGGCCGCTAAGGCTGAGGACTTTTACATTGGAGCAAAGGTATTGCCTCCTCTTAGTGTGCCTGAACGTAATGGGCAATATCCAAAATTCAAAAAGGCGAATGGCGAGTTGCTAAATAACGATGCTGAACTTCGCGCACCTACCGCGAGTTATGCACGTATCATTCGCAAGTATGATTCTGACTCTTTTACAACTCACGAGTATGGACTTGAAGAAGTTGTCGGTGATGCAGAAGCATCCGATGTGAACCGCTTTTTCAACGCTGAAGTTGTGGCAGCCAATTTTGTTCGTCGCCAACTAATGTTGGGGCATGAGATTCGTGTTGCTGCTGCTGTGTTTAATGCGACAAACTTTGGGACAGCAGTTAATTCTGGCACTGCTTACACAGTTGCAAACAAAGCAACTGCTGATTTTGCGTCTGATGTTTTAACTGCCATTGATACGCTCAACGGTCGCGGAGAAAATCCAAATACGATCGTGATGAGTGGCGCAGTGTTCACTCGGATCAAAGGTCAAACTTTGTTCCAGAACTTCGTGCGCGGCAATCGGCCTTCTGACATTACTGCTAACCTTTCGCAAGGTGCCGTTGCTGAAGCGTTCGCTGATGCTGGGATTACCAATGTTCAGGTTGGTCGTGCTGCTTTTAACTCTGCCAAAAAAGGATTAGCATTTGCGTCAAGCCCAGTCTGGTCTAATTCGTTTGTCTGGATCGGTCGCGTTGAAGCTGGGGACATGATGGCCGGTGGAGCTGGTCGCACTCTATATTGGAATGCAGATTCTGAATTGTTCACTGCTGAAACTTACCGCGAAGAAGCACGGCGTTCTACTGTGGTGCGTGTTCGTCAGCATACCGCTGAGAAAATTGTGGATGGTGAATCAGGTTATTTGTTGAATCCGCAATATTCATAATCTGTAAGTAACAAGCATACCCCGTTCGCTTTTCGATGGCGGGCGGGGTTTTTTATTATGACTTTCCAATCCATGATTCAAGGTGCTGTCAATGAGCTGATGGCTGATTTGGCTGATAGCGATGGCACACCGCCACAATTCATATGGAAAAGTGTTTCAGTTTCTTGTATCCCACAACTATCAGAAAGTGGAGCATTAGTTGTCATAGGTGGAATAGAAGCTACTCTGTCTGCTGTGCTAACTGTGCGAGTTGCTGACTTCTTATCTGCTGACTCAACGCTTATTACAGCAGACAACACGTTTACAACTGTTGATGCTGGTGTCACTGTTCCAATTGTAGGAAAGACTGTCACGTTCCAATCTAAAATTCATCGGATACTCAGCGTGTCAAAAGATGCAACCAATTCATACCTTAAACTTGTCTTAGGCAGTTCAAACCAATGAGCTTAAGAATGAAAGTAGATATGAAACGGTTTGATGCTGCTATGATTGTGTATAGGCAAGCTAGTAAGCGTGACTTTGCTTATATCTGCAATAGAACGATGTATAATGTTTTGCTTAAAACCTTTTTCCTTACTCCAAAAGCAAAAGTTGCTAATGTTAAAACACAAAGTGGAGTTTACGGGTCTGCTATAAAATTTGTTTTAAAAGGTAAGAAAAAGCCTAAACTTAAGTTGGTCAAAGCTGGTGATTATTACTCAAAGAAAGCGTTTGCACTTGCTTTTTGGAAGCGTGGTAAAATGGGAAAACCTACAAAAGCTCCTATTGGACAACGTGTAACTATTGTGCGTAGTTTTATTAACAGGCGAGCTTCATCAACTGGTTATATCAAACACGGATGGGGAATAGCAAAGAGAGTGTTTGATGCAATAAAAGAGTTGCAAGGAGATGTTAAGCCTTGGAGAGGATGGAATCCAAAACGGTTTTCAAAACGAATGCAAGGGTCGGGATTAGCTGCTGTTTGGGGGTGGAACCCAAAAGCAATCGCAGAAAGTGGTGTTGTAGGGGCAACAACTGTTGGAGCAGTTGCATTGCAAAGAGGTGTCAATTTAGCAGCTAGAGATATGATGAGTTGGGCAAAGAAAGTGCTGAGAAAGTCAGCAAAACAGTCTTGATTTATGGCGTTAAAACAAAAACTTGAAGCTGCATTTGCAGAAGTAATTTCAGCTATTGTGTTGCCTGTTGATGTAAGTATTTACACAGGTGAAGATACCGAAGAACAGGTGCGCCCGTGTATTGTGTGTAGAGCAAATGGTGGCGGGCAAGAAGAACCACAGGCATCAGGCAATCGAATGATGGATGTAGAAATTATTATCAAATCGCAGGCGGATGAAAATGATACCGGCGATGCTCTTGAATTGCATTCTGCTTTGGTTGGACTAATTGAACTGAACCTTAAGACTGACACGTTATCTACAGATTTATCAGCGGCTATTGCTGATTTCTATGTTTTTGATCCGGTTATTGATAGTGGTCAAGAAAATAACATACAAGGTCGGGCGTTTGTAGATGTCCAAAAGTTTAAGGTGTATGCGTGCGCTTCAGATGTTTCTGCTTAACTAGGTTGACTTCACGCTACAAATAGAAAGTAAAAATTTATGCCAAGTATACAAACAGGAAAAGCTGTTATATTCGGTTTCAAAGGAACTGCAAGTGGCGCAGGGGTTGGCGGTGCTGCAAGTTTTCTCAATGAATCCGGTGATATTTCTAACGATGTTAAAATTGATGAAATTAGAAATGAGGATAATGAGCTAGTTGGTTTGATTCATTCCGGTCAAGTGTTCGATGCTAGTCTCACTTTTACTCCGGCTGGTGGAAGCATTAGTGGTGTAAACGCACTTATGACCGCTCCAACTCTTGGTGGTAAAGTTACCTTGTCAGGTTTTCAAGCGGTTGCAATGAACCAAACCGACTGGGTCTATGTGGGTGGTTGGAAAATGGCTTTCAAGAAAGATGGTATTGCAACTTACGAATTGAAAATCAAACGTGGTGCAAACTTCGACATCTCAGCCGTTATAAGCTGATAATCGTATGTCTCGATGGCTTGAAGCAATTCTGCCAGAGCCTATCAATCTCCTAGGTCAACGGTTAAATCCGTTCAGCCTAGGTCATTGCATTTTGCTCAATAGGTTGGATAACCCGTTCTATGTAGGTGGCGAAACCAATCTACAGGATGTGCTTCAAGGCGTTTTCATTTGTAGCCAGACATTTGATGAGGCATGGACTGCGTTAGCTGACAAAAATCTGGATGAAAGAATCATCAAGTGGCAGGCTCAATTAGGTCGCATAGACATTCAAGAAGCTACTTCAGTCTTTTCTGCGTATTTAAGGAACGGGTCTTTCTCTCCTGATTTATCGGATGAAAGCGAAAGCAAACGGCAACCAGGCACACCCTTCTTGTTGCGGCTCAAACTAATCTTGCAAAGTAAACTTGGTTACACCGAGAAAGAAGCATTGGAAAAACCTTTTGGTGCTGTTTTACATGAGGTTTTAGGTCTAGCTGAATTACGTGGCGATGTCAAAGTGATGAATGCTGATGAACTTGAAATGCACGAGGAACACAAAAAGTTAAGAGCTGAATTTGCGGCTTCGGATTTGGTAGTAGAACACCCTGAAAACTAATGGCTTTTGCAAACTTAGTAGTTGAAGTTGGGTTGAATGGTTCCGCTTTTGAAAGAGGCGTTACTAACGTAATCGCTAAAGCGCAGCAGATGAATGCAGCTTTTGGCAAAGCTGTAACGGGCATTGCCAAAAACCAGATTTCTCAAGCGTTTGCTGTTGCGGCAGTCATAAACAAGATGCAAGCGGGTATATCTGAAGCTATAGCTTTCGGATCGTCAATTGTTAATTTATCTAAAGAACTAAATGTTAGCGAGGATGTTTTGCAGTTGTGGAATTATGCAGCAAAAACTACAAATGCCACAATGGGCGATGTGCAACAAATGTTTTTACATTTGGCGCGAAAATCTCAAGATGCTGCAAACGGAACGGAAGAAACAATAGCTGCATTTGCAAAATTAGGCGTTACAATTGATGATGTTAAAAACAAAAGGCCAGAAGAAATTGCTCGTTTAATTGGAAAAGCATTTGAGAATAAAGGGGCTGATCCTGCTAAATTAGAAGGTGCGTTAAGAGATGTAGGGGGACGAGGAGCACATGCTTTAATTAGCGCGTTTGAAAAAGGAATAGGCTCAACATTTGATGAAGGGCTGCAATTAAATATTGTTATTAACGCAGATGAATTAGCTAAAATGGATGCGTTAGGTGATAGATTAGATGTTATACAAATGCGAATGCGCCCAGTGTTTTTTGGGATTGCAATTGTTTTTACTCAAGTTGCGGAAGCTATTTATGACAGTGTAAGGTTATTGACTGCTGGGGTAATGGATTTAATGGCTAACTTTCGTGATCCAGCAGGTTACAATAACATTAAAGACCCAGTTTTAAGACAACAAGTTGCTGAAAGGTCTGGCAAAGATCAGGATAAACAAATTGTTAGGACGGTTCCAGAAACTATTCAGGCAATGCGTTCTGAAAAGATGGATGAAATCAGTCAGCTATTAAAGAAAAAGAATGATTTAAAAATTGGTGAATTTGAATTTGAAAGTAAAAGAGACAAATTACAAGCAGAAATAAGAATTCTGCATGCAGAACTAAAAGCATTAACAGAGGCTTATGTTGAACCTTTTAGTGCAGTAAGTACGCTTGTTAAAGAAAAGATTGATCAAATAAATGCTGAAGGTAAAGCGTTAGATGAAGCAGCAAGAAAAAAGTTACAAGAAAAACGTAACAAGCCTTTAGTTGATGAGTCAATTCCTAAGAAACTTAGACCTGTTAAAGCTGAAAACATAGAGCTTTTGCCTAAGATTACTGATTCACTTGCTAAGTTTGGCGGGTTCACTATGGGTCGTGATGTTCTTACTTTAACTGTTGCTAAACAGCAATTAGCAGTTCTTGAAACTATATCTGACAATACTAAAAATATTGGTAGTCCAATAGAAGGAGACGGACTTTAATGCCAAGTAAAGTTACAGGATCAAATGTAGCAGTGCGTTCTGGTTGGGAACAACAGTTCGATCCAGCTTCAGGCTGGAAAACTGTTGAAACTTGGAACGGTTCTAAATCTCAGATTGCTGCTATTATTCAAGGTTTTAGAGACAATGGAGCTGCAACTTCAGTTAAAAACAGTGGAGCACTTTGGACTCTTACTGTTACTTGGTCTTTAGAATATGGCCAAGACACAAATAAACAACCTTATGCTCCACCAGCTACAGAAGTACCACTTGATACATGGGATGTAGATGTGGAATTGGCAGATGTTGATGTTAGGGCAAGCCCAAAAATAATTACTTATTTAGGTGGAGAATCTCAAGTAGCTATAACTTTTAAAGAAGTTGATGCTGCAATTAAAGCTGGGCAATCTTTAACAGCGTATTATCTAAGCACTGGCATAAACCCATCTACCATTCAGCAACTAGAAAAAAATGAATTAATTTATAGACTGCGTTCGCGTGGTGTTACAACTTTAACAGAAAAACGTCCTATATTAACTAGGAAACGCACATACACATCTGCTTACACTACACCAATTCAAATTAACGCAGTAGAAGTAATTTACACAACTTCTGCTTTAATAACTGAATTTAAAGTTCCAAATATTATCCAACAAAAACTGCCTGCAACACCTCTTGTTACTCAAGCTGAAGCAGCTTGGGGCTGGAAACAACGTAAACAATCTGGCACCTTTACAGTTGCAAGGAATAAAATTGAAGAAACTATGGACTTCGTTTTTGCTCAATGGAGCACTTTGCTTTACGACTTTATTCCATGATAATTCCACCTAAACTGCCAGAGACAGGGCCGTTCAAAAGGCTTTACGGATGGTTAAATCAATTGCGTGAAACAGTTGCTTCTCAGCGGCTAATTGAAACTCAAGGAATGCAAATACAACAAACTCGGTCTGGCACTATTGCAAAGCCAATTGCTAGAGATGAAAACGACAATACCGATTCTGTTCCACGGTGGGGTTGACTTGATTACATTGGTGTATGGCTAACGAAATTTCTTTATCTGTTTCAATGAGTGCCGCAAAAGGCGGCGCAAACGAATCTGTGTCTGCCTCAACGGCAATCACAATGATTAACGAGGACATGGTTTCAGCAACAATGGTTGCGCCAATTAACACGAATTTTACAACTTCTATTGCTTTTTCTGGAGCAATTCACGGCGGGTTGATTTGTATTAAAAATTTGTCAACTGATACTACTGTTGTAGTAGAAGTTGCCAAAAGCACCGCTGCGTTTACAACTGCTGCTGAGTTTACGGCTGCGCGTACTCTTTCTGTTGGAGCTGGTGAAGTTGCAGTGTTTAGAACCTTGTTGTTGGATACTACTTCTCTATACCGCATTAGGACTAATAGCGCAACTGTTACACAGTTTATTCAAGTCACAATATTGGAGCCTTAACGCGTGTGCTTTTTTGCACTAAAAATCAGTTAGCCACTCAAAATAAAGCGTTAAATGACAAAATGCGTTCAGGGTCTTAAAAGCCTTGGCGCATTTTGTTTTTTGTGGTATTGCTAATTTTAAGAAAGAATAAATCATGAGTGAAATTAGTTTAAACGTAAGTTTTACAGTAGCGAAAGACGGAGCTTTTGTAACTTCATCTCGCAACGCTTCAATAGCAATGACTGGCACAGATGTTTTATCACGCACTATGGCAGTTACTACATCGGCAGTGACATTGCCAATGGGAGAAGTTGCAATTGGAGGTTTAATTGTGATTAAAAATTTAGGTGCAACTTCTGTTTATATTGGAGCAGCTACTGTCACAACAGCAAATGCTGTCGTTAAAATTAACACAAATGAAATGGCTGTTTTTAGAAGTAATGTAGCATTGCAGTGCATTGGAACAGCGGCAGGTTTCATTCAATATACAACTGTAGAAGATTAAATTTAATAATATGGCTGAAGAAATTTCTTTATCTGTTAGTTTTTTAGCATCAAAAGGCGGAGCTTCTGCAAGTTGTGTTCAAAGCGTTTCGCTTGATATGTCTGCTTTAGGCAACGATATGTCAACGCAAACTGTGACTGTTAATGACACTCCTGAAATTGCTGTGCCAGTTGGAAATGTAGACGAAGGAGGTTTGATGGCTATAAGAAACTTGAGTTTAACTGCAACTGTAAAGTTTGGTTTGACTGGAACTGCTTACAATAGTATGAATTTCGGGGTTGGGCCAAATGAAACGATTGTTTTTCGCAATTTCTTTCCAGCAGGTGATCTTTTCGCTAAGGCTTCAGCGGCAAGCACGCTCATTGAAGTTGTCACCATAGACCCTTAATTGTGGCAATTACATTTGTAAAATCTCCGTTTATAAATGTCGGCGATCTTTTAAAATCATCCGACATTGCAAAGCAATCAGAAGCAATGAACTCAAGGTTGCGTTCAGGGCTGGCTGAACCGTGGAGGATTGTTTACCTTTACGCATCTTTATTCCGTCAGATACGTAATTCTGATGGACTACTTTCGTTTCCAGCTAACCTAGAGTTTTTCAAAAGCTATCAACATTTAGACCCAGCAAAAGCGTCTTGGCCAGAAGCTGAAGCTGGCGATCCAGCAGGTGTCAACGTCACAAGCAGCTTAGGTTCTTTAATTTACGGGGTTGATGCTCCCAATATCCCATCTGAATTTGAGGTTCTTGATGGTGTTCCTTTAACTGTTCCTGGCACAATATCACTTCCAGAAACTCCACTAGAACATTGGACACTTGGCAAGTATCAACGTGGAGCCGTAGATGCTTCTCTGGGCGCATCTGCTGCTCCGATGCTTGATGTTGCCGATCAATTCTGGAGATTGTACCAAGGCCCAACCTCGCCTCACGGTAACGCTTATGGAGGTTACATGGCAGGGCCGCAGTATGGTGCCTATTGCGGAACTTTCTTAGGAAATCCAGTGCAAGGGTTAAATCACATATTAACCAATACTAAGACAGGAGCAGTAACAACTTTTAATGCAACTTGCGCTGTTTACGGCACTAGTGCTGAAGAATCAGGAACGAATGTTCATTACATTTCAGAAACTGAATCCACAATTTACGTCGTTAAAATCAATGGGTCTGTTGAAGTGTTCGATAGGCAAGATTGGATGCAAGGGCCGTATACTGATGAAGTGAGGTTACGC
>Ga0181348_1000906_pt1 | contig 12996 bp, 17 predicted proteins | sample Su13VDMM110DN_FD_130092 | JGI IMG/M metagenome (GOLD analysis project Ga0181348, IMG submission 130092) | Freshwater viral communities from Lake Michigan, USA - Su13.VD.MM110.D.N | ecosystem: Environmental > Aquatic > Freshwater > Lake | place: USA: Michigan | collected 2013-07-16
GAGTTTAACTTAAATGATTTTTATAATACAGACTCAAGATTTTCACAAGGTAGAATAGATAATGATAATATTATTCAAAATTTAAAAGATTTACAAAATACAAATGAATCAACGGTCAATTAATCTTTCACCTTGGGAAGAAATATCAATCTCAACTGAAATTCAACATCATACATTAATTGACATCGCAACTATCATTATAGGAAACGATGATGATTATTATTTTATAGAAGATGACATTGAGAAAGTTATGGATGTTAGTTCAATGCCACATTATATAAAAGAAGACTGGATTAATTACAACAAGAAAGATATTAATCAAAAAGTTTTAGATAATCATATTGCAATTTATACTGATAAGATAGAAAAGATAGAAATGCAATGGCCATATTCTATACCTCCTGCTGATTTAGCAGCTTATGCATTTAATAATCAAGAAGTTCAAAAAGTAATTTCAATATTAAAATCAATAAAAAGGAATTTAATAATCAAAAATATAATTTAATTCCTTATTTTTACAAAATGAAACCTATAAAAATAAAAAAACAAGAAAAGAATATTAAGGATTTTGCTCCTATAATGACAAGAGCTTGCCAAGGTGTTTGTGATAGAGAAGTTCTAATGACAAAGGAAGGACCGGTTGTAGTTTGTAATGGTTGTATGAAAATTTTAATTGATAATAGAGATAAAAAATGACAGAACTTACTAAAGGTGTTAGACAACTATTAATTATTAATGTTGTTATATTTATTATAACTTACATATTATACAACTTTAAAATTTCATTAATTGAAAATTTTGTTCTTTTTTCTTTTAATTCTGGTTACTTTCAACCATATCAACTATTAACTTATATGTTTTTACATGGTTCATTTTTACATATTATATTTAATATGTTGTGTCTTATAACATTTGGATTAGATTTAGAAAGAAGATTTGGAACTATTAAGTTTCTTAAAATTTATTTATTAATGGGAGTTATTGCTGGTCTATTCCATATACTTACAACTCCAAATCCGGTAATGGGTGCATCTGGTGCTGTTTGGGGTGTGATGATGATATATGCTTTATTTAATCCAAATACAATTCTAAATCTTTATTTTTTAATTCCGGTCAAAGTTAAATATATTGTGGGTGTATTTTTTTCAATTGAATTCTATTTATCAATAATGGGTAATGATAGTGTAAGTCACGTTGCTCATGTTGGTGGTGCTTTAACCGGAGCAATTATTTATTTGCTCAATAGAAAGTAGTATTTGCTCATTCTAAAAAATAAATCATTATTTTTTATAAATGATAAGCGAATTGGATGGGCTTAAATTGATATATAAATAAAATATTTATTTTGTAAATAATTTATTACTAATTATTTAATTGATAAATTATGTGTAAAAATTTTATTTTATTTTATGAAAAATCTACTACTTTTATTATTATTTCCCTTTTTTGCTTATTCGCAGTATTGTCCGGCTTTGGGGCCAGATCAACTATTACCTTGCGGTGTTAACTCAACCACTTTAACGGCGGATTTAAGTCAGTGTGGACCTGGTGGACCAAATCCAAATCAAACAACAAACTACGGTGTTACAAACATTCCATATGTTGCCCAAACCAACACAGGAACAAGTTTGTTTATGAGTGATGATTCACAACAAGGACCATTTCAAATTGGTTTTAACTTTTGTTTCTTTGGTACAACATATACTCAGTTCTATGTTGGGTCTAATGGTTGGATTTCATTCACTGGAGGACAACCTGTAACATTTACATCGCAACCTATTCCAACAGGAAACGCATTAGTACCTAAGAATTGTATTATGGGGCCTTGGCAAGATTGGCATCCAGGTATTGGTGGTCAAATCAAATATCAAATACAAGGTGTTGCTCCGTGTAGAAAGTTAGTTGTTAGTTGGATAAATATGCCAATGTTTTCTTGTACTTCAAATATTGGAACATTCCATATTGTAATATACGAATCAACAAACTATATTGAAAATCATATCGCAAATAAACCCGCTTGTGTACAATGGCAGGGTGGAACCGCAACACAAGGTATACATAATCTTGCAGGAACTATTGGTATTGCAACGCCTGGTAGAAACTCAACCACCTGGACTACTGTAAATAATTCATATAGATGGACTCCTTCAGGTCCTGCAGTAACACCAACTTTAACTTGGTATCAGGTAGGTAACCCAAATCCAATTGGAACAGGTCCTACAATTACAGTTACGCCTCCTCTTGTTGGTGCAAATTACACTTGTCATTTAGTTTATCCTATTTGTAATGCCGGTTGGTCAACTTGTAACGCCGGTATTGGTAATTTAGGTCCTGATACTGTCTTTGTTGCGCCAGGGCCGCCACAATTACCACCACCAAATTTAATTTTACAAACCCCGCAATGTAATAATGGGTGTGATGGATCAATTACGGTGGTTCCTAATGGAGGAACAGGGGTAACAACTATATCTTGGAATGGTGGATCAACAAACTTAACTTTAAATAATTTATGTAGTGGTAATTATTTGTTTAATTTAGTGGATGCTGCTGGTTGTACATACAACGGGTCGGCAACATTATTAAATCCTCCGCCTTTACGAGCCCCATTATTTAATAATATAGATCCAACTTGTTTTGGTTATTGTGATGGAACATCAACTGTTAACCCAATTGATGGAGTTTCTCCTTATACATATCTTTGGGGTAACGGTCAAACTACACAAACTTCAACAGGTCTATGTTCGGGTCAACAAACTGTAACGGTTTATGACCAATATAACTGCCCCGCACAAGGAACAACCACTTTAGTTAATCCCCCAATGGTTACAATCAATACAATTACAGGTTTAGATACTGTTTGTTATAATTCTATATCAAATTTATACAATGTTTCAAGTGTTTTTGCCAATCTTGGATATGTTTGGACTAACACAATAGGAAATATCACGTCAGGGCAAGGTACAAGTCAAATAAGTTTAGATGTTACTGGTGTAAATGGAGGTCTTTATAACAATACACTATCAGTTATTGGAGTAAATCAACTTGGGTGTCAGTCATTGCCTGAAACTTTTAATCTTGTTGTGTTAAATATTATTCCTTCAATCACACAAGTTGGTCCATTTTGTGAATACGACAACTGTATTAATCTAATTGGAACTCCACAAGGTGGAATTTTTAATGGATTAAATGTTTGGGGTGAACAATACTGTCCAAATAATGGATTTATTGGTATTGATGTTGTAAATTACAACTATATTCAGTCAGGATGTTTGTTTAATACATCAATAAATGTGCAAGTATATCCAAGACCTTTAATTACAACAGTGGTTAATGGTGTTTTTGATGAAAATAGTGTATATCATGAGATATGTGAGGGTGACACTATTAGTGATATTTTTGATGTTTTGTCTACAAGTGGTGGATATAACGAATGGTATGTTTTCGGAGACACTATATTAAGTCAAAATTTAAATATTACTTGGGATCAAGATGGAATATTTCAATTTCAAGTGGTGAGATGGGACAATGGTTGTGCTTCTAATCCTGAAAGTTTTTTTGTAACCTTAGAATTATGTCCAAATGAAATATTTTACATACCGAATGCGTTCACACCTAATGGTGATGAAAGAAATAATACGTTTAGACCAATTATTACAAGTGGTGTGGATATATATAACTATAGCTTTGTAATTTACAATCGCTGGGGTCAGATTATATGGGAATCTTATAATCCAAATATAGGTTGGGATGGAATTTACGATAATGTTATTTGCCAAAATGGTGTTTATAATTGGAAATTAAAGTTTAAAACACCTAAAGTTGATAATATTAAAGAGTTTTTTGGTAACCTAACAATTATTAGATAGAATATTTTTTTATTTATAACTTTATTACTATATTTGTAAAATGAATAGTGATAGTATAGAAAATATTATTGATAAAAAAATAATGACTCGTTTTGAAGAGGGTCATATTATAAGTTTTGTTAAGAATGAGCTTATTGAAAAGATGGACACTTTTTCTAGCGCCATTAAAAATAACAACGAAAATGCTGATATATTAAAATTGCTTTTAATGCCATCTGAAAATATAGTCCCTTTAAAAACCAGATATCAAGTAATTTATATTAATCATTGTATTCAAAGAATTAAAGATTTAGATTGGATTGTTAATAATAGAAATATTTTTCCAAAGCTTAATCGTTCTCAATTATTTAAATTATTAAAGCTTAAAGAAAAACTTTCACTAAAAAAATCAATTCCCTCTTAATTTATTTTGTAGATTAGTTATTTTTATTTATATTTGTAATATGAAAATCACTACAGAAAATAAAGCAATCCTTTGGTCAATTCTTGAGAAATATGATGGTATTTTAGAATATAAAAAATTCTGTGATGCTCTTTCTAGATTTATTCAAGGTACAATAAGTAACACAGATATTCTTGTTGTTTATCAAAACCTATTAAAAATTGATATGATTGATAAGAAAAAAATTGACTCTACAATTGGTTCCGAAATTGATTCTTGTTTATTCTCTATCTAAAAATTAAATAAAAAATTTTATTTTTTTATCCATTCTTTGAATTTAATAATAGATTCCTGTAGGGTCTCAACAAAACTAAAGTCTTTTAAGAACTCACCAAATTCTGCGACATACTCTTCTTTCGATTCGTCATTGGCATTTTTAAGATATTGCCAGTTGAATGAAAGTTGACTAGGAGTTTTAAAACCAAAAAAGGATAATACATCTTTTTCAAGTTTAACCGCTTCTTGTCCATTCCAGTTATGACCAACTGCAATAACTCCAACTTCTTTATCTTTAAGTAAATTTGATTCACCTAATGTTGTGTGTCTATTTTCTAACCAAGTAAGTCTTTCAATTAGTGATGTATAGATGGCATTCATTTTACCCCAACGAATTGATCCAAAGAATATTATTATATCGGATTCAAAAATAGCGTTAGCTACTTTATACATTTCATCTGATTTATTGTTAAGAGCTGCCCAACATCTTATTTGTCCAGTTGGATTCTTTTCTTTATCATTTAATTTAGCATCTTTCAATCCACAAGTATTTCCTCTTTTAGTTGAAACATTACCTTCACAAGGAAATATTTTAAGTTTTGATACATTAATTATTTGACATCTATCATTGCCTAATTTTTTTAGAATTTCCTCGGCAATTATTGAAGATTTAGGTAATTCTTTATCACCTTCCCATCTATTAGATGTAGTTAAAAAAAGAATCTTTTTTTTTTGATTTTTCTTTAAGTAATTATATAGTTTCTTTAATTCATTCATCACGGAAGTATATATTAAACTTTATTATGTAACTATGGAATAATTTGATTATATTTTAGTTAATCATATTATTGTCAACTCTATCTTTTAATTTCTGAATTGCTCTTGTTAACTCACCAGCAACTTGAATAACAACTGGATGATTAAATCCAGAAAGGCTATTTGCTATATTACTAATATTTCTAACTTCTGATTCTATTCCTTTTAGTTCAGTTTCTAAATCAAAATAAATTTTACTTTTATTGGATTCTATAATTTCATTCATTTTAGATTCTAACTTAGATTCTAATTCTTTAACATTTTTGAATCCTATTTCTAACTCTTTCTCTCTTTTAGAAAGATCATTTAAATCAGAATCAATTTTAATTTGAAGTTCTGTATATTTAGAATCATATTCTTTAGCGGATGAAAGAGCGGTTCTATCAAGATTTCTTTCTCTTTCATTTAGTTCTTGAAACTTATCTTGTATATCTAATTCTTTTTCAGTTGTAGTTCTTACTCTCGACCTCAAATCATCTTCTTTATTTTCTAAACTTTTAATGTCTATTTTGTGTTCATTTTCTTTCTTTTCAAGTCTTTTAATTCTGATTTCAAGTTCATCCTCTTTATCCTTAATTCTTATATCTCTTGATTCTAAGTCTGTTTCTCTTCTATCTAAATCTCTTTTAAAAGTATTTAACTCAGATTCTCTTCTCTCAACGTCTCTGATTAAAGTAGGATTTATAGAAGACTCAGATTTTTGTTGAATTGAAGACATTATCATATCTTCAAAGAATGGAATTAACTTCTTGCCAAGTTGTGACGGTTGTGGCATTTTTTCAACCCTCATAAATGTCAATAATTCAGCTTTCCAGTCTATTGGATCGAATAGTTGTGGATTGGCTTCTACTATATCTCTATCAATAGGAATATTATCACCTTTTAGCTTATATAAATATTCTTCAATTATTGTACCTGATTTTATTAAAAAAATCTTCTTATCTGGTGTTGTATATTGATAATCAGATAGAAGTTTGTGTTTAATTTTCATGTTTTTGAAAATGATTTTTTTTTATATATTAAAAATGTTTGTTTTGTTTTAATTATATTTATTGGTATATATTTAAATATTTTTAAAGATATTATAAACTTAATAAATTTCAATTATAAAATAATAAATAATAAAATGTTAATTAGAAAAGGTGATAAATTTTTGTGCACTGAAGATGTAAATAATGTCTTCGGTTTTCCTCTTTTTGAGAAAAATAAAGAATATAAAGTACTTTGTGTAAATAATGAAAAAATTAAAATTTATATCACACTTAATCATATTCTTTATTCAAATGAATATATTGAACATGATTTAGAATGGATATCAAAAAGATTTAAAAAAATATCATAAATGAAATTAAATAAAATACATCAAGGTGACTCTTTAGAGTTACTGAAACAACTACCAGACAGCTCTGTTGATTTAGTTATAACATCACCACCATATGCTGATTTGAAAACATATATTGATTTCAAAGGCATATTGGCAGATGATTATGTAAACTGGTTTATTCCTTATTGTAAAGAGATTCACCGAGTTCTTAAACCAACTGGATCATTCATCTTGAATATTAATGATAAAGTAGAAAATGGATTCAGACACCCTTATGTTTTTGATTTAATATCGGAAATTCATAAGAAAACAGAATTAAAAATGTTTGAAAGATTATTCTGGAATAAATTAAAAGGTTTACCTAACAGAGCCAGATTTGGTGACAGAGTAGAATACTTATTTTGGTTTGCTAAAGAAAAAGGATTCAAGTTTAATCTTGATGAAATGAGAACTCCATATGCTGAAAAATCTATTCAAAGAATGAAAAATCCTCTTAAAAAAAGATTTGCTAGAAATGAAGAAAATCAAGTGGCGAATGATTACAAAGATTGGGCACCGAATCCAAAGGGAGCTTTACCAACTACATTAATAAATATTTCATCTGAATCAAAAAGAATTGCTGATAATCATGTTGCTGTTTTTCCTGTTGATCTTGTCGAGTATTTTATTAAAGGTGCTACAGATAAAGGTGATTTAGTATTAGACATATTTATGGGAACTGGTACGACTGCTGTGGCTGCTAAGAAGTTAGGTAGAAATTATATGGGATTTGAATTACAACAAGATTATATCGATGTTTCAAATATTAGAATAGGTTAGTATGTTAAGAATAACTAAAAATATGGGTAAGATGTCTTCTATGAAAAAAGGAGAATTCATCATAGATAGTTTTCTTATTATACCGGGGATTACACAATATAAAAATATCTACACAAGTGGAAACTATTTATTTTTTGACCAAGGTGACTATAAACAATCCATATCAATTGAGTTTATAAATGAAGGTGAGTTAGATAGATTCTTTACTATGTTAATGAGAGAAATAAAATTAAATCAGCTGATAAATGTTGAGACAAAAAATACTAAGTAGATTAAGTGAAAGTTTATTGTAAAAGAACTTATTTTGAAAGAAATGTTAATACTTTTCTTGTAAATGGTAAAGAATATGGTCAAAATTATGTTAAATGGGCTTGTGGTAAGATATATGAATGTCATGAACCAAAAGACTATGAGAAGACCGTCACTTATTTAATAATAAAGTCTGAAGTAGAAGAATCTTTTTGGTATCCGGTAAGTAAAAAAAGTTTTAATAAACATTTTGAAACTTTAGAACATTTTCGTAATAAGAACATAGAACAAATTTTAAAAAATGATTAAAGAAATACCAAATTATTTAACTGAACATGAATGTAGTATGTTGATTGGATTAGGAGAGTCTGGTCAGTTAGATGCTGCTCGTGTATCTAATCATAAGTTGGCTTATAGAAAAGCCAGAGTCACTTGGTTAAAAACACAATCACCTTTAGTTGACAAAATTAAAAGTGATGTTGCTGAATTAACAGGATATCCAGTTGAAAATCAAGAAGATTTTCACTTTGTTAAATATAATACTGATGGAGAATACAAAGTACACACTGATGGCAAGGATAGACCAAAAACTGCTTTAGTTTATTTAAATGATGGATTTGTTGGTGGTGAGACTGAGTTTCCAAAATTGAATGCTTTAATAAAACCAGAAACTGGAAAGTTAGTAATTTGGGACAATACTTTAGAAGATGGGTCAAGTGATCCTAATAGTTTACATGCTGGATTGCCTGTAATTGTTGGTACTAAATATATTGGTGTTATTTGGATAAGAGGAGAAAAATATAAAAAATGAAATATTTATCAGATACAGAAATTCTTAATTGGAATAAAAGATTAGAAAAAAGTAATTATGTAGTTTATCCGCTTTCTAATCATAGATCAGGAAATCCTGATATTATTTTTAGACAAAATATTTATCCGGTTGGTGATAAGAATGGTCAATTAGTTGAAACTATAGATCCATTTATCCGTTATGATTTTACATTTTCAATAGCTTCTAATAGAAAGGAAACATTTTTTGACTTATTTGAAAAACTATCAAAAGAAGCATTTGGCACTAAATCAATATTTAGAGACCAAAGTAATAATGAAAAACTAACAGACATAAATTTTAGTGATACTATCATCAAAACTAAAGAAGAAAATACTCATATGGTTTATGAGAAAGAATATATCAGATACCATTATCATTTTGCTGGTAAGTTAGGTTCTATAATGGCTTATGTTTCTTATTTAGATGATGCTATTAATTTCTTCTCAAATATTTGGGGATATAACGAAGATGGTACTGAAACTTGTTTATTGAAATATCCAATTGGTACTATTGTTTCTAAGCCTTCTGATAAATCAACTGACTATTTAATTTTAGATTATAAGTATAGAAAGTTAGATAGTAAATATTATATTGATTTTATTGTTAGTGAAATGTTAAATAACAAAGGATCGGTTATAACTTATGGTGAGATTTATACATTTAGAGAATCTGAGTTGTGTTATAGTAGAAATAGCCGAATTGATGATATATTAAATTAATATTATAATTAAGGCTTATTGAAAATAATTGTTATTTAAAATAATTTTTGTATATTTGTAATTCAATAAAATAATATGACTGAACAAGAAACTAAAGCTGAAGAAGTAAAAGAACCAATAATCGGGGAATTTAAACCTAAGCGCAAATTTTTAAATTTTGTATCTGCTGTAAATGGTGCTAAAATTCGTTTTATAAGAGATATCGCTTTTGTTAAAGGTGAGAAATTATCAGGCACTTTAGAAGGTGTTGTTTTCAAAATCACAATATGTGATGAAGGCACAATTAACTTTGAAGAAGTTGATACTAATGTAACTGATGCGGCTCAACGTCAAAGACTTATTGATGATATTGATTCAACTGATGTAACAGGCTACGCTCAAAAGTATGTAGTTTCTGGAATTCAGTTTGATGATGTTAATGGTGATCTTTGTTATCTAGAAGTAGAACAAAAAAAACCAATTGATATTCTAAAATCTATCTTTGATGAACAAGAAAAACCTTCTTTGTCTAATAAAGGTATGAGTTTTCTTGATGATTTGTTAAGTGATTCTAGTGAATTTGAATCTGAAAAAGATACTGAGATTTTTGTAGAAGCAATTGAAAATCCTGCTGAACCAAATGAAAAATTGATAAAAGCTTCAGAGTCTTACTTAGAAGAACAATTCCGTAAGATGAATGACGATAAAATAAAAGAGTTGAAAGGTCGTGTTGAAAATGCTGAGAAGGAAGTTGTTATCTTGAAAAGAGAAATTTCAATTTCTGAAAGTAAGTTGAAGAAGCAAACCGATGATTTAAAAGTTCTTAACTCTCGCTTTGAGAGTTTATCACCTGGTGATGCGTCAAATGGTTATGTATTCTTTGTTTCAGAAGAACAAAAGAATGAATTAGGATTAGACGAATCTACTAAGCATGTTGCTGATAAAATTGCTGATATTCTTGGTCTTAAAAAGAAAGTTCTTTTTGAGCAATTGACTGGTGGTTTTTATCGTATTAAGATTGCTAAGAAAGATGATATCACTAATCAAGATTTCAAATTAGAAAAAGAAATCTATGAAAAGATTGCTACTATTGATTTAACTGGTGAAATGACGGTTATTGATGGTGAGTTTGAATATCGTGGTGATATGACTTGGCATCAATTAGTTGGTAAAATGTTGCGTAAAGGTTTTGAACAAGAACCAGAGTTTGATAAGTTATGTCAATCTAACTCTTATATTTCGGATGAAGATATAACAAAAATTCCTAATTCAAAAAAAATTAAAAAATAACTAAAATTAAAAAAATGAAAAATCCATATTGGACAAAAATAACATGGTTAAAAAGATGGTTACGTTCTACTACAGGACAATGGATGAAAACCACTCAGCAAGGAAAAATCTATGCTAAAAAACCAAAAAACATGACACATGTAGAAGAAACTGCTTGTGAAATTTTCCTCTCTATACTAAAAGACAAGGGGTGTAAATTATATTACGATATACATACACAAGAATGCTATCTACGTTCAGAAGACGCTGCTATATATGTTTTTTTAGAAGCACGTAACGTAAAAATTATCAATTCAGTATTTGGATATGATGTAAATATATCTAACGAATTAGAAGGATTTTTACTAGATAGATTTATTAGAGAAATGACTGTTCGTAGAAAAGCTTTTAAAAATGAAGCTCTTTCTAAGGTTAATCATTCACTCGATCAAACACTAGATCGAGTTCAGATTAAGTTAAATCAAAATATAAACAATTAAAACTACTTTAATTAATTTGTTAATTAAGAATAAATACCTATATTTGTAATAAATATAACTAAAATTATGATATTAAAGAATATACACGAGAAACTACTATCTGGTATACAAACAATGTTGATTGATACTAAGATTAACTTGCCTTATTATGGTGAATTTAACCTACACATCAACTTTGTAGAACAAGATTCTGTTGGTACTTGTGGGGTTAACGTATCATCTAAGGGTATGAACTTTTTTTACTCTCCAAAGTTTTTAGAAGATATGTCACAAAAAGAGGTAAACTTCATAACTATACATGAAGATTTTCACCTATTATTTAATCACCCAAAACGCACAATTACTGGACAATACGATCATAAAATGTCAAACATTGCTCAAGATATGATTATTAATCATGTTATTTGGGAAGATATTCCACATGCTTTTGTTGAAATTCCAAAGAGTAAAGACGGTAAAAATATGGCTTTATTTGTTCCAAAAGAATACGAAGGAAAACTTATCTTTGAAGAGTTATACGAATGGTTGAAAGATGAGAAAGAAAAATGGCAAAAAGAGCAAAAGAAAAACTCTGAGTGTAAATCTTGTGGTGGTTCTGGTAAGAAAGACCAAGTAGAACAAAAAGGCGAAGGGCAAGGTGAAGGTGAGAAACAAGAAGGCAAAGAAAAAGGTCAACAACCTGGTGATGGTCAAAGCGAAGGCCAAGATGGACAAGATGATGGAGGTAAAGGCGAAGGTCAAAGTCAAGAAAAACCTGGAGAAGGAGAAAGTTGCCCAGACTGTCAAGGTACTGGTAACGAAGGTGGTAAAGATTCTTCCGGTAAACCATCCTACGGACCTTATGGAAAGAACCCATCTAAAGATAGTGATTCTTTAGATACTTGGTCTAAAGAACAAATTTTTCAAGATATGGAAAATGGAACTGGTGAATATCTAGATAAACATATTGGAGACGATGTTCCAGAAGAGATGCGTGAGGCGATGGTTAAAGACGTTATGGAGCGTTTATCTGCTCGTGGTTTATCTGCTGGTAATGTCGAACAAACATTAAATAAACTTCGCAAAAAACGAAAAGACTACCTCAAAGAAATCAAAAGAGCTGTTTCAAATATGATTTTTGGCACACTTAAACAAAAAACAATTGTTAAGCCCAATCGTCGGCAAATATCTGGATTGAAAGGCAATCGTAAAGTAAAAACTAAAATCAATTGTATCTTAGATACATCTGGTTCAATGGGTGGTACTTTTGAAAGAGTTCTCTCTTATGTATATCGTAGCGATATTGAAATCAATTTGATTGAAGCTGATACTGAAGTAAAGTGGATAGAGAATATAAAGAATAAACGTAAATTGGAAACAATGGTGATTAAAGGTCTTGGTGGAACAATTCTTCAACCAGCGGTTGACTTAGTTGGTGACCAATTCAACGATTTTAACACTGTTGTCTTAACAGACGGAATTTGTGACTCACTTGACCTATCAAAGATTAAGGGTAGAGTATTAATAATTTCAATTGATGTCAAAGTACCAATCTCAAGAAGTAATGGTAAAGTGAAACAAATAATTGTTAAAAAGGAGGATTAAAAAAAGAGGACATTTAGTCCTCTTTTTTAATTAAAAACTTCTTGAATATAAAAACTATTTGGTGTGATTTAAGATCTCTTTAATAATCTCTTTAACAACAAATGTTTTAGTGTTAAATGTTGTGCCATCAAAATATCTTGGGCTTGTTCCTTCACCGCCTGGCGAACCATGATGAGCGTCTATAGAAGAACGCCAGTATTCAGCATGATTTTTCCATTCAGGTACTGAAACCAATTCAGGTGAATTAAACCATAAATTCCATGATAGCACATTACCTTTTTGTAGCATATTACCCGAAGTTAAGTTAAAAACGTCTAAAAAGTGCTGATTAAAATGGTCTAATTTGGCATCATTTGTAAGTATTATTCCTCCTATTTCTAC
>Ga0181348_1000907_pt1 | contig 12993 bp, 17 predicted proteins | sample Su13VDMM110DN_FD_130092 | JGI IMG/M metagenome (GOLD analysis project Ga0181348, IMG submission 130092) | Freshwater viral communities from Lake Michigan, USA - Su13.VD.MM110.D.N | ecosystem: Environmental > Aquatic > Freshwater > Lake | place: USA: Michigan | collected 2013-07-16
AACCACTTTTTCATTTGAATTGTCAACAACTTCTAATAACCAAGACTTTTCTCCAAGCTCCATACGTTTTAAGAAGTTTACACTATAACCATAGTAGTTTATAATACTAAAGGGAATACTCATTTCCCATGACTCTACTGTCATTTTAGCTTACTGTCAATAGGTTTTCTTACTTCTATATAATATTTACTATTATTATTATCATAGCAAATTAGAGAAGATTCTCCCTGTGGCAAAGAACCTTGAAAATACTCATCGACAATTTCCCAAGCTTTTTCGTGTAGTTTATTTAACAAATTCTTATGAATTTCCAAATTGATCTCTGGGTCTTCGATGTAAAATTCTTTAGTTTTCTTAAAGCCTAGAATCTCAGGCAAAGGCTCATCAGAAACTTTACAAGGATCATCAAATTGACGGAAGGTAGGGTTAAAGAAACCATTATTAAAGTGAACAGCTAAAAACTGCTCAAAGGTTTTTTGAATCTCGTAAGCTATATTGCCTCTCCCTATCTCTTCGCTCGAAACGGAAAAAAATTCTGTCCCCTCTAAAGCAGACCTTTTAATAGCCAGACTTATTGGGTACGAGTTTTTATCAAACTCTGAAATGTTTTCAAATTTACGTTTAGATGGGAAGACCGTATCTATAACAACAGAACTAATCAATTGTTTTTCTTCTGAGCAAAGAAATTTGTCTTGATAAACAATATCTAGAGCTATATCAATCTGACCGGATCGAAGCCTTGAATACATTTCAACAGCATCTTGAATTAGCTTAAGATGTTTAAGAGTTAGTTTTACGGTATAGAATTCGGGTTTCATTTGATTTTATTCTTCTTCAGAGTTTTGCTTTTTATTTTTAAAGGAATTTATTTTTTTTGATTTCTTCTTTGAGAATATTAAATCCCAGTTTTCATTATACTTTTTATAATCTGAAATACGATTTTTATCTCCTTTTCCGTTTTGCATATATACTAATTTACTTTTTTGAAAATTTCGTAGTCGCTCTTGTGCTTAACATACTTGTTCCAAATTGGTTTATGGATCTCCCGATTACTCACTGCGTACTCCCCTTTAAAGAACGAGTAGGAACATTTGCCAATACTATCAAGGTAAATATGAAGAAGTTTTGCCTTTTCCATATTCTCGTTGTCCTTTTGTCTTTTTTCGATTAAATTTGAAATAAATTTAGAAAACAAGTTTTTCATAGGACTTCTACTCTACAACTCTAAAAAAAGCTGTCAAGTTTTTTCTTTAAATTTTATTTTTTAAGATTTCTATTACTTTAATAGAAGATTTTCCATCTCCATAAGGACATTCTGAATTTATAGAATAGTTGTTCAAGCAGTCATTAAAAATATTTAAAAAGTTTATCGGCGATTTACATACTTTTATGTGACCGCTATAAATACCTTCTGGCCTTTCTGTAGTCTCTCTACAGACTATAACTTTTTTATTTAAAAAGCAAGCCTCTTCTTGTATACCCCCCGAATCTGTTATTACAAACAAACAATCTTTCATTAAATCTAAAAGATCTTTATGAGATAATGGATCTGTAAAGATAATATTCTTTATTCCAATACAAGCCTCTTTAATAATCGGGTTAGGATGGATTGGAAATATAAATTTTAAATTAGGATTACTAAAAGAAGCTTCTTCAATTTTAATTAACCAATCTTTTATTTTATTTAAATTTTCATTTCTATGTAATGTGATTAGAATTTTATCAGAATAAGAAGTTTTATCTCTGTACTCTACAATATTATCTAAGCAAGTATTTCCTACTACATAAATAGAACCTTTTACATTTTCATTTTTTAAATTATCGGCAGATAATTGAGTAGGACAAAAATTTATATCAGCTATTCTACTAACCATTTGTCTATAGCCTTCTTCTGGGAATGGATTATCAAAATCAAAAGTTCTTAATCCTGACTCCAAATAGAAAATTTTCTTTTTTAAATTAAAAGCTACAAGTGCAGTTGCCATTACAGTGGCTGTATCTCCTTGAATTAAAACAGCATCAAAGTCTTTTAAAATTTCCCCTAATTTTAATAATATTTCACTAAATATAGAATTTAACCTAGAAGAACATGCATTTTGTATATCTAATGAAAAATCATAATTTCCGAAATTAATAATATCTGTATGTTGCTTTACAAATAAACTTTTAATATTACTACATTTTTCTATTATAGGTTTAATTTTAATATACTCAGGTCTTGTTCCGTAAATAGCAAGAATTTTCATCAATTAGTTTATAAGATTTTTACATAATTCCGAATCAGAATTTATAGGGAATAATATTAAATAACCTTGCGAAAGATAAGACTCTATAATAAAATGGCTATCTTTAAATAAATCATAAACGAAATCAATACTATCACCACCACACACTTCTCTCATATCCCAATTCCCAGATTCATAAGGACCATCTTTATAAACTCTTAAATCATCAAGAATAAAAACATCTTTTGATATATCTCTACCACTCTCTTTTATAATTCTCAATTCTGTTTCTAAAGGTATTCTTTTTATAGCATCAGTTTCACTAGTATATGTAGCTTCATTAATACCATAATCAGCTCCGGGAAAATGAGCATCATTCCAAAATAGAGTAGGTAAAGGAGATAATTTTTCCAAAATTTTACTCATTTCAATATGACTATATCCTTTTATCAAATTTACATTTTTAAATATATTAAATTTGTCAACTATAAAATTATAAATTTCATCAATAACTTCAATCGTATAGATATTTATATCATCAATTTCAAGATTAATAATATAGGAAAGACTCTCCCCTGATCCTGTACCTGTTTCTACAAAATTTTTAATATTAAAAGTTTCGATAACTTCTTTTAATTTTACTGCATTATATATAGTTCCCATATTATTATTTAAAATTTATAAATTTAAAACCTTTATTATGATAATTTTTTAAAGTTTTTCCAAAATGACTTGCGTGCATATTTATAGATACACAATGATTTTCAGTACCATATATCATTCCCTTTGTAGGGTCGCTTCCCCATAGATCTTTATCAAAAAAAGGATGTCTAGGAACATAAGTATTTAACTCTAAATATTTTTGAATAGCATAAGAAAAATGGATATCCTCTCCGCAGAATATACTTTCAGGATTAGAGGCTTCTCTCCAAAATGCTCCGAGCCATTCTTTTCTAAATACCCAACTATGGCCAACAAAATCTACCTGTTGAATATCTTCATTTGGATTTACCCATCCATATCTTAGATAATTATAATAAGTTAAATCATTTGCAATAACTCCAACTGTACCAAGAAGACCTTCATAGCCTTCTTCCCATGTGTCAACACAGTTTTCTAACCATTTGCTTCCCGGTATAGTATCATCATCAAAAACTACAATGTTCTCGTTATTAGCATTTAATGCATAAGCGAATCTAGACCAAACACCCCAATTATTATTAGATATAGTACTTTTAGCTTCTTTAAATATATCCTTATCTAAAGGTTCAAAATCATTATAATCTCCTTTATTTTGCCAAATTAAAATTTCTTTAGGTTTTATACTTTGATTTATTAAAGACTCATACTGTTCTTTTATCGTATGTGGCCTTTTATAACAATTCAATATTACTGTAAAATCTTTATTCATTGTAATTTATTTTATTTTTCAGCCATAACCATGAAGCTATTGTAAAGATCCACTCCAGAAACAAATATTTTTTTATATCCCTTATCCTTTAAATAATCTTTAATAAATTCGGGTTTAATAATATTTAAATGTTTTTTATTATTCCAAGGTCTCCAATATTCTTGAGAATAATCAGGTAAATATAAAAATAATACACCTCCGATTTTTAATTTTTCGTACCAATAATCAAGAGTCTTTACCCAATTATTTAAATGTTCTAAGCAATGAGAACTAAATATGTAATCAACTAATTCATCTGGCAGATTGTTAGCATCATATCCATTGTTAAATGATAAATCAATAGGTATAGAATTAGGAAAACTCCATTCTTTCTTCATGCACCCTATATCATAGCCAATCCCTTCACAAACTTCTATTGCGAATTGGAAACAGAATTTAGAAGCAAATCCTTTAGTTTGAAACTCTGGGTAAACTTTATTTTTATATTCAATAGTTTTTATCATTTTTATTTACGGAAATTTTCCAAAAAGGAATTTAAATCTTCGGGAGTTCCAATACCCCACATTTTTTGTATATCAAAAGTTCTAATATCTTTACCATCTTCAATAGCTTGGTTAAAAACTGGACATACATAAAACTCATTATTAAATCTTATATTTCTATCAATCATTCTTTCCGCATATTTTACATAATCAGATCCATGTTTCCAAAAATAAATACCGACAGTTGCAGTATTTGAAATAGGATTTTTTTCAGCAACTCTTTTTACAAGTCCTCTTTCATCGACTTCAACAAATGACCACTTAGGATGAGTAGATGGAAAAGTTACAATACCACCGTCAGAATTAGTCTCATTCATTTTATACATGAATTCATTAGAATCCCATTCAATAAACTGGTCAGAATTTGCTATAATCAAAGGTTGATTATTATTTATAAAATTTTTTGCAAGTAAAGTTGTGCAAGCAGCCCCATCAGTTAAACCATCAACTTCAATAATAGTACAATTTTTTGAAATTATATTTAAAAGAGTATCTAAATTATATTTTTCTCTATGAGATTTTTGAACTATATAAATAAAATTAGCATCTAAATTTAAATTATCACTAACGACTTTAATCATTGGATCTCCGTTTACATCAATTAAAGGCTTAGGAAATGTATACCCCGCTTTTTCAAATCTAGAGCCAGCTCCAGCCATTGGTATTAATACATTCAATTTTTTATCAACCCATTTTGGAATTTTCATACTTTTTTTAATTTCAATTTCTTTTATTTTATTATTTATATTCTCATACGTAACATCTTCAGGAGACATAACTCTTAACACATGGGATTTGCTTCTAGAAGCGGCTAATAAACCGGGAGGAGAGTCTTCGATTATTAATGTTTGATCAGGTAGAACACCAAAAATAGACATAGCTTTCCAATACATCTCTGGATGAGGTTTACTATTCTTAACATCTTCGTTTGAAATAATTAAATCAAAACACTCTATTATACCTAGCTTAGACAAAACAGTCAAAACTGTTTTTCTAATAGAGTTTGAGCAGCAAGCTATTTTATAGTTACTTTCTATTAATTTAAATAATATATCTTTTAATTTTTTTGATTCTGTTATTTTAGTTAATGCTTCTAATGTTAATTGTTGCTTTTTATCCCAAACAGCTTTATGAGAATCTTTTGGTAAACCTTTTTGCTTTGTTAAAATTTCTAATTTTTCGTTAGTTTTTAAACCATCAAAAATACGCAAATGATCATCCCAATTAATAAAATATTTCTCATCTATACTTTGCAAACTTTTATTTAAAGTTTCATAATGTATTTTTTTAGCTTCTATTAGAACTCCATCTAGATCGAAAATAATTAAATTAATCATTTATTATTTTTTTATTTATATATACAAGATCCATTTCTGTTAAAGAAGATTCTGTATATTGATTGATCAATGAGAAATTATATAGTTTATTATCTAATTCTATTTTAGATGTCGAATTTTTATATAATTCTTGTATCCCTATTTCTGTTGCAATAATTTTTACATTATCTAAATAATGACCTAAACTATCTAAAACAATTTTTTCAGCACCTTGAACATCCATCCATATTAAATCAACTTTTTCTATATTATTTTTTTTAAGCCAATCACTTAAAACAATACATTCCACCTCTGTTTCTTTTTGTAACCATTGAGAAGATCTCCAATGATTAGTAGTTTCTAATAAAGAACTAGCCCCTACATTTCCATTATAAACCTCATAAAAAACTGTTTTTCCATTATAACTATTTACAGCATATGGGTAAGCTTTTATATTTTCAAATCCTGAAATATTATTAACCGTGAAATTATAATTATTTTCTACAGGTTCAAAAGCATATATCTTAGATTTAGGAAACCATCTATTCAATTCTAAACTTTGGCAACCATCTCTTGAACCTATATCTAAAATAACTTCAATTTGATTAAAATCTATTTTATCTTTTATAGACCTAATCAAATCTTTAGTCCACAATGGGCATTTACCATTTAAATCAAAAAAGGCTCCATTTTCTAACTCATCCTTAGTGAAGGCATTATTTATAATTTTACTATTATCAATCATTATTTTATAATTTCTGTTGTATAAACTAAATGCTGTTTATATGTAGACAAGTTCAAGTTATATTTAATCCAATATATTTCATTATCGTCCGATAGACTATCTAGCATAAAATTAAAATTAGTATAACCTAAAGATAATATATTTTCAGTAGTTATTTTTTCTGAATAATCATCATATATTTTTTTAATATCCCATATATTATATACTTCATCAATAGGCCCTTCAATAAAGTAATCTATAAAATATTTACCTCCATTATGCCAAGTTAAAAAATTTATACACTCTTTTTTAAAAGATTTGATTAATTGGTTAGCATTAGATGGCAATAAATCACTTCTCCATTTTAAAACTCTAGTAAATCCTAGCTCTTTAGCTTTTAAAATACCATTTAAAGTAGAGTCTCTTTGATATGCAATATTTTGAACCCCTGATTGATTAGGGAAATCATTAAATACTTTTATATCATTTAAATCATATTTTGATTCTTCCCCTTTCCAAGTTGACCAAATTAAATTATAACCATGCCAAGCTTTCTTTAATTGTTCTACATTTAAGGAAGGCCCTTGTATTATTATAGCTAATTTTTCTTGCATAATAAAATCATTATTTTAATAATAACATATATTAAATACTTTGTCAAGTTTTTTATTTAAAAATTTTATGTTTGAGGGTATTTAAGCATTATATAATTACTTTTATTAAGGCCGTACCTCTCTGAAAAATCATAGTAAAATGTTTCATCATCTTTTATTTTAATTTGCTCCCAAATATTTCTGATACATAAGAAATAAATATTCATAATACCTTGATCATTCGTTTTAGAATTAGGGTATTTATTAGATAAATCTACTAATGAATCATATGTATCATCATAAATTATTTCAGTATCAAACATATACATGGTAGCTTGGAAATAATTAATATTTAAATTATAAGTATTAACTAATTCTTCATACTCTTTAGGAAAAACTGTACAATCAAACTGTCGATGAAGTTTCCATTCGTATGTTGGATAACAATCTGAATGAGCTAGAATCTTATTTTTACAATCTAAATTAATTATTTTATCCAAAGGTTTAATTATTCTCATTCCAGTATCTAAATATAAACATTTTTTATAATTATCTCTAAAATAAGTTCTAAAACAATTAAATTTTTGCCAATGAATAGGTTTATTTTTACCCTGCATATCTAATGTAATAGGGGTGATTTCTAACATTTCATTCAATGCACTTTTATCTATTTCTTTAAAGTGTTTAATTATAATTTTTTCGTCAGCATATAATAAATCTGTATGATCTTTTAAATCATCGCTAACTATACATACAATATCTCCAGTATATTGACCAATCTCTCGTATTTCTTTGATAGTTTCATAAGACTTATTTACATATCCCTTATCAAAAACTAATATTATACAAAAATCTTTCATATTTTCCAAATTAATTACTTTTATTTGTTATTATCATATTATCAATTTTTATATCATTAAGTGGATACTTATTACTAGCGAGTAGTGTTGGAGGTAACCAACTACTATACGAAGCCCAATCTTCAATCGAATATTCTAGCCAATATTTAAACATTTCTTTACCATAGTCCCTGATACCCATATCGTTTTCTTTTTGATTTACAGGTTTAATAGTTTTACCAATAGTATTACTATTAGCATAATAATCACAGTCATGTAAAATTAAAAAATCAGCGCTTTCACGATACTTATTTATGGCAGCTATTCTAGAATCCCAAGTAGCAGTATCAACAAAAACTAAACCCCATTCATGAGTATCGTTATCATAAAATTCATTTAATTTATTTATATCCCAATAAATTAATTCATGATAATCATTTTTTAAATATATATATTTTTGCAACCAAGCTAAATCAGTGTCTATTGAAGTAATTTTTGAGTTTCTGTTATCAAGAATATCATGTATTAATTTTGTTGAATAATCGCCACACCCAAGTTCTAAAACAGATTTATTCTTTAAATTTTTAACTACATGTTCTAAGACGAATCTATGAGATTCATATCCATTATTAATTTTCATATTTTTATTTTACGCAATTCAATATTTTATTTTTCCAAAATTCAAAGTATAATTTTTCATAATTATAAGTAGTATTAATTATTTTTTCATATTCTTTATTCAAAAAGTATTCAGTTATTTCTTCCCAATTATTAACATAAACTACTGGCAAATCATTATAATATGAATTATTAATATTTTTTATAACTACGGGAATTGATTTTAAATGTAATGTTTCCCAAAATCTATGAGTATCTAAACCGTTTCCTCTCGGACATAATATAAATTTATGGTTATATATATTGTCTATATAAGCCTCAAAATTATTACCATTTTCATGACATTCAATTGTACACCAACTTTTATCAGTAAATAATCTATAAGGTTCTGTTCTTTCAGAAGGATATGATCTGACAGTATGATTAACATACAATAAATTTTTTATATTTTTTTCTGTTTTTAATTTATTAAGTAAATTTTCTATTTTATGGATATGATTGAACCAGCTAGGATTCTCAAGACCAATTGGTATAGATTCGAAATCATTCTTATCATTAGAATAATTAACATTTTGAGCAAACCATTTAATAATATTATCAGGTTTTAATTTGTATATATTTTCATTCAAATCGTGATCTGAATTATGAGTTATTAAAATAAATTTTTTTTCAGTTTTAATTTTTTTAAGTTCTTCGAAAAGATTCTCGACCCAATGAGTGCAAGTATAAATAATAATTACTTCTCTTTTTATAGCATTTATTCTCTCTTCTGTAAAAGTATTAGGAAATACAGTATAAAAATAATAATTAGGATCATGACAATATCCTAAATCAGATAGGCCAATAAATTTTGACCCTTCAACATAATCAAATTCCATTTTTTTATTTATTTTTTTATTTGTTCCAACTAACATGCCACCAATGTGTGGCAAATGAATCTTCTGTAATAAATTCATTTATTAATATTTTATCGTTTTCATCAAAACCAAATAATCTTTTAGATGGATAATAGCTATTATGAAATGGATAAAAATATATTGTTGGAAAAGCTACTATATCCTTACTATCAGTATTCACATTTCTTAAAAATATTTTGGTAAAAAAATAAGGACCAGTAGTATTGAAAATATCATTAACACTTTCATTGCCATTATAATTAATATTATTTAAATAATCAGTTAATATTGGATGATTAGCTATCGAACCTAACAATCCAACATTGATTTCAACATTTTCTCCATAAACAATCCCTGAGTAAAAAGATAACTTATGCAAATCATCTAAAGGTTTCAAACATTCGAAATCAACATCTGCATACATTCCTCCAAATTTATTTAAAATTTCGAATCTTAATAAATCAGATTTCATCCCTAAATTACTCATAGAATTAAAGATTTCTTTATTTACCAATTCTAATTTATCAATATCTGAATCTGTCCATAATTTATATTCCCAATCCGGATTATACTTTAACCAAGAATCTGTAAGTCTTTTATATTTATCTGGTAGTTTCCCTCCTAACCAAATTTGATGAATTTTTTTAGGTATAATATTTTCTTTAGATAATTCAAAATTATCATAACAATTAATAATTTTTTTCCAATCATTGTTATTTAACATATTCTCAACATTAAAAGAGTAAGAATATTTTTTATGCAATTCAATGTAACTTTTTTTACTTATCATTTTTTAATAAATATTTAGCATCTTCAATACATTGCTTTTTACTAGAGAAATTATGATTAACATAATTACAAGTTTGTATTACATTATAGTTATATTTATGAAAAATCCAATTTTTAGCTGTTTGTTCAGCGCAGTGCCAAGATTTTACTTTTAAATCAGAAACATCTAAAATATCTACATCAGCCATTTTCCTATAAATATTATCTAATTCATCAAATTGGAATGTGGATGGGAATCCTAATAATCCAACATTATATATTTTATAATTGAAATCTCCAACACTCAATATAGAAGATTTAATTTCTCCCATTCTTGGGTCTCCTTGAAATAACATTCTTTCATATTTCCAAACTAACACATCTTTATTTAAAACATCTATATCTGGAATAGAATCATAAAAACTTAAATCACAATCAATTTTAATTGTATATTCATTTTGACTTCTAGCCTCAATAATAAAATCATGCAAAATATCAAAACTGTACTTCAATTTTCCTTCATATGATTTTATTTTTTCACTATAATCGTAATATATAATATTATCTAAATTTACATTATATTTACTTAATTTTTCTTTTATTAGATCTACATCATCTGTATATAAATGAAGTTTTAATTTTGGGTTTTTATCTAAAAAAGTAGCATAGGAAGCTGCTGAATAATCAAATATAAAATTTTTATCTATGTAAACATCTTTAGCCCAAAATCTTCCGATTTCAAATAATTTACTAATATCATAAGCAAAAGTTAATGTTATTATTTTCATCGTTTTAAATATTTTTTAATAACATTATAATTATAATTTAATGAATCTATATTAACTATAGCTTCATTTATCAATCTTGAATTGCATGTATCCCAATTAGTATTTGAACTTGAATTTATACATTTTACAATAGGTTTTTGCTTCAAAATATCTCCTATAAAATTACATAAATCTAACACCTCTATTTTTTTTACATATGAAAAATTTAAAATTTGACAATTAACTTTATCTTTACAATAATTTACTACATCAACTAAATCTTCTATATCTATTAAAGACCTTTGGGTATTCTTATATATAATAATCTCTTTTTTGTTAGTTATGCAATCTTTAAAATGATTAATTAAATTATTAGAATTTCCAAAATTTCCAATTATCTGAGGTACTCTAAAAATAATATAATTAGAACAATTTATTTTTATTAATTTTTCATTTTCTAATTTTTGATTGTAATATTTATTATTAACAATCCCTGTTAGAATACTACTAAAATAAATAAATTTTAAACCCCTATTATCTTCAATGGTTTTATAGATTAAATCTCTTTCTCTAATATATTCACTATCTATATTTTCATTAGAATTGGATACTCCTGATGCAAATATAATATAATCTGAATAATCAAAAACAGAATTTCTAAATCCAGATCCTATTAAACCCTTACCTATAATCATTTTTTTTAATAAATAAAGCATCACCCCAAGATATTCCAGCCCAATCAACTTCTAATAATTTAAAACCGTATTGAGATAGAAAATTAATTATATCTTCTATTTCAGTTGCCTCAATATAATCCATTTTTTTCTTAGGAGTCACCCTATTTACTTCACAGAAAATATAATCAACATGTTTTAATGTTTCGACTGAACCTTTAAGAACTTCATACTCATACCCTTGAACATCTATATTCAAAAAATTATATTCACTGAAATTAAAATCATCTAATCTCTTCATTTCTACTACTTCTTTTTGACTAAATGATACTGTATCATAATTAGAACTAGGTTTCAATATAGACGAACATCCATAAATATCAGCTTCTTCTATATACATTTCTATCATTTTATTATCATTGCCCAAAGCTAGATTGTATAATTTAGCATCTTTTATTTTTTCAGCTAAAATGTCAAATGTTTTTTTGACTGGTTCAAAATAAACAATATTCTCTATACCTAATTTTTTATATAAATTATGTTCTTCTCCAAAATGAGCACCTATATGTATAACACCTTTTATATTCAAGGAGTATTTTTGTTTTAAAAGAGATAAATCTAAAACCATAATTCTCCTCTATCATTAATGTTTATACTATACTCCCCTAATATTTTACCCAATTCTTCTGGATATTCTTTTGTATTCCATTTAGCCCTTACTAAGGCAGTAGCAATATATGGATAAACATTACTATCGAAATGATTTTCTCCTCTTTTTTGCTCTCTATCGTAATGATAAAGACCTTTCATTCCCATCTCAATCATTTTTTTTGGGTATTCATCATTCTCTAGCCATTTAGAGTCTTTCACTTGCTGCATTAAAGATATATAATCTTTTGTTCTCCAAATAGTAGCCTGCATAGAAAATACATTAGGATTGGTAGACTCTATTTCGTATAAATTATCAAATACTCTTTTTTCTTTTAATTCTCCAGATTTAATAAGCCTTACAAAAGAATAATCAGGATTTTGTTTTAATATTTCTAAATAGTTATTTATTTTATAGTGCTCTACATTATTATATAAAATAAAATCTTCTTGTAAATATATAAAATAATCACTATTGAAACTTTGTAGAGCTTTTATCCATACATTATAATAAGCATCTTCATTGTTATAAATAAAAAGTTTATCTGATTCTAGTCCATGTATTTCTTTATCTGAAATCATATAGACAGGGATTTCCGTATATTTTTTATTTTGTTTAAGGAAAATATCCCAAAGATCTGAACAGTTTGAGTTTGTATATGCGATTTGTATCATTTTAAAAAAAAGAAATATCTTTACTATATCCAGAAGAAGCATTCATATAAGGTCTTGTTTTATATCCATGTACAAATTCATCTATAGATGATCCTACATCTACATATGTATTATTAGGATTATTATTATATAATCTATCTATAATAATTTCAGATATAGGACCACATGAAATAAAAAATAGTTGATTGTTTAATGACGAATACTTTTCTGATAAATAGTTAATAAAATTATCATTATCCGATTCCCAAAAGTTTATACAATCATCTGGGAATTCTGTTATGTCAATAACATTGAATG
>Ga0181348_1000908_pt1 | contig 12987 bp, 11 predicted proteins | sample Su13VDMM110DN_FD_130092 | JGI IMG/M metagenome (GOLD analysis project Ga0181348, IMG submission 130092) | Freshwater viral communities from Lake Michigan, USA - Su13.VD.MM110.D.N | ecosystem: Environmental > Aquatic > Freshwater > Lake | place: USA: Michigan | collected 2013-07-16
CACCAACTGGCTCTTCCGCGGCGGCGACTTCGGGGCGGTGTTCCCCGGCCTCGATGGCTGGATCCCCTCCACCGTCACCTCGACCGCCTTCTACGGCGTGGACCGCACCGCGGACACGGAGCGCCTTGCGGGCTGCCGCCTCGCCACCGCCGGGGCCACGATGGAGGAGACGATCCTCAACCTGCTCAAGCGCATCTACCGCGCCGGTGGGTCCCCGGACCACGTCTTCTGCCACCCGGAGAAGTTCAACAAGCTCGTCAAGGAGCTGGGCAGCAAGCGCACCTACGCGGACGCGAAGAGCACCGACGCCAGCGTCGGTTACCGCGGCCTCCTCATCGAGGGCCAGGGCGGTCCGGCCAAGGTGTTCAGCGATCCCAACTGCCCCGTCGGGACCGTGTTCGCGCTCACCATGGACACCTGGAAGCTCGCCACCCTGGGGCCGATGAGCGGCATCCTGGACGAGGACGGGAACATGATGCTCCGCGAGGCCAGCGCCGACGCGCTGGAGCTGCGGATGGCCACCTGGGGCGCGACCATGTGCGACGCCCCGGCCTACAACGGTCGCGCCCCCACGCCCTGAAGGAGACGCCATGGATACGACCTTCAGGACCCACGACTGTGTGCCGGGCACTGTCCGTATCGGTGGCTCGTTCCGGCCCAACGGCGGGAGCGCGCTCTCCGACACGGAAGCCCGGAACACGCTGTACGGCATCGCCACCATCGTCCGGAACAGCGCCGGCAACTTCACCGTGACGCTCCCCTTCGGAGCCAACAAGGTCCGGCGCTCGTTCGTCTTCTACCGCCTCTCGGCCCTGCCCGCGGCGGTGGCCTCGATCACGATTCTTGGCGCCCCCACGGTCTCCACCAGCGCAATCAGCTTCACCATCCAGTACGCCCAGAACAACGTCGCCGCGGACATCGCGGACAACGCGGCCAACTGGATCGACTGGGAACTGGTCCTCGACAACGGGACGGTGCCATGAAGGGCGGCGGCATCGCGGTGCTCCTCGCGAAGGCGAAGGACAAGATCAAGCCCTCCGAGGACGAGGACGAGATGCCCGACAGCTCCGAGCAGGAGAGCGAGGGCGACGACCCCGTTGACCTGTTCCTGGAGTCCATCGGCCAGGAGCCCACCGACGACGCCCGCAAGGCGTTCAAGCTCGCTGTCCAGAGCTGCTACGGCGAGGAGTGATCGATGCCCACCGCTGTCTCTCAGGCGAGCCTGCGAACGCAGATCCGGACGGCGGTGCGGCAGCCGAACTCCGCCGGTTTCATCTCGGACACGGAGGTCAACACCCTCATCACCGAGGGCGCTTATGAGCTCTACGACCTCCTCATCGCGGCGCGCGGCAACGAGTATTACCTCACGGAAGTCGGCTTCAACACCGTCGCCGGGACGGAGAGCTACTCGCTCCCGGAGCGCTTTTACCGGCTCGTGTCGATCATCGCCAGCGGCACACCCGGCGCCGCTGGCGGCACCGTGCGCCCCGTCGCGCAAGACTGGACGGAGCTGCGCCGGCTCAACCTGGCGGACACCGCGGGCCTGCTCAACCTCACCAGCCAGGACCACCACTCGCTGCACTACCGCCTCGCCGGGCGCCAGCAGGAGGGGCTCTCGCTGGCCATCGCCCAGGTGCGCCTCCTGCCGGTGCCTACCAACGTGTGGAATGTCTGGATAGGGTACCTCCCCACGCTCGACACCAGCAACGATCCCAGCTCGGGGGCACCGGTGTACGACGGGATCAACGGATGGGAGTCCTACGTTGTGGCCCACGCGGCGGCGACGATCTGCGCCATGCAGGAGGACAGCACCGCGCCCTTCTGGCTCCAGAAGAAGGCCGAGATCAAGGACCGCATCGCGCGCCTTGCTCCTGGCCGTGACCAGGCCAGGCCCGCGCAGGTCGCGGACCGCTGGGCCGATACGTACCTCGATCAGCCCTGGCGCGGAGGGGGGCTCTGGTGGCCCTGAGCCTTCCCACTCTCGACGGCGCCCGGAGCGTGGCCGATATCGTGCGGCTCCTCGGCTCGTGGCGCTCCGCGCTCCAGGCGCTCACCTTCCCGGCGCTTCAGGGGCAGATGGTCCGGACCACCCTTGCGTCAGGCACCACGGTGGTCGAGCACGGGCTCCGGGCTGCCCCCTCGGGCTGGCTCGTCCTGCGCTCCGTCGGGGCTGCCGGCGCCGCCATCGCGGAGGTCTCCAGCGACGCCCGCACGATCACGTTCGCGAGCACCGCGACGGTGGCCGTTGACCTGTGGGTGTGGCCATGAGCCTCCAGAAAGCCGTCATCGAGGTACGCCCCACCGGCGGCCTCCAGCAGGACGCATCGAAGTGGTTGCCAGTGCCTTTCCACCGGCTGGACAACTACCTCTACCGCCGCCAGGGCGCCGTCGAGAAGCGCTCCGGGCTCGGGGCGATGTCCACGGCAGTGCTCATCAGCGGCGCCTGGGATGCGCTCTACTCCGCCGAGGGCACCCCCGCGGGCGAGCTGCTCGCCATCGGCAACCTTCCGCAGGCGACCATGGGCAACCCTGGAGACCCAGGGGTGTACCTGTGGAGCTACACGGAGCGAGACGATCAGTGGGTGCCCAAGACGGGCCTCCCCGGGCTCGTCGTCGACCGGTACCCCGGCGTGCGAGGACAGCAAGACCTCGGGGACAACATCCCCATGTTGTGCAGGATCGGCAACCTGGAGTGCCTCGCCTACACCATCGGGACCACGGCGTATGCGCGCATCGTGGACCGCTCCACCGGCGCCGTGTTGCTCGACAACACGGAGCTGACCAGCAGCGGCTTCACCGGGCGCGTCGCGGTCTTCAACTGCGGCGACGCGCAATTTACCTTCGTCTACATCCGCAACGGGGACGAGCTGTGGACCACCAAGGTGGACCCGGAGACGCTCGCCGGTACCACGGCGCTGGTGAAGACGTACCCTGCCAACGTCACCATCTGGGATGCGGTCCCCACCATCTCTAGCCACTGGTGCATCGCTGCGGTGATGGCGGGCGCGGTGCCCACGGACATCATCGTAGACCGCGTGAACAACGCGACGCAAACCAGCGTGGCCACGGTGACCGAAGCGGCCGAGGGCGACGGTACGATCTCGCTCGGCTACCGATTCGGACACACCGGGATCCTGATGGCCTGGGAGAACCGCACCAACGTCCGAGCGAAGACCTACGTGGAGACGACGCTGGCCACGGACCTGGCGACCTTCAACGTGGTGTCCTCTGCGCTGTGGACCTTCGCGCTCCGTGCGGTGACCTGCAACTACGACAACCAGAACCGGCTGTTCATCCTCGTGGCTGGCGAGATCACCCTCTACCAGTACGGGACCTGGTACTACGCCTACGAGTCCTCGGGCACTCCGATGGCGGGCGATATCCTCGCCTGGTGGAACCTGCCGCAGAGCAAACCGTTCCGCACAGCCTCGGGCCTGATGGTCCCGCTCGCGCGCTGGCACGACACGCCGCAGGGGCTGGACTTCGGAGGCCGCTACGGCGTGAGCCTCGTCAACCTCAACCGGCACCCCAACCTTATCAACATCAGCACCGCCGCCACCGCTCGCCCTCCGGTGGCCGAGGCCGTTGTGGGGGTCAGCGATGCGCTCGGCTTCCCGAGGGAGGCGGCGGAGCAATCGCTCCCCTGGGTGCAGACGCTTTCCGGCGGCGAGCGGTGCTTCCTGCCCATCCTCGTGGCCGGCGCCGACTCCGTGCTTCAAAAGGACCCCCGCGCCTGGGTAGACGTGGCCGAGTTCGCCACGGACGTGCAAGCGGATGGGCAGTGGACCACGGCCTATGCGTCGAGGCTCACGCACTTCTCGGGCTCGCTGCTCACCCAGTTTGACGGGCAGGCGACCGTGGAGGCCGCGTGGCTGGAGCCCCCACAGTACCAGCCCGGCACGATCAACATCGTCTACGGCGTCGTGGGCCTCGAAGGCGCGACGCCCACGGCCAACCGCTACACGTACCTGTTCATCTGGGAGTGGATCGACGCGCAGGGGCAGATCCATCGGAGCCGGCTCAGCGATCCCCTTCCCGTCGACGTGTCCACGAGCGGCGTCCTCACCCGCGGCATCGTGTCCTTCGAGGTGCGGAACACCAGCCTGACGCGCCGGGGGGACCGCGCCGATGGCGTCGACTCGAAGCCGCGTCTTGTCGTCTACCGCACCAAGGCCAACGGGACGACGTACTTCCGGTGCAAGTTCACCGCCGAGTTCAACGACCCGCGCGTCCCGACCATCGCCTACACGGACGATGAGGACGACGCCACGCTGGAGGCCGCCCTTCGAGGTGGCATCTACACGGCGGGCGGCGCGCTGGAGAACGAGACCCCGCCCCCGGCGCGTCACGTCATGGTGGGCGGCGGGCGCGTCTGGGTCACCTCCGCGGAGCTGCCGGAGGTGTGGCCCTCGAAGGAGCTGCTCCAGAGCGAGGCCCCCGCGTGGAGCTTCGTCACCCGGATCACCCTGGACGACGCGCAGACCCCGCTCGTCGGCACCGCGCTCCTTGACGGGGCGCTGGTGATCTTCAGCGAGAGCCGCATCTACACGCTGCCGGCGGGAGCGGGCCCCGGGGATACGGGCATCCCTCCCTGGCCTCGTCCCGAGGAGATCCAGAGCGACGGCGGCTGTATCAACGGGCGGTCCATCGTGGCCTACCAGGATGGTGTGGCCTACCAGGACAACGAGGGCATCAAGCTCCTCACCCGGGGGCGCACCATCGAAGACCTCGGGGCGCCAGTGCGAGAGCTGCTGGAGGACCACCCCACGATCTGTGACGCCCAGCTCGACGCGATGGAATCGCGCATCCACTGGCTCGTGGAAGGTAGCGATGGCGTCCGCGTCCTGACCTACGACTACCGCTACCGCGCCTGGTCCTCCTGGAGCACCGCGGAGGACCTCGGCGGCTCCCGGCTGACGCTCTGGCGAGGGCAGCTCACGACGCCGCAGGGGTCGATCATGCTCCGCGCCTCGCAGAGCGCCACGACCCCCGGCTACGATGAGCTGGGCGGGTCGCCCGAGTGGGCAACCGGCACGCTGGAGACGCCGTGGATCCTGGTCGGCGCCCTGGGCGGCTACCAGCGTGTGTGGCGCGTGGTGCTGGAGATGGAAAAGCTCTCTGACCACGGGTTCACCCTCGACGTGTACGTCGACGGCGAGGAAGCCACGCCGGTGCAGACCGAGGTGTGGACCGAGGCCCAGGTGGACGCGCTCCAGGGGTTGCCGCGGCAGCGCGTGGTGGTCGGGCTCGCTGTGCAGAAGTGCCAGAGCGTGAAGTTCCGCGTCACCGACAGCAAGCCCACGGTCGACGCGACGGAGGCCACGACGGGGCACCGCTACCACGGGCTCTCGCTGGAAATCGGGCAGAAGTACGGCGCTGAAAAGGCCGAGAAAGCGAACACGCGGTTATGCCTCTTCCCCTCGCCATCCCTCTCGCCATCGGTGCCGCTGGACTCGCCACGAGCATCTACGGCGCCACGCGCAAGAACCCCGGCGTCCAGGCGGCACCGGCGCAGCAGACCTACTTCGGAGGCTCCGCGGACGAGCAAGCCCGCCTCCAGGCACAGCTTCAGGCCCAGGATCAAGCCGCCCTCGGGATGGCAGACCGGAGCGCCATCCAGGGAAACCAGGCCCGCGGGATGCAGATCGACGCCTACGGGCGCTTCCAGCAGATGGCGGACGGCCAGGGCCCCAGCGTCGCCCGGCAGATGGCCCGCGAGGGCGGCGACGCGACGGCGCGCGCGGCGCAGACGCAAGCCGCCTCAGCCCGGGGCGGCGGTGGCAACCAGATCGCGGCGCAGCGGATGGCCATGCAGACCGGCGCCGAGGCGCAGACCCGGGCCAACCAGCAGGCGGCCACGCTGGGCCAGCAGGAGCAGCTCGCGGCGATGGGGCAGCTCGGGCAGATGGCTGGCGACATCCGCGGCGGCGACGCCCAGGCCCGCGCCATGAGCGAGGCCCGCGCCGGTGACCGGAGCGGGAGCTACATGGGCATGGGCGGGCAGATCCTCCAGGCCGACACGCAGCGCTCCCTCGCTGACCAGGAAGCGCTGATGATGTCGAGGCAGCAGAACAGCGCGCTCAAGGAGAAGAGCAAGGACCGCCTGATGCAGATCGGCGGATCCCTCATGAACAACGCGGGCGGGATGTCCGGAAAGATGGGGGCCTGATGCCACGGTGGTCGAGCTTCGAGCCCATCGCGGACGGGCGCGGCGTGCGGTTCCGCAGCGATGACGGGCTGACCTTCGATGCGCCCGCGGGACCGATGGCGGACCAGTACGCCCAGGGCCTGCCGCAGTACGCCCTCGGGGGCCCGAAGATGGGCGCCGCCCTGGGCGACGACACGCGCCAGCCTGGCCCCCCCGCGGCGGTCGCGGACGTGCCCCCGGCGGACTACTCCCAGGCCCCTTCGGCAGAGCCGCTCGTGTCGATGCAGCCGGCCCCTCCCGCACCAGCGGCGACCCCCCAGGCACCGGCGCCCCCGAGGCTGCCCCCGCCCGCACCGCTGCTCCCCGGCGGGCGCCCTCGGGAGTCGATGATGCCGCAGCCGATCCCCACGGACCGCATCGAGCCGGGACCCCTGCCCGGGAGCGAGACGGAGTGGGATGCCACCGCCCGCGCCATCGCGGGGCAGATGGCTGCCGGTGACGCCGTGCGCCGGACCCCTGCCGCGTGGCTCCCGTCGACCCGCACCCGGGAAGCCCGGGAGGCTCCACTGGGCGCCATCGGGGACGTGCTCCAGGCGCAGCAGGATCTGGAGCGCATCGGCTCCGAGAAGACGCGCGCCATGGCCCGCGCCGAGGACGAGGCGCGGCAGCTCGAAGGGAAGAAGGCCGGGATCGAGGGCACCAACACGGAGAAGCAGCGCGCGGCGCTGACCCGGTTCCAGGAGGCCGCGACGAAGCGGGACGCGGAGATCGAAGAAGAGCGGCGCCGGCTGAAGAACCCTGGCGACTACTGGGAGGACCGCAGCACCCGGAGCGATGTGCTCATGAGCCTGGGCCTCGCCCTCTCGGCCGTCGGCGGCGCCGTGGCCGGGCAGGAGAGCCAGGCGTCACGGGTGCTGGACGACGCGATGAAGGCCCACCTGGAGCGCCGGCAGAAGAACATCGATCTCCTCCTCGGAGCTCGCGGCAGGTCGAGGGAGGACTACATCCAGGAGGCCGCGATGCTGGAGGCCGAGGGCGTCAACGCGCTCAAGCAGGTCCAGTACCAGATCGCGGACACCCTCGCCCGCGGCAAGAACCCCATCATCCGGCAGGCCCTCATGCAGCAGGCGATGAGGCCCCCGGGAGCTCCACCGCTCGCGCCACCAGAGCGCCCCGAGGAGTTCGGGGCATGGATCCGGGGCGTTGCCGCAGAGGGCAACCCGTTCGCGGCGCAGCCCGCCCCCGGGTCGCCTGCGGCCCCTGCCCCGCCGGCGGACTCGCCCGCGTCGTCCCTGCCCCCACCGGCGCCCCCGGTTGCGGCGGCTCCCGCGGCAGCCCCCCGAGCTCGCCAGGACGTGAGCCGCAACCCGGACGTACAGGCTCTCGCCGCAGAGGAGCGCCGCACGCTCGAAGTCCTCCGGGGGCCCGACCGTCGGCGCCCCATCACGGAAGAAGAGCGGCGCACCGTCCGCGCCCTCGAAGACGAAGAGCGGCGCACCAAGGCCGCGCTGAAAGGGGCCCGCTGATGGCCGTAAACTTCCGCCGCGAGTTCCTTCCCGACGAGAGCGCCATGATGATGAGCGCTCCTCCCACAGCACCCCCGCCGGCACCGGCGCCTCCCGGTGGCGCCGTGGACCCCTCCGCCGTGGCCATGGGGCAGCAGACGCCGCCCCCCTGGCAGGCGCAGCCCTCCGCGGCCTCGATGGCGCTCCGGGAGGATGCCGCGGGGCAGCTCGCCGCGGAGACCCCGGACCCCTGGGGCCCCGGCGCCCCGCAGGTCTACGACCGCTACATCGCGGCCGAGTACGAGGACGCGATGCTCCGCTACAACAACGCGCTCCAGCGCCTCGGGATCGCGGAGAAGTACAGCGCGATGAGCCAGCTCAGCGAGCGCTACATCCCGGAGCAGGTGACCGGCGGTGGCGGGAAGCTGCGCGCCCTCAAGTTCCTGTACGAGCATCTCGGGAAGCGCGTCGAGGGGCAACGGGCGCAGCGTGGCCAGGACATCCAGGCGGCTGGCACCTTGGGCACCATCGACCGGGAAGCCTCCCGAGCGGCGCGCGAGGGCGCGAAGGAGGAAGGCTCCCTCACCGCGAACATCGGTGGAGTCGACTACGTGGTGCGCCCCGGGACCAGCGAGAAGGAGATGCAAGAGCTCCGCGGCGTCGGGTCACTGAGCACGGTGCTGAAGCAGAAGTCCAGCGAGATGCGGGCGCTGAAGCGCACCGATCCCGACTACGCTCGGAAGCGGGACGTGTTGATCGATGACGTGAGCAAGGTCATCTCGCTGGGTCGCCAGCAGGGCGTGGTAACGGACCCGGAGAACAAGCGGAACCTCGACAACTTTTCGCGGTCCTGGCTCATCGGTGAGGGCGGCCCCGCGGCGCTGGACACGCTCGCCAAGGGGATGGGCAAGGAGGCCGAGCTGAAGGCCGTCGCACTCGGCGGGAAGAAGCGGCGCTGATGGACGAGGAGCAAGCCCCCGCGCCGCAAGACCAGATCCAGGATCCGGTCATTATCCAGAACGCTGAAGGCCAGCAGTTCACGGCCTCCGGCGCGCAGGCGCTCGACTACCTGCGCGAGGGCTACACGCTTGCCCGCGAGCAACCCAACTTCCGCGGCGTCCCTGTTCGCACCGGCACCGGCGAGGTCCGGGAGCTGCCCCCGGAGGAGGCCGAGGAGCAGATCCGCACGGGCCTCGGGGAGGTGGTGCCTCGCGGTGACCTCGTGGACTACGAGGAGCGCCAGGTCTACGAGAGCGGCGCCGGGCAGGCGGCGGCAGCCGCGGCAGGGCTCGCGCGCGGGGCCACGGCGGGGCTCTCCGATGCCGCGGCCGGCGCCCTCGACCCTTCGCTTCCTGGCGGCCTTCAACGGCTGCGACAGGCCAACCCAGGCACGTCCCTGGCGGGCGAGCTTGGCGGCAACGTCGCCACGCTCCTGGCCACCGGCGGCGCCGCTGGCCTCGGGAACCTTGCAGGACGGGGCGCCGTCGCGGCAGGCGCGGCCAAGGGCGGGCTCGTGGCCCGTGCCCTGTCTGGGGCAGCCGTGGGCGCGGCGGAGATGGGCGTCCTGGAGGCCGGGCAGGAGATCAGCCAGGCCACGCTTCAGGAGCGCGAGACGAGCGCCGCGAAGGTGGCCGAGGCGTTCGGGCACGGGGCGCTCCTGGGTGGCGCCTTCGGCGGTGCGCTCCCAGTCGCGGGTGCTGCCCTCTCGGGGGCGGCTGGGCTGGTGAAGCGAGGAGCCGGCGCCGTCGCGGAACGGGTGGCCCCGGGGGGTGCCCGACCCTTCGCAGAAGAGGCGATGGCCTACGCCCGCGAGAAGACCCTGAAGAGCACCGGTGGCACCTCGACGGAGCTTGGAAAGATCCTCGACGCGACCCCCGGGCTTCGGCAGGCGGCGGACGACATCCTCATCAAGGACGCGCCGAGGGCCCTCGGGAAGGCCGAAGGCGCCATCCTCGCCCGCGAGCAGATGCAGGCGGGCATCGAGGCCGCGCGCCAGGAGATCGGCGCCGAGATGGGCGCGGCGCTGAAGGCCATCGACAAGAACGCGCGGGGCGTCGGCGCCGACATCTCCGGGATCGTGGCAAGGGCGCGGATTGATGTGTTGGCGCCGCTGGAGGCCAACGTCTTCGCGGGCGTCGAGGCGCGCAACGTCGCCAAGCAGATCCAGCAACTGGAGAAGCTCCAAGACTTCCGTGTCGGGTTCGAGTCGCTCCACGACCTGTCCTCCCAGCTCGGGAAGGTCATCCGGAAGAACCCGACCGCGGCGGCTACCGAAGACCTCCGCGCGTTCCGCTCGCTCCTCGAAGAAGAGATCGTCAACGGCGCCAACCGCGTCTCCGCGGAGATCGGCGGCGACATCGCTGGCCAGTACGCCACCGCGCGCACCCGGTACGCGGCGGCGAAGCTCCTCGAGGACGCCGTTGCCACGGGCGTCAGGGCGGAGACCAAAAACCTCACGTTCTCGCTCTCCTCGATGCTCGCCGGTGGCACCGGTACTAGCCTCGGGGCCACGGTCGGCGGAGCGGTCGCGGGCCCCGTCGGTGCGGCCATCGGTGGCGTGGCGGGCGGCGTCGGGGGCGCGGTCCTCGCCAACCTGAACAAGAGGTTCGGGGATCAGGTGGTGAGCCAGGCGCTTCGGGCCTACGCCCAGGGCGAGACGCGGGCCCTGGGCGCGATGGTCGACGGGGCGCTTTCCAGCAGCGTCGCCACCTACCTGAAGAAGGGCGCCGGCGCGGTGACCACCGCGGCCTCGCGGGCGGCCATCCCGGTGGTCTCGAAGGCCGACGCGGACACGCGAGAGATGCTCTTCGGCAAGGCCACCACGGTCGACCCGAAGCGCAAGAACCTCCCGATGGCCCAGCGTGTCCAGAACGCCGCCGCGGGCGTCGAGCGGGGTGGCGCCACGCCGCAGCAGGTACGCCAGGCGGCGACCCGGCTCCAGCAGAGCGCGGAGACCCAGCGAGGACGCATCGAGGAGGCCATGAGGTACGCGCCTCCCGAGGTCGCGGCGGTGCTCCGGGGGCAGCTCGCCGCGAACGAGCGCGTCCACAGCTACCTGCTCAGCAAGATCCCGCAGAGCAGCAACCAGAAGCACAGCCTCACCCCCCAGGCCGAGGGGCCCCGGATGAGCGCCGCGGAGGTCGCCTCGCTGGTGACCGCGGCTCGGGTGGCGTCGAATCCGTGGAGCGTGCTCGACTCGATGGAGAAGGGCACCCTGGACCGTGAGGAGGTCGAGGCGCTGCGGGCCACGGCGCCCACGGTCTACGCCTCGCTGATCGGCGCCGTCGATGCGGAGCTGAAGGCCCTCGATGAGCCGCTGCCCTACCGGCAGGCGCTTCAGCTCTCGTTGCTCCTGGGCGTGACCGGTGACCCGTCGCTGGAGCCCTCGACCATGCGCTGGTTGCAAGGAGCGTTCGGCCCCCCGACGCCACCGGCGCAGCAGCAGACCCCGGCGCCCTCGCAGGTGGCGCCCCGCGGCAAGATTTCGGCGGCGAAGGACTGGCAGATCCACAAGGAGGAAGCGTAAACATGAGCACCATTTCCCTAATCGTTGGTGGCTACGTAGCGGGCAGCAATGCCGCGACGACGGACGGCACCACCGGTGCCAAGAGCGACACGTATGCGCTGAGCAAGCCTGCCATCGGCGTCCACATCAACGCGGCCGGGACCATCACGCTGAAGGATCCAGAGGGCAATCTGGCAACGTTCACCGTCGCATCGGGCTCCAGCCTTGCCTACCGCGTGAGCCAGGTGATGAGCACGAATACCTCGCTCACCAACGCCGAGTTCATCCTCTTGTACGGCCCGGGGAGCAAATAATGCCGGTGCATGGCCATGCCCATGGGCTCCCGTTCGAGGAGCCCGTTCCGGGAGGCACCCCCGGCCCCTCGGGTGACGCGCTGCTCCTGGAGAGCGGCGATTACCTCCTCCTGGAGGACGGCTCTTACCTGCTGCTGGAGTGATCGACCATGCCTGACGCGAAAATCTCTGCGCTCCCAGCGGCCTCCGCCCTCACCGGCGCCGAGATCGTTCCCATCGTCCAGGGCGCCGCAAACGTACGCACCACCATCGCAGCCCTGCTGGCCCTGCTGGGGGAGGACGACCTGTGGGGCGTCTCCGTCGACGGCGCCCGCACCGAGTCCGGCGGCGGTGCTGCGACGGCCCTGGGGCAGGCGAGATTTTATAGCGACCTTACCCTGAGCAATACAACGACGCTCAGCATGGCCGGCTACAAGCTCCACTGCACCGGCACCCTCACCGTTGGCACGGGTTGCGCGGTCCACCACGACGGCAGCGCCGGCTCGGGGGTGACGGGAGGCGCGGGTGCTGTCGTCGGGGATCTGGCGGCCAGTGCTGTCGCCGGGGCCACCGGCGGCGCCGCCGGGAGCAACAACGGCGGCTCTGGCGCAGCCAACGCCTCCTCTCCTGCGGTGGGCGGCGCCGGCGGGGCGGGGGGCAACGGGGCCAACGGTACCGGGGGCGCTGCTCCCACCGCGACCCTGACGGTCACCAGCCATGGCCAGCCCTGGAGTCAGTTCGGCCTGGAGCTGATGGTCTGCCTCTTCACGGGTACGACGCTCAATAAATTCCGTGGCGGCGCAGGAGGCGCAGGCGGTGGGAGCGCCACAGGAGGCGCAGGCGGTGGCGGTGGCGGTGGCGGCGGTCTCGGGTGGATCCGCGCGAGGAACGTCGTCAACAACGGCCGGATCTCCTGCCGCGGCGGCGCGGGCGCTACCGGTGGCACCAACGCAGGCGGTGGCGGTGGCGGTGGCGGGGGTCTCCTGGTGATCTGGTGCGACTCCTGGACCGGGAACGCCCCTGACTGCAACGGCGGCGCTGGTGGCGCGGTCAACGGTACGGGCGCGGCGGGGAGCGCGGGGAGCGCGGGCAAGTGCCTCGTTTTCGTAAAGGGCGTCCTGGAATTCCGATCCGGATTCGGTGCCAACGCTCCGGACATCAACACGCTGTAACGCAGACGAGGCAACTATGGCTGATACGAAAATCTCCGCACTCCCCGCAGGCACGCAGCCTGCGGGCACCGAGGCGATCCCCGCAGTCCAGGGGGGCGCTACCGTCAAGCTCACGGTGGCGCAGATCCGCCCCCTGGTGAACCGCACCGGCGCTGCGCCGACCGTCAGCAACGACAGCGCCGCGGGCTACACCGTGGGCTCCGTCTGGGTCGATACGCGGGTCGGCTACGGCTACACCTATGACCTGATCGACGCGACCGCGGGCGCCGCTGTCTGGAAAGTCCGGCCCATCGCCTTCGTGTACACAACCCCGGGCGCGAACACCTGGAACAAGCCGGCGGGCTCGTTCTCCGGCGTGTTTGTC
>Ga0181348_1000910_pt1 | contig 12971 bp, 13 predicted proteins | sample Su13VDMM110DN_FD_130092 | JGI IMG/M metagenome (GOLD analysis project Ga0181348, IMG submission 130092) | Freshwater viral communities from Lake Michigan, USA - Su13.VD.MM110.D.N | ecosystem: Environmental > Aquatic > Freshwater > Lake | place: USA: Michigan | collected 2013-07-16
CGATGAAGAGGTCGAAGTAGCAGTTACCTGGTTTGCGGAGCGTCTTCTGGGCAAGCGCCTGGCTCGAAATATCTCCATTGATGTCGAATTCGATGATGATATAGAAGCATATGGCTATGCCGCAAACATGGATGAAGTCGAGCGCAATCCGCGCATTTTCGAGTTGCAGATAAACTCCAGGATTTCGAAGGAGCGCCAGCTCGAGGTTATAGCCCATGAGATCGTCCATATCAAGCAAATGGCCAGAAACGAGCTGCGCTTGTCGTCGGGTGTCAAGGTATATCATGACGGTAGGGTTGTTTGCCATGATGTCGGCTTCTGGATGGGCAAGGAATACCTTGTCAATGATGACACCTATTGGGAGTTGCCTTGGGAAATCGAAGCCTATGATCGAGAGATTGGTCTTGTCAAGAACTTCGATAAGTATATGAAAACAGTTTAGGGGGTGGTGGCAGAATGGCTATGCGCTTGTCTGCAACACAAGTCTATGTCGGTTCGATTCCGGCCCACTCTTCCAAAACAGGAATAAAAACATGACATGGAATGCAGCAAAGAAGTTTGGTCGTCGCAAGGCGTCCAGCTGGGGTCGACTGACTTCTAAACACCAGAAGCGCATGGGCGCGAAGGCCGTTCGTCGGCTGCCCATAAAGGATAAATAACTCAAATGGACATCAAGACCGGAACAGAGTTCCTTCATACCAAGTGGCTGGCTAAAGATTACCTGTCACCGATGCGATGTGTGATTACCAAGATCAAGCATGATGTGGTATATTGGCAACCAGTTAATGGTGGTTCGCCGATGATGTTCGATCTTGACGAAGCCGACAAGTGGATCAAGGAGATCGTAGAATGAAATCCTCAGATATTCAGGAAGCCGTCTATGCATGGGCCATGGAACGGAGTGATGTCTTCAATGCACCTTATGGTGTTCTCACGGGTTGCGAGAGCGACAAGGGTAATAAACAGAGATGGACGGTGACGTTCGGTATCGCCCATGTTCTGGATGTGACTGTCACAATATACAACCCAGGTTTCATCATTCTGGAAGACAATATGGACGGTAGAAGACTGTTTAAGTCTTTTCCTGACATGATGAAAGAGATGAAACAGCAATACGGTAAGAGCGAAGTATGAAATGTAATGAAATCGGTCGTTGATTTGGTCAGAACCACCAGACATTGCCGTGTTCATCTAGATATTATATATTATATTGAGTTTCGACTCCGGCACCAAATTATGGATCAAATGGAGGCTCAAGTCGAAAATCAAGTCCGGCAATATATATGGAGCGAATTTCGCTTCAGAATCGATGAAGAATCATTGAATGACTGATCATGATGAATATCTAAATCATCACTATGGGTCGTGTAATCTCGGCGCCAAATGCCAATGTCTAAGAACTGGATGGCGACCTGATATATGTGTTCAATGGAATCCATGTGGTGCCAAGACATGGGAAGAACTATACGAATGGCAAAAAGAGTTTCGCTCCCGTAGCTCAGTGGATTAAGAGCATTCGGTTTCTACCCGAAGGGTCGTGGGTTCGAATCCTACCGGGAGCGCCAATTCAAGGAAAGATTATGAAGTTTATCGGGGATGTTCACGGCAAATATAAGCAATATGAGAGGATCATCTCCGACTGCGAGAATTCCATTCAGCTTGGTGATATGGGAATCGGCTTCAAGAGATTAAATCCTGTTGAGGGTAAGTCACCGTTTTATCCTAATCCGTCTTATGATAAGATGATTAAAGGAAATCATAGGTTCATTCGTGGCAACCATGATAATCCGGCGGTTTGCAAGAGACACACCCAATACATCTATGATGGGCGGACCGAGGATGGTATGATGTTCATCGGAGGGGCCCTTTCCGTTGATCGCGCATGGCGAACAGAGGGAATGGATTATTGGACCGATGAGGAATTGACACAGAGAGAATTTTTCCAAATGAGGAATATCTATGTCGAATATAAGCCTCGACTGATGGTCACACATGAATGCCCGGATTCCATAGCGGATCTGTTGCTGCATAATCGTGCCAAATTCGCAGACTGGTCGATCACTCGACAAGCCTTTAACGGCATGTTCGAGGAATACAAGCCCGAGGCTTGGATATTCGGCCACTGGCATCTTGATTTCGACCAGTCCATTCTGGGTACGAGGTTTATCTGCCTGAATGAGTTGTCGACCATCGATCTGGATATGGATGATCTAACAAAAGGAAAGATTATTTCATTTAAAGCTTGACATTGGTCTTCCAATGTGTTATAAATAGCATGTAATCGATGAAAAGAACTGAAAGGCGATCAAGACGGGGCTTCGATGCCCCCACCTCCACCATAAGCGGATGGAACAGGACGCTGGCTCTATGAAGTGAAATAGGGAAGTAGCTACCCGAAGGCATGGAGAGTTCATCCGTTTATGATGGGGGTGAAAGGTTTCGATTGGCGCGTAATAGGAACTTGGAGATTACGGGGTGATTCCCTATCGATCAAAACTACAAATGCTAATGATAACCACTACAATAAGGAATTCGCTCTAGCAGCGTAGTTCCTTGGGGTTTCGTAGGTTTTCCTTGCAACAGAAAAACCTACACCAGTTTTGCGGAATGGAGCAGCGGTAGCTCGGGTGTCTCATAAGTACCAGGTCATCGATTCCTACCGCCCTTGCCCTTTTATGTATGAAAGAAAATATATAATGAATTGCTTCAAGTGTGAAACGCCTCTCATAAATGTGAGAGAAAAATATAACCAGCCTATGTCCGGATTAGAGTTCACCACGCATGGACATTATGGTTCATCATTTTTCGATCCGATGGACGGTTCGCAGATAGCAATAAACATTTGTGATGATTGCCTAAAATCCAATAGAGAAAATATCATTCGGATTGTCCGACATAATCATCCAGCAGATGTTGACTATGTAGAATATGAAAGTTTAGCAAATGAAGAATAATATGAATCCTGGTATGGAATATCTCTATGTGGGTAAGGATGTGGTCACTCAAATCGGTGATATTATCCAAGAATATCGTAATCCGAGAAATGATGGTTGGGTCCAAGATGGCTATCGGCAACAGTTGGTGGCCATTTCTGCCATGATCCAAGACGCACTTCGACCGACCGACTTCGATGTTGAAGATATTGACCCCGCGAAGCGATCATGGTATTATGACGGGCACGGCAAGAGGGTACTCAAGGACCAATGAAAGTTAAAATAGGACCCTATAGAAGCTGGATCGGGCCGTATCAGGTCGTTGCGCCTCTAAAATATCTGGGTATGTCCGAGAACGCTCGCGATTGGATTGCGTACCGCATTCCTTCTGCACCATTCGAATGGCTCCATCGAAAGAAAAAGCGCAAGATCACAGTCCGCATTGATGATTATGATGTATGGGGTGCAGATCATACCCTTGCTCTTATCATTCTTCCCACCCTCAAGAGATTGCGCGAAGTGAAGCATGGTGCGCCCCACGTCGATAATGAGGATGTGCCTGAAAATCTCCGCATCCTTTCTATGGATGAAAATGATTCGGGTGATGCTTTTCAAGAGAGATGGGACTGGGTGTTGGAAGAAATGATCTGGGCATTTGATAATATTGTGGCTGATGATGATGGGAATGATCCGTTCTATAATGAAAAATCACATGACTATGATATTGACAGCCGAAATGCTCATGATGGTCGTATGCAAAAAGCACTGATCCTCTTCGGTAAATATTACAGGAATCTTTGGGACTGATGAAATCTGTCCAAAACCAAATCATTGAGGAAGACTATTTCCTCAACGACTAAATAGATCATTCCAATCGAACGAAAGGACGATCTATGAAAACCTTGATGATATTGGTCCTCACATCATTGCTGGGGATATCACAAGCAACTGCACATGGAAATAGTATGACAGGAAATGCCTCATGGTATGGTCCTGGTTTTCATGGCAAAAGGACCGCAAGTGGAGAACGATTCAACCAAAACGCATCCACTTGTGCCCATAGAACACTGCGTTTTGGAACTACTGTGAAACTTGTTAATCTAAGGAATAATCGAACTGCACATTGTCGCATAAATGATCGTGGACCATATTCTGGTGGACGAATCATTGACGTTTCAAAGGCAGTAGCCCAACAACTGGGTATGATTAGTTCTGGAACGGCAAGAGTGAAAATCATAATCCTATAGGAAGAAGGAAGCTAAAATGAAGAAGGTACTTATTGCGTCTTTTATCGGTGTTTCGGCTCTGGCTCTCGCAGGCTGCAGCCAACATCAAGCGAATAATGCAGCCAAGGGAGCTGTTATCGGTGGTCTTATCGGCGGTGTCGTAGGTCTCGGTATCGGTGCTGGTCCCGGGGCTGTAATCGGTGGCACACTATATTCTACAGCCGCTGTTGCTACTGCTGGTGCAGTCGGCGGTGCGGTTATTGGTGGTGTGGCTGGCGCAGCCGCGAACTAATATCAATTGGAGTCCGGTCATTACGGCCGGACTCCTTACCCAAGGAACATGAATATGATGAAAATCTTGACGACGATTGCATTTGTATCAACCCTGATGGTTGGCACAGCACAAGCCGAAGTATTCTATTCGTCAGATCAGGTCGGAGTATGGGAGACATTTGGCACAACAGGTAACGGAGAACTCAATCCTGCTTGTGTTGCATTGTCTGAATGGGATGATGGTTCTGATATACAGTTTACAAAAGATCTGGCTAGTCAGGAGTTATATATTCGGATCTATAATGTCAATTGGGATATGTCGGATGAGCCCGGGACTGAAGTAGAAGTAAGGATCAACTTCTGGAAAGATGATCGATTTGTCGAAGGTGGAACAACATCGATGATTATCATAAATCATAATACCGTTGTGGTGCCCTGGTTGGAAGCAACTAAGTTTACTCCTGACTTTATGGAAAATCATGTGATGAAATTCGTCATGCCAGGTGAGGTTTCCAATATCCAAGTATCACTAGATGGAAGTTCAGCGGCTGTCGTAAATATGGCCAAATGCATGGTAGAGTATGACTCGAAGAATCCTTCTGGTAAGAATACCTCAACTGTCCCAGGAAAGGATGCATAATGAGAAAAATAATCCTATCGTGTATGGTTGTCCTATTTACAATGGCTACCATACCTGCTATGGCTCATGATAGAAATCGAAATCGAGATCGCCACCATAGACATAATAATAATGAAACGGCCATTATCGGGTTGTTTCTGGGTCTGATAGGAGGAGCGATGATCGTGAATAGAAATAACCATGACCATTATCGACCTCGACAATGCGAAACATTCTATATCCAAGAGTGGGATCCATACATACCAGGATACAGGCCAGTGCCATATACGAGATGCAACTAAACAAGGGCCCTGCGGGGCCCTTTTCGCATAAATAGTTCTGATATTCAATCAAGGAACTATTAAATGGCTGATCTTGGAGGAAAAACAACAACTGGCGAACTTGCATGGAATAAATATGTATATAAGAATACTAAATGGCGCGACCTAAAATTGGAATCTGAATATGATGGTACATTGCTAACTAGAAAAAGCAATAAGCTTGTGGCAATCCTTGAGTTCAATAAAGGAACTCCTATAAAACTAGAAAGAAATTCACTAAGAAATATTTTAGGGTTCGATTATGCAGAAGTGAGGATCAAAAATAAAAGCGGTTTCGTATTACCCAGAGTTATAAGAAAACCTACCAACTTTAAACCTACGGGGTATGAGGTAGAAGTTGTTAATATGATAAACAAAGTTATTGCCGAAAACGGTAATATACCCATTGACATAAAAATCAAGAATATGGGCGGTATATATAAAGGAATTTCTGGGGCAATCCAGGTTGATTCTCATATTAAAAGAAATGCTGGAATAAAGGCTGATCCGAAAGCAGACATCATTCTTTATGTGGACAAAAGACGATTAGATTATACTAAAAACATATATATTTCACATAAAAAAGAGGGTGGACCAGAAGCGTTTCAGCAATATGGCGGTGTATCAAATACATCTGGCTCAGATATTTACGATCATCCAGAAACTAGAAAATTTCTCAAGGCTGTTATCGAAAACATAGAGGACGACAAACTACAGCAACCTCTTTTCATGAAAGTTAGGGATAGCAGATTAAAAAATATGTCTATTTTCGGTCCAGATTTTGGACATAATTTTGGTCTACAACATACACAAGTGATAGGCCAAGGGCTGCCTAAATTGAAAATAACAAGAAGCGAAAATGTTTGGGAATTAGACTTTTCGTCGCACATGTCAACTTCAGGAGATTTATCTCATTTTACAGGTGGTTATACTCCAGTCTTTGGTGCCACATATCGCGCTGGACGAGGATTTGATTTTGCTGGAAAAAGATATAATGGTGCTAGAGTAGGTATATATCCCATTAAACTTATAGAAACAAGAAGTGGTGTTCAGGAAATAAAATGATAAAATACCAAGAATTCCTAGAAGAATCAAAGGTTGATAAGAACCTCCACCTGGAGCACCTGGAAGACGAGGTTCTCAATGGTGGGGTTGACGGCACAAGACGAGCCATCACATTTCTTATGTCGCTCCGAGACATGTTGGCTGGCCACACATCATCCAAAATGAATGTGACGACTAAATGGGATGGTGCACCCGCGATCTTTGCTGGCATCAATCCCGAGAATAAAAAATTCTTTGTTGGCACGAAAAGTGTCTTCACCCAAAACAAACTCAACTATACATATGATGATATCGACAAGAATCACCCCGGCGAAGGTCTATCCCAGAAACTGAAATATGCACTGAAATATCTACCCGAACTCGGCATCCAGAATGTGATCCAAGGCGATATGATGTTTATCAATGCTGATCTCAAGGGCGACACTATCGAAGGTGTACGGCATATAACATTCCAACCCAATACAATCGTTTATGCAGTGCCCGAGAACACAACCCTAGCCAATCAGATCACAAGCGCAAAAATGGGTGTCGTCTGGCATACCACATATACAGGTAAGGATGTTGCTTCTATGAAAGCATCATATGGTGTGAACATTGGCCGATTATCTCCTTCCAAGAATGTCTGGTATAGAGATGCATCATTTGTTGATGCATCAGGTACAGCAACATTCACAAGTAGTGAAACGGCTGAAATAACAGCCATTCTCTCACAAGCAGGAAAAATATTCCGTGATATATCTCCTCGAACCCTCAATATGATAGCGTCTAACGACTCCATCAAGATTAAAATCAAGACATGGAATAACACAAAGGTCCGTGAAGGCCAGGTCATAACAAATACCAGCCTTCATACAAGAGGTCTTATCCAATCTGTTGGTGAGAAAATGAATGCACATATCCTTGATGCAAAGATGGCCGATACCAGAATGAATCGAACGAAGGAAAAGACATTGGTCATGTCATTCTATAGAGCCAATGCCAATCAGCTAACGATGATATTCGATCTCATGAATCTCCTGACGCGAGCCAAGAATATTATCGTGAAGAAACTCCAGATGGTTCGGGACATTGGCACATTCATCAAGACGGATTCAGGATATAAGGTGACTTCGCCGGAAGGATTTGTGGCTATTGATCACATCGGCAATGCCGTCAAACTTGTTGATCGTCTTGAATTTAGTCATAACAATTTTACTGTGGCAAAGACATGGACTAAATGAAAAAAGGAACACTAAACATCTTCGACATTGACGGAACTCTATTCAATTCCGACACAGCCGTCCATCTAAACAAAAACGGCAAGAGTGTGGGCAAACTCTCACATTCACAATACAACCAACATAAGCTGAAGGATGATGAGGAGTTTGATTACCATGAGTTCAGGTCAGGTACATATTTCCGTAAGGCCATAAGACCCATTGCTTCGATGCTGGATAAAGCCAATAGGATTATAGCACGGCAAACAGGCCTATCCCGAACAATCATCGTGACTGCGCGATCCGATTTCAAGGACCATCATGAGTTTTTGGATGCATTCCGCGACCATGGCTTTCCCATCGATCAGGTGCATGTAGAGAGAGCTGGCAATCTGGTAAGAGGTGGTAATGCAACCAGAAATATGCGACCCAAGATAGCCAAGGGTGCTGTCATCCGTCGATATATCAAGTTGGGCTACTATGATCGGATCCGAATGTGGGATGATGATCCTGAAAATCTCAATATCCTAATAAAACTGGGTCAAATCCATCCAGAAGTTAAGGTTGAAGCATATCTGGTTGATCCAAATAGCGGCAATACGACACGATATGGTAGCCTCCGGGAAGAAATCTATGTACCGGATGTGATTCATCGCACTATCCGTACGACCCTAAACGAGAGGTTGTATAAATAAGAGTAACAAATTCCTATAGAGGGGATTTGAATTTCCTACAGAGGGAATCTATGTCTAAAAAGATTGTATTTGTGTTCGGAAGATTTCAAGGTATAACATTCGGCCACAAAAAACTCATTGATAAAACTATCCAATATGCTCAACGCAATGGTGCCGAACATCGGATTTATACAAGCCGAACGCACGATTCCGTCAAAAATCCTATACCTTATGACCGTAAGATAATCCATCTCCGAAAAATATTCCCCTACGCCAACATCTATGATGATAACAAGCCTCGGGTTATATACCATATTGCAAAGGGCCTGAGCGATGAGGGTTATGATGATGTGACGATGATTGTCGGTCAGGATAGAGTGGAAGACTTCAAGAATGCCATCCTCAAGTTTGTAAAAGACCCCAAAGCCAAAGATTACGACCCCAAGAAACATTATGGTTTCAGGAAATTCAATGTGGTTTCTGCGGGTGATCGTGATCCGGATGCAGAGGATGTGACAGGTGCCTCAGGCACCAAGATGCGTGAGTTTGTCCGCACTGGTGATTTCGAGTCATTCGCAAAGAATACACCCACAAAAAATGCCCAGATAGCCCGAGCAGTCTTCAATGACATGAGAAAAAATCTCAAAGAAGACCGCGATCCTATTGGTCATACACTATCTCGCGATCTAATGCCTCAGATCACAAATCCCGATGATTTCATATCACATCTCAAGGATGATGGTGTTGAATCGCATCGCGTCAATCTTCATCCCGATGACCTGAAATCTTCACAGATGGAGTTTGATGGCAAGAAGGTTCGGTCTATGATGGCCAAACCTTCGAAAAAGCCTATTATCGTCTCGAATGACGGCCATATCATGGACGGCCATCACCGTTGGTTGGCTGATAAGAAGATGAACCGGAAGGTGGATGCACACCACGTGGATTTACCCATCCTTGATCTCATTACAAGAGCGAGAACATACACCACACTAACAGAAGAATCTGATATTGACCATAAGGGGTTCAAGCCTCTTCTGGACACCTTCATTGCGTTTGCATGTAAGGAACTCGGACTGGATGATCTACCATCATTTGAGTTGATGAAAAAGGATGATAATGGTCAATCTTTCGGTGGTTATCATCCTAACTCGAACCATATTGTCGTCGCGACCAAGGATCGACATCCTATGGACATATTCCGAACAGTCGCGCATGAACTATGCCACCATATGCAGAACCTTGAGGGTCGAATCAAAGATGTTGCACAAGAGGGTGGCACAGGTAGCGATATAGAGAATGAAGCCAATGCAAAGGCTGGTGTGGTCATGCGAAACTTTGCAAAGAGCAATCCTGAATGCTTTGGTCTAACTCATGTAACAGAGGAAGTTCTGGAAGAAGGCCTTAATGATCCAGCCAAGTTTAAGGTCGTCTTTCTAGGCGGTGGTCCTGGTTCGGGAAAAGATTATGTCCTAGATATGGCTCTCAAAGGTCATGGTATGACAGAGATCAATTCCGATCAAGCACTTGAAATGATCATGAAACAGAGTGGCCTTTCACTTGCCATGCCTCCTGAGGAGGAAGAGCAAAAAGATAAGGCTCGGGACAAAGGCAAAAAAACAATAAAGCAAAGAGGTGACCTCCAAATTCAAGGTCGAAAGGGTATCATCATCAATGGCACTGCGGATGATCCCAACAAAATCCTGAAACTGAAAAAGAAGCTTGAAAATCTTGGTTATGATGCCAAGATGGTATTCGTCCATACTGATGATAATACTTCCAGAGAACGAAATCTCGATAGAGGTAAGATAGACCTCAAAACAGGTAAGCCGATAGGTCGGACAGTACCCGAAAATGTTCGAAGTGGCAAATGGGAAACGTCTCAAGCCTCTCGGGATGTTTATAGAAAGATGTTCGGCAGACACTATCACGAAGTTGATAACTCGGTCGATCTAAGAACAGCACATCCAGAAGTCAAGCAGAAAGTCCTGAAGCAGTTCGGTGCTATCTGGAAAGAAGTTAGAAAATTCACAAAAGAAGCACCATCAAGACCCCAGGCCCATAAGTGGCTGGAAGGTGAAATGAAGGACCGCGGCATTCAGAAATTCAAGCCACCAAAGGCTCACCAGACATTACCTTCTCAGCACGATTCCGATGCAAAGAGAATGGGATTGGCATATCTGGGATGGGGTCGTTATGGTAGAAAAGATGGAACAGGTCATGGTGTGACAACCCATTATGTAAAGGATAATAAGTTGATTCCAAAACAGCAACTCCAACTCATGCAACAGCATCAGTTGGCTGAAGATGACGATACATCTCAAGAGGATGTCATCATGTCCAAAATGAAACGAAAGAAAGTCTCCAAGAAGGGTGAAGCCGATAGAAAGTTGGCTGAAACGATCAATGACCGGTTCGACACATTCCTAGAAGGCGCAGTAAAGCCCTCGGATAGAGAGGAAGCAACGGACAGCCTCGCCGATACCTATGCGAAAGATACCCCAGGTGAAGGTAAGAAAAAAGGCAATGAGATCGTTGTCCATAAATCACCCAAGGGATGGAAAATCGGTGGACCAGGTGGCCGGGCTGATAGATCATCCACAACAGGTAGAATGCCTGTCTTTGGTTCAGGATCATCCAGTTATGCAACCGGTATAAATGAGGGTCTTATCCCTCTTACGGAAGAAGTGCTGCCTGATCGTAAACAGATCATCGACTGGGCACTATCCGAGACGACAAAGCAGCGATTTGGTGCCAAATACGGCCCTCAGGCTGCGGAAAAGATCATCGAAACGGCATATAGACTCGAAACAATGAATGAAAGTGGAATTACCGGACCCAAACGACTCCGAGACATCAAGTCTAAGTTCGGAAATCAATAAATAGTAACAGGAATATTATAACTTTTATAGAAGGTATGGAGCAATGTTCAACAAATTCAATCAAAAAGATGACCCTCTACTTGATAGCGTAAAGGGTGTCATTGACACAAATCAGATTCATAGACAGGCCAGAACGGCTTTCAATGAGGCGTTGGGCATTCAGGATCGAAAGGAGCTTCCACATGAACTCCTTTATGATTACGACCAAGAGCTAGCCGCCTTTACATCCAAGACACTCACAGAGGGTGTTATGGCACTGGACGAGCTATCAAAAAGTGTCCTTAAGTCATATTCTAAGAAGGCAAAGAAATCAAGTGACGACCTTCGCGACACAGTAGATTTCAATGACCCAAAAAATAAGAAGTTGGGAACAAAGCTTGATAATAGAGATGAAGGCCGTGCAAAGGCCTCGGCGCGACTTCGAGGTAAAATTGGTGTAAGCAAGTATAAACTCAAAGAGGAAGAAGCTATCCATCCTAATCAGCAAAAGCTTGATGTTCATGAACCTGATAAGGATAAGCTAACTAAGGATGATTTTGATAAGCTTCGTTCCTCAAAGAATATGGCAGACACACAAAAAACATTTCCTAATGTAAAGCATTTTACTAAGGCCGGTCATCCGGACTGGAAAAAGCATGACATCAAAGAGGAAAAGGCTCTGGAAGAAGGCAAGGATGCACAGGGTAATGACACATTCTATGCGCCTTCACTGAAGAGTAAGAAAGATCGCCTATCGCGAATGATAGCCAATAAACTGGGCAAGAAAGCATCCAAGATGAATGCCAAGAATAAGGATGCACCTAAGGGTCTTGTCCGAATGGCAGAAGACAGATTGGATGAAGGTAATCCTATTTCCAGATACATTCATAAGATCAAGGCCAAGAGTGCTGGAAAGAAGGCTGATAATGCCTTTGATGATGGTGATGAGGCTGAGTTTGTGAAACAGACCGACAACCAGCAACGCCATAAGGTCAAGTCTGGTGGTAAGATGAGCCCCCATTATACGAAGAAGGCATTGGGCGAAGACCTCGATGCGGTCCTTGAAGAAATCGGCACACATCTTTATAGTCAATACTCATATGTTTGTGAGAACTATTCAGAGGAAGATGTTCAGTTTTATATCGACAATCTTAGTGAAGAGCAGGTCGAAATCCTAGAAAATACAATTAACGAACTAAAAAATTTTGGTAGTGAATTTAAAGCTGCCCGAGCGCGCGGTGAAACTGAGTTTGAATATGGTGGCAAAAAGTTTAATACTCGGCAGAAGGGCGAAAGTGATTCTGCATGGAAGGCAGGAGCAGCCCGAGAAAAAGCTAAACAAACTCCAATTCCTAAACCAAGTCCAATTGCTCCAGCTCCAGCCAAGCCGGCTGCCCCGGCAAAGGCGGCTAACTTTGTGCCGCCGGCGGCGATGCCGACGCTGCCGGGCTTGCGGTTGCGCGGCGGCAGCGGGTTCGACGCGGGTTCGGGCGGCAATGGCACGGGTCGTCCCGTCAAGACTTCAACTTTATCTCCACAATATCCAACCGCAGCAAAGCCACCTGAAGGATTTACAGGTCCAAGTGTCCCTCCAAAAAGTACAATAACTCTGGTACAACGGAACCCTGAAATAACCGATGATGAATTGACCGCAAAAAATAGTAAACAAGTAGGATATCAAGCAGCGGAGCAACGTAGTAAAGCACAACGAGACCTCAATGTTGCTTCTTCTGATTTAAAATCACAAACAGTTATTAATCCCAATAATACATCTAAGTTTTCACCTCCTAGTGATGTGAAGGCC
>Ga0181348_1000912_pt1 | contig 12954 bp, 16 predicted proteins | sample Su13VDMM110DN_FD_130092 | JGI IMG/M metagenome (GOLD analysis project Ga0181348, IMG submission 130092) | Freshwater viral communities from Lake Michigan, USA - Su13.VD.MM110.D.N | ecosystem: Environmental > Aquatic > Freshwater > Lake | place: USA: Michigan | collected 2013-07-16
AGTTTAGTTGATGGTTGGATTGATACCGGAAGCTACGTATTGAATGCGTTAATTTCAGGTAAGTTTGATGGTGGTATACCAGTAGGTCGTGTAACATTACTTGCAGGTGAATCAATGACAGGTAAGAGTTTATTTGTGCAAAAAATTCTAGCGAATGCGCAAAAGATGGGTAAGACAGTACTTATATTTGATACAGAAAATTCGATTGACCCAGTAGGTGCTGAACGTCTCGGACTTGATATTTCAAAAGTAAAATACATTCCTTCTACGACTATTGAAGAAACTCGTAACACAATCTTTAAATTTCTTACAACTGTAAAAGAAAAGAAACTTGAAGGTAAATTCATCATCGCGATTGACTCTCTAGGTAATCTACAGTCACAGATGGAAATGAATCGAATGGAAAAAGAAAGTACTTCTGCTGATATGGGTAGTGCTGCTCGTGCAATGAAATCACTTCTTAAGACATGCAATAATATGGGTGCTCTTACTAAGACAACCATTCTTTGTACTAATCATGTGTATGATGATCCATCTGCAATGTTTCCATCTCTTGAGAAGAATATGCCTGGTGGTAAGTCAGTAATTTATCTACCATCTGTATCTGTTCAATTAGCTCGTAAACCTATGAAAGACGATGGTGGTAAGACATTTGATAGTAATATGGTTGCTGGACAGAAAAATTATTCCGGTGTTATTATTCGTGCTCTCACACGTAAGAATCGGTTTGTAAAGCAGTATCTAGAGGGTGAAATGTATTTGTCATTCTCATCAGGTTTAGACAAGTATTACGGTCTTCTTGACTTAGCTGTTGGTCTCGGCGCTGTTATTCAAAATGGTGCAACATATGCGTTACCAAGTGGTACCAAGCTTGGGTATTATAAAAATTGGCGTAAAAATGCTAAGCTGTGGGAAGAGGATATCTTACCTAAATTACAAGAAGAAATTACTAAAAATTGGTTGTATAGTAATGGTAATGAAGTTGAAGCTGATGTACCAGATGAAATCGACGAAATTGACGAACTAGAAGGAGATAAAGATGAATAGTATCAAAATGCTATATTTTAGTGCACCGTGGTGCGGGCCTTGCAAAATGTTCAAACCAGTTATTAAACAGTTTGCTGAAAAGCATCCTGATTGCGAGGTTGTATACATTGACATTGACGAGAAGCTAGAAGATAGTAAATATTACAATATTAATGCTGTACCAACTTGTGTATTTGTGAAGAATGAAAAAGAAGTCTCTCGTTTTTCTGGGATGAAAGGTATTGTATATCTTGAAAATCTCTTAGACGAAGCTACAATTTAAATATGTCAAAAATAGTATTAGCGTTTAGTGGTGGTATGGATTCTTCAGTCTTGCTTCATATGGCAGCTGAAAAGTATGATGAAGTTTATTGTTTGTTCTTTGATTATGGTCAAAGACATAAGAAGGAATTAGATTGCACTCAAAAGCAACTCAAAAGTATCAATAAACAAATTGAGATGCTAGTGATCGAAACTCCTTTGAATGTACTTGCACCTACATCTTCATTAACTAATAACAATATTGCAACTCCAGATGTGAGAGAGATGAGAGGTGAAGCTCAACCAAAGAGTTATGTCGCATTTAGAAATATGCTCTTTATCTCTTATATTCTTTCATATGCAGAAGGAATTGGAGCAAGTACAGTTTGGTATGGAGCAGCTCAAGTTGATTCATTAGCAGGTTATTGGGATGGTAGTCCTGAGTTTCTTGATGCAATCAATGCAGTTGCTGACTTAAATCGAGAGCATCGCATTAAGGTTGAAGCTCCTCTAATTACAATGTCTAAAAAAGATATCATTGAAGAGGGTATTAGACTTGGTGTGAAGTTTAGTGATACTTGGACTTGCTACGCTGGTGAAGATAAAGCAGATGCTTATTCACCTTCTAGTAGTTTAAGGTTAGCTGGATTTGTTTCAGCAGGTTATATTGATCCAATCGTTTACAAACAAGACTTATCGTCTGTGTGGGTTAAGCATAATTGCAAAAAAATCCCTTATGAGACTTATTTGTAAAACATCTCTGCTCTAGCAGCTTGTTGCCAAGAATTTTTTGGTTTGAAGCGGTCCTTGGTTGAAACGAATGTCACTTTTGGTTTGTGATTTTCTTTTTGAACAAGGACTTCCTCATCTTCACCAGGTCTACCAAAGCCTGGTTGTTCAATTTGACGAGATTTGAAGTCTTGATCACCCATTCCATAACCTTGTAGATCAACTCCTGTGTTTTGTGATTTAGACTTTGGTTTTTCTTCTGCAGCTCCAAACTCAAAATAACCTGGCGCGTGAACAACAACTCCAAACTCATCTGGATCCAACCCTAGTGCTTTTGCAAGACTTGATTTGATAGATGATTCAACTTTATCAGCACCAAGTTTATTAATAATTAACGTTACTGGTGAATCTTCTGCAAATTCAAAATCAACAGCATTCGATGACCCCTGATCAGTAGTAAATTCTTTACCTTTACTAACCGCAGTAAAGAATTTACTAAGCTTATCCATATCGAGAGTAATTTCACTATCAGAAACAACTTCAATGATAGCAGACTTTGCATCAATTGAAGATGTAACAGGAATATCACTCGCTGCAGCTTGTTTCTTTTCTTTTGTAGCTAACTTTTCGGAGTCCATTTGCTCTTTTGTTTTAACATCTTTAAATGTGTTAAATTCTTCTGCGGATCCAAATGATTTACCAATATTTTCACCTTTACCTCTTGATCTAACCTGTTGCTTGCGTTGAAGAAACTGACCAAGGTTTTCTTTTACATATGTTCCAAACTCATCAGCAATTTCATCTTTAACTAACCCGGTATCAACAAGATTTTTAATAAAAACACCAGCTTCAGCTGCATAACGTGAACCTTGAAAAGCTGTACCTTCAGGTACCATACCCTTTTCCTTTAAAAAGCTAATAATAAACTCAAATACAAGAGGTCTTGCAACACCGATTTTTTTATCTTCAATAGCTTTTTTAAGGTAGCCTGTTTGGAAGAGCTTTTCGAAGCGACCTGCTTTTGCTTCTTCGATAACTTGTAGTTTATTATAGAGCGAACTAAAATTCATAAACATATTTATTGTTTTTTGACAAATACCTTATATAATATGTAATAATATGTGTAGTATATATGGATCCAGAGACCTTTCTATGTTTGAAGTTCTTTTTGAAGCAAATAAAGAACGAGGAAATTTTGCATCTTCAGTTGTAACTTTAATGACAACACCTGCTGGTATTGTTGATGATGTTAGTATACGTAAAGAGCAAAACCACATTAACATTGAAAAGCTTAAATTAAAGCCAAATGAACATGCTTATTTTATGGGTCATGTCCAGGCACCAACTTCATCAGTACGAAAGTACAATTATGATACTTCTCACCCTTTTGAGCAAGAAGATTGGCTTGTCTTCCATAATGGTGTGTTGATAAACTATAAAGAGCTTAATGATGAATATTGCAGTTATAATGTTAATAGGGTTGATACATCTACAATTGTTTGTATGTTGCAAACAGAGTATGAACAGCTAAAAACTAGTAAAAAAACTCGTTCTTCCATTGATGAAGTTAAAATTATTGAAACGGTCTGTGGTCTGTTAGAAGGGACATTCGCTCTTGCTATTGTAAATACAACTTCCCTTAACGTCTACCTAGTAAGACAAGGGAGCACACTCTATATTAATGACAAGGGTAGTTATTCGTCTATTCAAGGAAAGGGTTGGGTTGAATTACCTGAAGGAAAGGTTGTTAAACTTACAAAAGAGTATAAATTTAAAGAAGTTGGTAAATTTAAATCTGAATCTCCATTTTTTGTCCTATGATTCAAATTGTAACAGCAACAAAAGGTAGTTTTAATACCACTCTACTATATAAATCCATAAACAATATATTTGATGTATCATCATCAGAACAAAATACCAAACCTTTACCATATGTATACAATGCCGCAATTAAAAAATTTAAAAACACCGACTGGATTGTTTTTGTGCATGATGATGTCATTATTGAAGCTCCAGAAGCTCTTGAACGACAGCTTAATAGCCTTGGAAACGTATATGATGTTGTTGGTTGTGCTGGTATTAGGGAAGTAAAGTTGTCTTCACCAGCTTTATGGCACCTAATGGGAAATAAAACCCATCATCGTGGTGCTGTTTCACATTTACATGATGGTAAAAAGTATATGACAAGCTTTGGACCATATCCAGATCAGGTGATCTTAATTGATGGTGTCTTTATGGCTGTAAAATCAAAAGTTTTTGATAAAGTTACATTTGATGAGACCAATCCTGCTGGGTTTCACTTTTATGACCTAGACTTTTCAATGGCTTGCCATAAAGCTGGATTTAAAATCGGTGTGGGTGATATAACTATCACTCATGCATCACCAGGTCTTCGTGAATTTACACAAGATTGGAAGAATGGTCAAGAATGGTTCTTAAATAAGTGGTCAAACTAAGATATCTTCAATTGGTGAATCGTTATAAACGACTTCAATCGGTCTTAAATCTGGTGTCATTAGCTTCTTTCTTGGTGAAACACCTATTAAACTATACATTGTAGCAGCTAGTTGACCAGGAGTTACTGGATTATTATCTGGTTCTGAAGCTAAAGCATCGGATGTACCATAAGCATACCCGGATTTGACACCACCACCCGCTAGTACTGTTGAAAATACTCTTGGCCAATGATCTCTACCATTAGTTGCGTTAATTTTTGGTGTTCTACCAAATTCAGATGTTACCATCACCAGTGTAGAGCTAAGTAAACCACGTTGTTTTAGGTCTGTAATGAATGCAGCAAAGGCTCTATCAAAGTTGATCATGTTTTGCTCATACGATCCTTTAAGATTTGAGTGGTGATCCCATGAACCATACGTTACTGTAACCATTCTCACACCAGCTTCAATCAATCTACGAGACAATAACAGCCGTTGACCAGCTGCATTACGACCATATGCATCTTTTACCGCATCTGGTTCTTTTGATAACTCAAACGCTTCACGTGCTTGTGTTGAAGACATCATTGCATATGCATCATTATAAAACGAATCCATTGCTTTAACAGCATCTACATTGGATTCACGTGTTTTAAAGTGTTCATCAACAGCACCAAGTAGGTTACGACGTCTATCAAATGCTTTATCATTAATACCTGCAGGTGAATTGAGATCTTTAACAGCAAATCCTGGATCTTCTGGGTTAGAACCTAGAGAAAATGCACCATATTTTGTTGATAGATAACCTGTACCATTTTCTGGTGCAAATTGGTTTGGAACAAGAACGTATGCTGGTAAATTGTTGCGATTTCCTAATTCATGACTAATAACACTACCAAAAGATGGGTAGCTTAGTGCTGGTGATGGCTTATAACCAGTCAACATATTATGTGTTCCACGCTCATGTGCAGCTTCACCATGTGTCATTGAACGGATAACAGTTAAATTATCACTAATCTTAGCAGTTTCTTTAAGAAGTGATCCAAAAGTTACATCGTCAATTTTTGTTTTAATTGGATCAAATGGTCCCCTATATTCAGATGGTGCAAATGGCTTGTAATCCCATGAATCTTGATGACTCATACCACCTGGTAAATAAATCTGTACAACTGATGTTGCTTTTGCTTTGTTTTGTGATTGAGCTCTTAAAAAATCAGGCAATAACATCGATCCCACAGCACCAACTCGTATAAATTCACGTCTATTCATATAGTTATTTAATACCGTTAAAAAATTATACCACAAATTACTATCTTGATAAACTATAACTAGCTACTATTATAATGTAATGTTAAAATTAGACTTAGACTTTTTTGAGAATGTTTTCTTATACAAATGCTGCACCGATAAATGTTATCTTGCTAGTACAATTGATTACACAAAAAAAGAGTTTTTTAAAAATAAAGATAATCAACATGTATTTGAAATTATTAAGGGGTTTTATGATACTCGGAATGAATTACCAAACTTAACTGAGATTAAACAGTATTGCACCAATGATGTAACTAAATTATCATTTAAAAATGTATTAACCACATTTCAAACTCTTGATAAAACATACAATGCAGATGATTTAATTACAAATACAGAACAGTTTTTAAAGGAGAAGGCTGTGTTTCATACTTTACTTGATATTGCAGCTGATGTATCAAAAGGTAATACCGATACATCAGTTATTTTAGATAAATTTGAAAAGAGCTGTAATATTTCACTGCATACCGATGTTGGTTTAGATTTATATGGTGATATTGATAAAGTTATCACTGATATTTTAAATGTACAAGAAGTTATTCCAAGTACCTGGCCTTGGCTTGATGAACAGTTGAATGGAGGTTTTTTAAAAAATGGTAGGGCTCTATATGTATTTGCTGGTGAAACAAATATTGGTAAATCTATCTTTTTAGGTAATATTGCCGCAAATATTGCAAGTCAAAACAAAACAGTACTACTAATCACTTTAGAAATGCCAGAAATTTTATATGCAAAGCGTATATGTACCAGTGTGAGTAAAATTCCAATGAATACACTTCATTTAGAAACTGCTTCACTTAAGTCTGCAATTATTGATCTAAAAAGACAACACCCAAAAAGTAAACTACTCATTAAAGAGTTTCCCCCTGCAACAGTTACACCAAGACAAATACAAGCGTTCATTAAAAAGATTGAAGATAGTGGTATTAAGTTTGATGCAATTGTTTTAGACTATTTAAACTTACTACATTCCACAATTGGTAATAATAGTTATGAACGCATTAAGCATGTAACCGAGCAAGTACGTGCAATGTCATATATTTTTAATTGTCCGTTTATTAGTGCTACCCAGCTAAATAGATCTGGGTTTGATGTTAGTAATCCAGATCTCAATACAATTAGTGAGTCAATTGGTCTTGCTGCAACCGCAGATGTTATTGTATCTATTTTCCAAAATGAAGAAGATAGGGAACTTGAAACAATTCGAATGGGTATGATGAAAAATAGATTTGGCCCACGAGGGACTACTGCTGCAATGCACATTGACTATTCCACACTTACAATTTCACAAGTAGAACATGAACAAGCTTCATTAGATACTGAAATGTTGAATACGTTATCGATGTTAGGTAGTTGATAAATACCATTCACTTCTAAATAATGAGGTGAGTCAGAACTTTATCGAATATCTAAAAGAAAAATTCAAATCAACAACATTCTACGGATTAAAGATTGGTGGAAAGTTATTTATCAGTTTATTTGATACTGGTGAAACCCCTCCAGAGTTTTGTACGTTGTGTTTTAGAAAATTTAAGTGTGATGTATTGTTAATTGCTGATATCAAACAGAAGCGTGTAAAGGTAATTAAAAACCCTGAATCGGATGTTGATATTGGTGTATTCACTAAAAAGGTTTTCAAAAAAGATTCAGGTACAACATTTAATTTTACAACTGAATTTTTGGGTATCACCAAACACTTTACACCATATGCTATTAACTAATAAACAATACAACCCATCACACTATTTGGTTGAAGATGAAACAGAACACATCATCCTATCATTCTGTACATTTTGTACATTACTAGTTGGTAAAAAACTTTCTTTTCAAAATGTGTTTCTATTGGTATTGAAAGATGTAAAGCTAAAGAATATATTGAAGAATACTTTAGACGTTGATTCTGACTTTGAAATCGTTAAAATGTTTATAGATTACGATAATACTATAACGAAATCAAAATATGTTACCAAATACATCAATTCTCTCAAAAAATGAATTAACGGTAGATGAGCAGTTTATTTACAATGCGTATCTAATAGCTTCTAGACGCGCAAAGAATCAACCAGTTAGACTGCGCAAAGATTTTAGTAATATAAAAGACGAGGTTTATATTCAATTAAAGAAGCTTGGATCATTTTTTGATACAAACAAAAATATTCCATTACATGAGTTTTTCTGGGCTCCATATGAAGCATACTCAAAGGATGAGTTTTTTGATTTAGGTTTTTATACTACCAGAAAAGCTATAGTTGCATACACTCGATATATGCACAAAAGAGAAACACAAGATGCCGATAGTGACAATTGTATCAATGATTGTAAACTGGGATTAAAAACGATTTATAATCACTGCATTGCACATAAGTCTACACTACAGAGATACAAGTTAGATACAGGTATACCAGCGTTTTTATTACACTTAAAAGAGCATAAAATTAACTTTTATATACTCCATGGGCTTGAGGTAGATCGAGCAATAAAAAATATTGAACAGGAGTTATTAGACTTTTATTGTAAGGATTTTTACACTATGTATAATAACACTCGTGTAAAATTTATGGCATCAAAACACCTTAAAGAAGTAATTAGAAAAGGGTTAAAGATTGTTGAAGAAAAGCTCTTGATTTTTCAATAATATAGATTAATATATAGTATAATATGAGTACATTCAATACATCAATGTTCGAATCCATTAAAGATGCACTAACATCAGAAGATAAGCAAAAAAATAACGGGTTGTCTGATATCATTCAGCTCAAGCCAGGCAATACATACACAGTCAGATTACTACCAAATGTAGCTGAACCAAAGAAAACATTCTTCCATCATTACGTGCATGGTTGGAATTCTTTCGAGACTGGAAAGTATGTTAGCGCATTATCACCAACAACGTTTGGTGAACGTGATCCTATTGCAGAAGAAAGATATAAAATTCTTCGTAATGGTACCGAGGAAGAAAAAGAAAAGGTTAAGTCGATCCGCCGCTCAGAGCAGTGGTTTATCAACGTTTATGTAATTGATGATCCATCAAATGCAGAAAATAATGGTAAGGTTAAGGTTTTGCGTTACGGTAAACAGCTTCATGCTATTGTAAATAACGCAATTAGTGGTGATGATGCAGATGAGTTTGGTTCTAAAATCTTCGATCTAACTAAAGATGGTGTTAACTTCAAGATTAAGGTTGAAAAGCAGGGTGATTTCCCTTCTTATACTTCATCACGATTTACAACATCTGGTAGAGACCTTGGACTAAGTAAAGATAAGCAAGAAGAGATTTATAATTCAATTAAAGATCTTGAAACGATCTACAGACTGAAGACAGCTGATGAGCTTAAGCAGATGTTTGATGAACATTATCTTTGTGTTACAGCTGATGCACCATCAACCCCACAAGCTGTAAAATTACCAGCTGCAGATGAAGCAGTTGCAGAGTTGAGTGGTAAGGTTAAACAAACTTCAGCACCAGTTACTGAAGATCTCGATATCGACGAACTACTTAAAGGACTATGAGTGAACAAAACGAACGCAATGCATTGCTAGCAATGATGGGGACGGTCTTCGGTGAAATGAAAAAAATAGACCAGCACATTGTGGGTTCATCCCCACAGTTGCGTCCGAAAAGTGATGAAGTAAAAACAATGTTTGAGGGAGTATTGAGAAATCCGGTACTCCTTCAACCAGCTCCATCAGTTGTATCGCAACCGGTTCAAGGAATTACAATTGAACCGGTTGTTGATCAACCTTTAATTGGTGCAGCTAACAGTATTACTTTACCATATGTTATCCAGGAAGAAAAACAAAAAGAAAATGTTAGTCTTGTTGATTCTAATGAATTAGTATCTACATTAAAGGGTATAGAAAACAATCTTGGCAGGTTAGTAGATTTGTTCACACAATATGAAGTTAAAATTAAAAAAATATCAAATAGAAAAGTTCCTCGAGTCAATATCGAAAGTGAACGATCAGTGCATCTTGAAAGTGGAGAAGGACAAGATAACGACGATAGTAAGTTCGATGGACAACACGCTGATCCTGTACAGCGTTCTAAACCATACGAATGAATTCGAAAGATCTTTAAACGTACCTGATATCAAAAAACTTTGCAGGGTGATGGATTGTATTAACTCGGAAGATATTGAGTTAGATGTTAATACAAATAACTTAGAGTATAAATCACCAGAAATAAAATTTAAATATCATTTATTTGAAGATGATTTTTTGGTGGCACCAGCTATTAAACCTGAAAAGATTAATACGTTTGAAACTTCATTTAGTTTTGAATTGACTAAAGAAGATTTTGCAAAGATTAATAAAGCTTCAACGTTTACAACAGAAACAAACAAGATTTATTTTTATTTGGAAGATGGTAATGTTAAGTGTGAGTTAACTGATCGATCAAGACATAATACAGATTCATTTCAACTATCAGTAGGTAAAAATATTGAAGGTGATGAACTTAAAATTCTTCCAGTTAATTTTGATAATTTTAAACTTATTAATGCAGCAAACGTTAAAGTATCGGTGAACAATAAATTCGGTGTTCTTATATTTGATATTGAGCATGAATCACTTAAATTACGTTATATTTTATCATCACTAACACAATAATATGGAACTAACACATCAAGATAACAACAAACTTAAAACTCCAGGTTACTTTATTAAGAGGCTTAAGGATAACAAACTTATTACATTAAGAATGTTTCAATCATATGGTATTTCTGATCCTCGTAAATGGACTATTATGATAGATCCAGGACGTGCATCAGTATTTGTTACATGTTATCAAAATAAAGAAAAGCTTAATGAAATTATGTTTGAAATTGATGATGGTGGTGTGAGGTTTCCTCGTAACTACTTTATTAAAACTCATTCAATTGAGATGATTGTTCAATATCTTCTTGAAAGGGGTATAACTCAAAACGATACAGAAAGTCAGTTCTATAAGAAGTCTTAATTATGGGTGAAGAATCTTCAAAGCCGCAGAAGAAAAAAAAAGCTTCTGCGGCTAGTACCCCAAAAGATTCTGAACCTGTTGACATCAATGTAAAAGAGTTATTACAGGAGATGTTAAAGATTCGTATTAATGAATCAAAAGAAAATAAAAAGGTAGCAGATATACATGGAGCATTAGTATCAACTATTGGAGAATTTTTAAATAATTTCATGTTAATTGGATATGATAACGATGGCAATCCAGTTGCTTTAACCAAAGCATCAACCCCATTAGAATCAGATGCGTTGCATTCGTTATTAGTAAAATTTTTTAGTATTCATATGAATAAGTTTAATCAGCATTTTAATGATGATTTTTAAAGATAAAAACGAACCAAAAAAAGGTATACCATACGCTGTGCAAGGCGGTATATATGTAGGTGAAATGCTTGTATATATAGAAAAAACAAAAATTGATTATTGCTTTATATCTGTACCGAAAAATATAGTTAGAAACATACCAAAAGATAAGTTTATTTTTGCAGTTAACGAGAAAATTGTTGAAGAGGTTGATCGGTTACCTGATGGAATTTACACTATATTGAAAGCTCAATATTTTTATAATAAAAAAGGTAAGCTTAAATAATGGTAGATTGTTATGAAAAAAATATTCTTAATGTTAATGTGTGTATGCACCCTATCGATGGGTGCAACGGTAGATCAACTTAATACATATAGTAATCTAGTGGATAGTGTACTTAATAAACAGTATATTGAAGCAAAGGTAACACCACTACCACGTATTAATGACGATACTTTTGTACGTAGAGCATATCTTACAATAATTGGTAGGAATCCAACCTATGAAGAGTATGAGATGTTTAATAAGGCAACAGACCCTAATAAGAGACGAGGTTTAATTCAGTTTCTTATGAACCATCCAGGTTATACATCACATATGTTTAACTTCTGGGCTGAATCATTAAGATTACGTGATAGAATTAATACCACTAATAATTTTTCTGGTGGTCCTTATATCGACTACATTAAAGACTCAATTACAGCTAACAAATCTTATTCACAATTTGTTGCAGACCTATTAACATCGACAGGTTCATACTACGATAACCCAGCAACAGGGTATTTCTATCGGGATTTAGGAATGCCGTTAGACAACCTCATTGGAACAGGTAAAGTATTCATGGGTACTGATATTGGATGTGCACAATGCCATGATGATCCTTTCCAAGACTTCACGCAAATGCAGTTTTATAAAATGGCTGCTATGTTTACCCAGATAGAACTTAGAGGTCGTGGTAAAGATAAAGATCCTGCTGTTGCAGCTCGTCAGAAAGCTTTGAGAGAAGAAATTGATGCTTTAATTAAAGCAGATCCGATAAAAAATCGTGGATTAAACAACACCATTAACAACTTCGTTAGTGCTATGAGATCTAATATTGAGGTAGATGAAAAGCGAACGTTGAAACTACCTCACGATTACAATTATAACGATGCAAAACCAGGCGATATAGTTGTACCCGCAGTACTTTCTGGTAAGACAGTAATTAACAATAAGGTTGATATGAGAAAGGATGTTATTAATTGGTTAGTTAACCCAAACCACCCAACATACACCAAAAATATCGTAAATCGTTACTGGAAATGGGTATTTGGTAAACATATCATTGATAACTATGATAATATTCATGACGATGAAAAGCTTAATGGTGAGCTTATGAACACTCTTGCTAAGATTATGGTGAGTGTTAACTATGATACAAAGCAATTTCTATATGTTCTTTACAATACCACATTATTTCAAAGAGAACTCTATGACGGTATGTATACTAACACAGATAAATTTGTGTTCATTGGACCAGTCAAACAACGTTTAACAGCAGAGCAATTGTGGGATTCAGTTATGTCTATTGCTATTACTAAGCCTGAAACATTTAAGTTAACTTTCCAAAATGAATATGTTAAAATAATGAGATATAATATCGAAGATTTAACAATTGATAAATTAAAAGCTAAAAACGAAGAATATCAAAAGGTAATTCGTTCAAAATATGAAACAGCTCCAAAATATCGTAACTACCCTCTAGTGAGAGCGTCTGAAGTTAATGATAACAATCCAGTTAATACGATTCTTGAACAACTTGGTCGTAGTGATAGAGAATTAATTGATACATCTTCAAAGGAAGGTTCAGTTACACAAGTTATTTCTTTTATGAATGGTCAATTAGCTGAAGTTGCA
>Ga0181348_1000920_pt1 | contig 12880 bp, 4 predicted proteins | sample Su13VDMM110DN_FD_130092 | JGI IMG/M metagenome (GOLD analysis project Ga0181348, IMG submission 130092) | Freshwater viral communities from Lake Michigan, USA - Su13.VD.MM110.D.N | ecosystem: Environmental > Aquatic > Freshwater > Lake | place: USA: Michigan | collected 2013-07-16
CAAGAGTAGCATTTGCCGTAGTATTGACTGTGGCATTTGATTGAATCGTCAGCTTCGTCGTATTGGCTACAAGATTTGCGCCAGTCAAACCAGCATGCAAACCATATTGCCACATGAAAGAGTTTGAAGAACCGTTGGCAACTTCAAGACGAATTTCTGTCGCGGTAGTGTTGCTTAAAACCGTATTCGTGCTGATGTATAGATTAGCAAACGAACCGTTAACGTTTCCGCCTTTTAACCAATCTGTGACAACGAGGTTGTTTGCACCAAATGTACCGTATAATTGAGCTGTTCTTGGAAATGCAGTATTACCTGTGTTTGCATATGTAGTATTTGCTGTGATGATTTCTGTCGAGAGCGCGTGAAGAAGTTCATTGGTCTCAAGGAGCCAAATCTCAAACGAGTCGGTAATAACATCAACATTAGCTACTGGTCTTGACATTAATTTCTTCCATTCACTACTTGTAAGAGTAGATTTTTAATTTCTTTCAGATCGTCTTCGACGGCATTTATTCTATTTGACAGATCTTTGCTATTCTTGGCATTCGATCTTTCTGCCATAAACTTTGCATAAGACGTATCATCTGTATTTATGAAAGCTCCGGTCGAAGTATCTTTCATGAATCCAGCGGTTTCAGTCTTGACTAACATCACGCAGAAACTCCAATGACTTGAATCGCCTCTACTTTTGGAACGATATGAGACTGAGTTGCAAGAAGAACAATCTTGATTTGCATCGACGTATAGCGATCAAACTCTACATATTGAGAGTTAACATATCTTACCGTGTTATCGTTCTCGACATTATTCCAAGCAACATTTCTATATTTCAGTTTATCGATAACAATATCAGATCTTGTTGGACGAGAAACAGAAGATACTAAACTCGATGTTGTAATGTTTCGATATGTTTCGATAGCAGTAGTATTTGCTGCCGAAATCACAAACACTTCATGATTGCCAAAGTCTTGATCTTTGATTCGAATCAAATCACCTGCAGTCACTGTTGCTGAATGATTGCTTGTTGTAGTAATACTATTCGAACCGTGAGTAATTGTGCCTGTTCCTGCAAGAGCAACTTGAAATTCAGGCGCTGTATCAAATCCATATGTAAATTCGTACATATCATTTGGATCTGTCGAGCTAAAGCGATCGATATTATCTTTCAATACAAGTGGAGTCCACGCTTTACTTTGAAATGATTCTCTGTCTGCTGCGTTATGAACCTTAGCATAGACTTTGATTTCTGTTCCAGCTGGACGATAGCCCGTCAGATATACTACGATATCTTCCGCATACTTGTCTTGAGCAAATTTGATAACCTTTGAAACATACTTCGATTTCGCGAGGCCGTTTGAACCTGTTTCTGTGTCATAGTTAGTGATGCTACTTAGTCCGACTGTTCTTGTCTCAGTGTAAACATTGTTGATATCGTTCTGATAGAAGTAAAAGTCAAGTTCACGTGTTGTTGCATAAGGAACAGTAAAGCGATCAATTTCTGCCGTGCTTACAGAGATATTTAGATTCGCGACAACCGACTTTCTTTTATCTCCAAAAAGATTCGAACTTTTGGTATCGTCAACTTCGACTGAGCGAGACAAGATAAATCCTGCCGATGACGATTCATTCATTTGAAGAAGATTAATATTTGTTGCTGCAGAAGACAACTGATTCGCAGAGTTGGCAATTCGATAGTCTAAGGTAAACGTAGATCCAGAAGGATTACCAATGAGGAACGAAGGTTTAAAGTTGTCAACAGGATAGCGATCGATCGTAGCAATGTTTGCGGTTGCTCCTGATTCAACTCCAATAATTCTTGTTCCGTTGTTTGCAAATTTATTTGTAGAATTTGCGGAAGAATCTGTTAAAATGATTTTATTTTTTGGATAATCTATGTTATAAGCAACTCCCACAGGAGGAACTTTATAAGTTATTCCAGAAGCAGCAAAATCTGGCATATATGCAACGGTCATATTCGTAGCATCAACGATAGAATTGACAGATAGTATTTGTTTAGCGCCTCCGCTTTCAATTAAAATCTTTGCATTGGAAAAAAGAGTATTAAATGCTGTTCCAACTCCGACTACGTTTAAACTGGTCGGAGAAACTGTGATAGTGCCTGCCGCACTCGTAGCAACGTTTTGATAAACATATTCGCCGCCTCTAAAAGCGCCAGTATTCGTATTGTCTATCGTAAAGAACTCATAGTCTTTATTCACAAGACTAATAGTAATATTGCTAGCAGTATATCTAGCCACTTTTACCTTAAACTTCAGATCTCTGTCGCTCAGAGAACGATGGGCAGAAGTGTTCGTAGGAATATACAGTTTACCACCGTGTGTTCCTCTTGCACCAATAGACAAAGTATTAGTAATCTGACCGTCAGTTACGAGTCTGTCACCAAGTACGTTTTGCCATACGTCAAATCCTGGATCATTAAACTTAAGAACTAATCCATAATGCTTTCCTGTGGACAATCTTACAGGATTTGGAAATCCAATTACGGTTGCAGCTGAAGAATCTTGAGAAGTGGAAATCAAATCGTAAGGAATAAGAGTCATAGAATTTAAAAGTTGACGCGTCTCAAACGGAGAATCGTTTTCTACTTCGCAAATCCATGCATTCACTGTAGGAGCGACTGCACCAGATACAGTAACCCCACGCACAGGCTTAGCTTTAAAGAATACGTCGATAGATGTGAGCATGACTTCCGGAGCGTTAGCCACCGTTTGCGGATTCACGTAAAAGGTTTGAATATAGTTAAAGTCAGACATGCATTTCCTCTTTTATTTTTATTATTTATCTACCGCTCTATCGATCTTATGGTATATTATAATTTATCTGCGAGTCAAAGTTTCTAAAATCGAGTTTCAATACATTGTAACTTCCGCCTGGATCAACAAACGTATCGACATTGGTTTCGAACGCGACTGTTCCGGCCGGATTAGTTGTCGTAGCATCAGCTTGCGAAACCGCGGTTGATGTTGTTGACGGAGATATATTAAGATAATTGGTATTGGTAGGAGCAAGATTTGAATAATAAGCAAGAGTAATTATACCGGCTGCTCGCGAAGTGGTATCAGTGTTTGTAATTTCAAATCGTTTTTGACCGGCGATGTTAGAGATGATGCGATTTTGTGCAGTAACATCTGTTGTTGCCTCGTCAAGACCAGCATCATAATAAAAATCGAATGTTAAAATACCATTTTCATCGCTTCGAAGACCGGTAGTATTCGTCGTAGACGTTCTTACCTGTGAGCACTTCGAAGTTTTATTTTCTCCATCAAACGTAAACGTATGATTCGTATTAGGCTTCAAGCCAGATACAGAGATTACAAACTTTTGAGAATCAGCAATATAAGCCTGTTCCAATCCTCTGTCAACATCGAAATAATAATTTGTTGAATTTGTGATGGTGAATGAGTTTGGATTTACGTTATGTACTACGCCTGTATACTCGAAAGTATTCGGATTCGATACAGTTATTACTGAAGTTACAATATCATCTGTAGGATATTGCATAAAGTACCCGTAAGTTCCAGTTTTTCCTTGTCCACCGAACAATCCGCCGCGCTTCTTACCCTTGTATATTCTCACTTTTACATATTGTCCTGCGGCTGGATCATGCGTCCATGTGATCTTAAATTGATCTTCAAGGAAAGTACCAGAATCGATACCAGTTGGATATGACTTACGCTCTATGCTTCCTGTGTGTTCAACACCGCGACCATCATTTAATTGTCTTATTTGATAAAGTCTAGCGATATCTGCGTTGGTAATTCCAGTTGCAGTTGTAGAAGTTTGCGTGGCCGTAAATGGACCATTTTGCGAAGTGCCTTGATAAACAGTTGCTGAAATAGTGTTGTCTCGTGCAACTACATAAAGCTCTGCTGGACCAGGAAGACTGCTGAATCGATAAGTGAATTCTTCGAATACAGTACCTGAATCAGAGACACTCGTACTTCTTTCTCTTTCTACGATTGATCCGGTTCTTTGAGTAACAGCCGTAAGAGTCACATCTCCAGTTGTGTCTGGGGCAGGATCTACTATAGGATCTACTACAGGAATAGGTCCAGCAGTTGCAGAACTTTGTTCTCCAATCACAAACTCGTTATACGGAAGTGTCAGAATACCGTCTTCATCAGTATCTGATTTAAACTGAAGATTTAATTCGTTTAAGTATGGTCCAAGTTGATCGCCTCGAATAGTAGCATAAAATTCTGGATTTCCAACATCAGCATAAACATAGTCGGTGAATGGATCTACGAAGAATCCAAATTTAAATCTATCGAGAGCAGCATCTAAGCCACTCGGAATAAATCTTGCTTTTGCGGTTGCTTCTGCAAGAGTAAACGATACATAATACTCGAGATTTTTAATTCTCTTATCAAGGCTTCCAATGTCAGCCATTGTATATCTGCGTTGTTGAATACGAGATCTTTCAGCAGCACCGATAAGTGGCTTGATAGTATAGCTATTCTTTCTTTTTCCAGAAATAGCACTCATTACTTTTGTGTCAATGATAGAAATCATCTCAGCCGAAACCACTTCTGGAAGAGAAGGATACGGTGGAATATTGTATATTTGTAGTGTAAGAGAACTGTCTTGAGAAGGAGGCACAACAGGAGAATTCGATGCTTCGCCCTCTCTTATTTCAAATCCACCGGTAGAACTAATAACAACTCGATCAACTCTTCCGAGATATGAACTTATATTTGCTGATAACGTAGAGTTAGGCACAGGAAAATTAAAGCTACTGGCAGCAAAGTAGTTTGCGTTCGAAGGAAGAGTAGGATTGATAATCGAAGCGGCATTTGCTCCGGAGGCAGTATTCGCAATATCTTTGACATAATTAATTGTATTCGCTGCAGCTGGACGCATATCGGCGCAATCTCTGATATCATAGTAGATGCCGGTTCTACCTTCTAATTCAGGAAGCTCCATAGTATTAATGCCCGTATCACCTAATAAAACAGCAAGATTAGCTGTATCAGTAATATTATAAGAAGAAATTGTTTTGACACCAGCTTGCGGATCGAAAGCATCGAATTTGACAAGAAGAACGTCGGTAGTAGCAAGAGTATCGTATCTTGGCTTTCTTACAAGCTTCGAAATATCAAGGAAATCTTCATTTTGGCCGCTGTCGATATAAAACTGGTTCGTGACATCTGTAACACCAAATGTATTCTCGGTAAAGTAAATGGTGTTGCCAGTAAACTTGTGCGTAGAAGAACTGTTCGAAGTCAGAGTGAGATTTGCACCGCCACGAGTGGCAGAAAGCGCAAAACCTGTTGTGTTTGCAAATACTGCAAAGTATGTTGTATTATTAGCTAAACCTCCGAGTACTCCAGCTCCTGCAGCATTCGAATATAGGAGAGAATCGCCGTTGGCGAATGGGTTATTTGCTACTGTAATAAACGCGTTGGCGGTGTTGTTTGCTGTAATATCTGTGGCTACGTTAAACGTAATGTCTTGAACGGCCGCATTTTTCTTCCACACTCCGCGAAGACGATATGCGTCAGATACACCGAGTGGCCACGGTCCAAGAATTCCTGCGCTGTTGTTATTCGCGACAACAATTTTAACATAGTTGCCGCGTTTTGATGTTTTTGTGACAGAACTTGCATTATTCTTTTGTGCGTTATATACTACGGAAACTGGCATCGAAACTGAAGAATTTGAAGTAGCATTGGCAACGTTATTACCAATATAAATTGTCAACTGACCATTCGAGCTACTAACGTTTGCCGTTTTTGTAGCTTTGTTTGTCAACGAGATCGGCACGTTTTGCGGGTAATATAATCGAATATGAGCTCCAGAATATGTCTTTGAAGATGCTGTCGCGAGTGTAAGTGAAGTACTATTTGCGATTGAAGCGATCTGATTGACTGTCGAATTGCCGCCAGCGGTATTTGAAATTAATACGTAATCTCCCGGAGAAAATTCTGCACTCAATAATGTTCCTGTTCCAGTGACAAGCGTATTTCCGAAAACTTGTACCGTTCCAGTCGCCGTAATTTGAGACTTAAAGTTGCCGTTCGGAATTACAATCAAATCGCGCTTTTCGGAGGTATTCAGTTCTGCTGTATAAGGGAAAACATCTCCCGCGGAAAGATTCAAAGCAATTAATCCATTTGAATCGCTATTTGCATTTATATCAATAGCTCTGTATTGATATGTGATATTCGATACATTTGATGTGGCATTCTTTAGCTTGAAAAGAAGTGAAGAATCAACTGTATCATAAAGTATTGCACCGAGAGTGGCATCAACTACCACATCAGCGATTGCTTTATTTCCAGTGCTAGAATAGATACTTCTTACATCTTTCGTATTCTTACCGGGATTCATCTTAATGTCGAAAAGATACATTCTGTATACGCAGTTTGAGTTACCCATATCCCCGCTCTGGTAGACAAAGGTACGAATTCTTGCAATACCGATCTTCGTAGCCGGACTAGTAATAGTTGCCGCACCTGAGCTGAGATAGTTGGCAGCTGCACTGTGAAGTTCGACTTCTCCGCCGATATCAAAGTTAAACGAACCAGCAAGTTCATCGACTTCATAGTAGTTACCATATCCAAGGCGTGTTTGAGAAGCAGGATCGTTCAGCTTGATCGTGCCCTTGTCCATATTTTGCTTATAGTTATCGATAGTTTCGATACGAATGCCATTGATATAAGCTTTACCTGGATCGATATTCATATTGACAAGGCTAGAAGTGTCTGCAAATGTGGCAGAATCTTTCGTCAATGTAAGAAACTGATCGATGACATAGTTGCCAGATTCTTCGTATGTTCTTTTGGCCGCTTGTCGTCCAATGATATTAAAAACAGTATCTTGGTTTACACGGTATGGGCGACCATCTGTGTATTCGATAATGGGAAGAAATTCTGAATTTGCATCTGCGACCGCTTTTGTGAGTACGCTAATGATTGGTGTGAGTTTAAGACGATCTGCACCAGGAGCCGCATAGTTGTAAGTGCCAGTAGCATTATCAAGAAGAGTTTGATCTTGATTGGAATTCACGATGCTTTCGTTTGTATAGAAACCAACAGACTTATCAAAAGCAGTATTTGAATATTTGTTTACAATTTCAAACTGAGAAGCGACTCTTGAGAAGAATCCCTTTTGATAGATTGTACCTTCACCAATAGTGACGCCATAACCAGTACCAATCGGAACTGAAGTTGCATTTGCGATTTGAACTCTTGCAAGGAAAGTTTCTGCAGCAAGCTCAAGTTCACCTAATTCAGTGGCAGTAAATGTAGAAGTCGTCGAGTTGTTTGCGATAGTGACATGCGGTTCTACATAATATCCTGAACCTTGTGCTAAGACTTGAACAGCGGTGACTTTACCTAAGCTATCTGTTGTAAGAGAACCGACTGCACCAGAACCAACAATTGCAGCTACATTTGCAGATACACCAGATGTAACATTTCGAATCTGTTCACCAGCCGCAAATCGAAACTTAATTGTATTAGCAGAAATAAGATCAGGATACTCTGGTCTCACCTTCAAAATAAGTGCAGTGCTATTAGCAGTGATATTGGCTTCGATAATCACGGCATTCGCGACACCGTTTTGAATTACAGATCCGGCCACAAAGCTTGCAGCAGCTGCAGCACCGCCAGTGCTATTCTGTACAGCAAGAGCAGACATCACAACTACACTGTCATTATTTGCAAACTTCGAAGCTCCGTCGTTGACTTTGATATTAAAGATAGGATAAGACTTATCGAAAACTGTAAGAGTCTGATCTGCAGCATAAGAATCCGTCGCGAAATCTGTTCCGGAACTGATGTAACTTACAAAAAGTGTGTTTAAATCTGGCAAACGAGATTGTAGGCCCGAAGTTGTTTTTACAATATAAGCTTCGACGTTTGCGGAGTTCTTCACATATAGATTATTGTAAAGTGACACGTCGACTTCGAGACCATCAGTCGCAAGATCGTTAATCTTGATATAAGGCACATTTTTGTGATTAGTAATCGTACAACCGTCGATGATTGTACCACGCTTGTATACATTGTCACCAAACTTCTCAATTTGATTTTGCAAAATGGACTGAAGCTGGTTAAGCTCGCGTGCTTGGACTGCGACACCAGGCTGGAACAGAACTTTATAAAAGTCCTTCTTGGCGTCGAAGTCATCAAAATAAGGAGATACGTTTAGGTTGGTTTCCAGAGCCATTTAATTAAAACTCCAATACTATCTTTATAATTTCTGATTTGTTATCGTTACGAGAGATAGGATCAAGATTCTCTAAGTAAAGAACCTCGCCGCTACCGACTACAAAGTCTCCATTGTATTTATTCAATAATGGGGAAAGCTCTGCAGAAGATATTGTACCGGCAATATCTCTGACTCCAGCTTCATCAAGATTAAAGATACCCGATTTATTACTAATCCATAAGATGTCATCACCGGCGTCGATTACATCAAGATGATGAACTCTGCCGCGAGGCTGCGCATATGCAATCAGGCTTTCTTGTTTAATTTCTTCGTCTTCGAGGAACGGCGTACTACCTCCTCCGCCAAAGGTACCAATCAGTCGTGTTAACTGACGAGAGTAGTTAAATGAACTCGCGGTTCTATCATTAATTAAAATCGTTCCAGTAATTGTTGCTGTCGTTCCTGAAACTGGAATTACTGTATCTCCTGACATACCGCCAACGCCGATGATACGACTACCAGAAGTAAATACACCTGCTACGTTTGACAATTCAATTTGATTTGGACCAGAGAATGCAACAATACCACTCGCTTCTACAACAATAGCTGAAATCTCACAATTGGCGGCTGTAAATGAACTAAGAGTATTTGCGGTTGTAATACGATAATCTTGTGGAACATTAGCAACAGTCGAGATATAATTATTTGAACCGTTTGTGACAAGAACATAATCACCCGCTTCGAAAGCATCTTTATAAGTAGGAGCATCTGGATTGGAAAGAACGACAGTGATCACACCATTTGATCCACCGGCTCCAGGTGCGATAGTCACAATTGGAGGTAAAGCATATCCGGAACCTGCAGTAATCGTAACAGATGTGATAACACCTGCTGGATGAGTATTTGTAAAAGTACCGGTCGCACTTGTACCACCTTCGGGTTGTGTACCACTATTGTCGAATAACAGTGTGTTATTAGCTGTGCTATTATATCCAGTTCCGCCGTTTACAATAGTAGCAGTAGTCGACAGCGTGCCGAAGTTTGTTTTCTGGATAGTTGTACTGCCTGATGTGATTGATACGTTACCATGCAATTTTAGTTTTCGATATTGATAGACTTTCTCGCCGAAGGAAAAACCTGGGCCAACTACTCCTGCAAGATTCATGTCAACTTTTGTGAAAGCTGGATTCTTAATCACTCCAACTTGCCTAAAATCGTTTTCTGTGGAAATAATGCCGCCTTCGCTATTGACGAATTTAGCACTTAAACATACTCTCTTCGCAAAAAGCTCGTTATAAGGATCTGAACCATGGCCGTTCTTTGGTGAGATGATAGGTCTGAGAGACGCAGGAGAAAAGTATGTTGCGCTTGAAATCACCGCAGGAAGTTGAATGTATGTTTCATCTAAAATAGACGGAGGAATAGTAAGAGGCTGTTCAGAAATATATGATTCAGCCTTTCGATAGTTTTCACCTACCGAGAGTAACTCGACTCTACTAATAGAATTTGTAGAAGCCGCGTCGACGTAAACAATTCCTTCGGCAGGAGTTGATTCTTCGCCGTCTCCCCAAACGAATGCATATGGATATACTTCGTAAGTATCTCCTGCCGAAGGAGTATTAATAAACGAGGAATCAAGAATAAATTTCTTTTGGTTAGCTGTACCTTCGTAATTCACGATTCTTTTATATTCTCCAACTGCTATCCCAGAAGTCATCTTCATGACGCAGCCTTGGTAGTAGTCATCAATTGATACTGCAGTCGCAGGTGCACCATAGAAGGTCGGAATACCTTGAACAGTAATATCTGAAGTTAAGAGTGTGCCTTCAGCAATATAGTTGTCGTATCCAGCACCAGCGTCTTCTACCTTAATAACTTCAATCGTACCTCGAGTGGCGCCTTCTATTACCTCAGTGTTGGCAATGATAGGAATGTATTGAGATGTAGCAAACTTTTCATACTGCGATTTTGTGATGGTGTACATGTACTTCCACACATAACCGTCGCCTGTTTCGACAGGATTCAAATCAGCAGTGCTTCCTACGCGAGAAGGAGCAACAGTCGAATTGACATTAATAGTATCAGTACTTTTATTGAATAAGCACTTCCAAACGTTATATTCTGTATCGTCATCGACAGTGATAAAGAAATTCTTAGTTTCAAGATCTCCATCAAGATGATCATACATTGAATAGTGTGTGTTTGATTCCCACAAATGTTTTTTCGCCATATGCACGACATCAGCTGATGAAATTCTTTTTGCGAAAATCATGTTATCATAAACATTTGTATCAGTATCGCGAATGCTATTATTTGGAACAGGAATAATCGAGTCACTGCCAACATAAGGAATATGACGAGCGGCATACACAAAGTAATCATTATTAGCAAAGCTATTAATGAAGTTTGCAGCTGCCGCTACATTAAAACTACTCGTAATGAGTTTTTGTGTTACTGCCATTTATTCCTCTATCGTCTTTGTCAAGAAGTGGCCGGCGTTAATATCTCCGGCGGTACTACCATTTGCTGTTATATTTATAGGACTTCCATTCGCGGTTAACGATAGTTTCACTGTATTTGGAGTAGTATTTACGACATAATAAGATTGTGCATTCGTCAACTTATTCTGTGAAAGATTCAACGTAAGACCTGTATTCGAGCTCTTAAAGTTTATGATAGGTGTAACTGTAAGAGTATGAACTTCTGCAACAGCTGTTGTTCTTGCATCAGTAATATCAATTGCCGAACCACCGAGAGTGGTTGCTAACTTAACTCCGGTGGTATTGGCGAACGTTACGTAGTAATATGCATTGCCCGTCAATGGAGCAATCGCAGTATTACTTTTAGGAACTGCATAATATACTCTGTCACTAACAGTAAAACGACTATTCGCTGTCGCGATTTTAATGAAGTCATCTGCTGCGACTACACCGACAGTATTAGCAGTCACGTTATCAGGAGCGTATGCTCTTGCTCCAGTTGTTGAAAGCTTAAAGCCAGTTGTATTCGCATCCATCACATAGTATGATGTTGCATTCGTAATACCTTCAAATCCTCTCATAATATAATGACCAGATTCGCTGACAGCAGATGCCATAATATTTGCGATCGACTGTGTATTTCCTGATTGTGTAGCAAGCTTCAGAGTATTCGTAGTGGTTCCTATTACATAATAGATCTGATTGTTGGTAAGACCACTGATAGCAGTATTTCCAGCATCTGTGTAATACAATACTGATTGATTATTGGCGAAGGGATGAGAACTAATGGTAATAAAGACATTAGCAGCATTTGCAGAATCAACATCCACAGCAGTATTTGCATTGAAGCTTTGTGTATTACATGTCGCAGAATCAAACGTGACATTGACATAGTCGCTGTTTCTAAACTTATTGTTTGCAACTGTGATAAACGAATCTATTACTCTTCCAGTATTTGTAGTAAACGTGCCTGTAATACTCGCTTGAACCGCAACGTTCGAAGTAGTATAAAGTACTAAGTCGCCGTTTGCAAACGGATTGATAACTTTTGTTAGCGTGTGTAGTGCAAGCGTATTACTAATAGATACTGTGTTCAGATTCAGCGCATCTCCACCCCTTGTCTCGGAAATCTTGATGCCTGTTGTATTTGCAAGCACGACATAATAGTATGCATTGTTCGATAGGCTGTCACCCGAATTTCCTACTCCGATTGTTTGCGCTTCTGACGTAGTATATTGTAAATAATCATGTACATTTAGTGGGAATGTGGTATAATAAGGATTAGTCCCTAACGATATTAGATCACTATCATTATTAACATCCATTACCTTAAACTTAAAGCTTACGTCTTCAATGTCTGTTTCAATCGTATCATCCGGTGTCGAAACATCATCGTTCGAATTGAACTGTACTTCTTGAGCAGTCGAAATACCTGACAAAGCAATCGCAGCATTTGCTTCTTCTACGATTAATGCAGATCCGAAGAACTTTGTTCCAGCGACGTGCATCACTTTCTTGAACATATCAGAATATCTGTCTACAGAGATCTTTGAAAGGATCTCATAAGAATACCCTTGGTAATAGTCGTTATCATGGACGTAGATATCATCAGACAAGAATCCTTTCGAGCTTCGATAATATCCGATACCGATGCCATGGCCATCGAGAACCATCTTTGCAGTACCAGCTCTCAGATTATCTTCTGAGACAAAGTCGACAATTTCTGCATTCGAATATGCAAACCCCGAATCGATTACTTGTAGCGCGGTGACTTCACCGCCAGCTGTCACAACGTTTGCTGTGATATCTGCATTTAATCCGATCGGATATAATACTGATAAATCTTCAGTCACTCCTATTACATTTGCTTCGGAGCCTGAAACTTCTCCAATCATTGTATCGCTTGGTAACCAAGTGTTTTCAAATGTAATTCTTTTTGCAAGCATATGACTATTATTACTTGACTTGACGATGGCTTTGGCAGTCGATATAATTTCAAAGAGACTGACGTTTGAAACAAGACCATTCGCCGTAGGTACAGTGTATGAAAAGATAATTTGATTATTTACAATCGGGGCAGTATTTCCAGACACTCTGATATAATCTCCAATAGTATTGGAAAAAACCGAAGAGACGAAAACATTAACTATATTTGCAGTAAGGAAGTGGCCAGTTTCTGATACACGCGTAGCCGTAATATCAATATTAGCACCAGTCGATGTGTC
>Ga0181348_1000921_pt1 | contig 12874 bp, 26 predicted proteins | sample Su13VDMM110DN_FD_130092 | JGI IMG/M metagenome (GOLD analysis project Ga0181348, IMG submission 130092) | Freshwater viral communities from Lake Michigan, USA - Su13.VD.MM110.D.N | ecosystem: Environmental > Aquatic > Freshwater > Lake | place: USA: Michigan | collected 2013-07-16
AAAATGAAGGTCAAGCGGAGAGTAATTAGCTATCGGGCTAAACAAGACGCTAAAAATAAAACTAAGGAGAAATAAAAATGAATCTACCACAGCACAACATTACTTACAAAACCGACAGCTATCCGACTGGTTTAAAAACTCACCATGAAATAGCAGAAGTTATTTCTGGTGGACTATCCGCAGAAAGGGTACTGGAGTTGGCTGATTCAGGATATATACCTCACTACCGAATAGACGGGGGAATCCCGCTATTTAAGGTGACAGAAGTTAAGGCATGGATTTCTCAAAATGCAATATACAAATCTGAAGGTAGATCTATTTGTGATGCACTAAGAATAGTTGTCCCAGCCCCAGAGGTAGTAGATACCCCGCCCAATGCATTATGCAACATTCCACACTTGCAACAGTTGCCTAAATGGGGCTATCAGTCAGGGGTATACTTTCTTTGTTTAAAGGGGGAAGTTGTATACGTAGGTCAAAGTGTTACCCCTTCATCTAGAGTTTCAAGCCATAACCAAGATAAACAAAAGGATTTTGATACCGTGTATCTTCTTCCTGTCCCGCAGTCAGAGTTAGATGATGTTGAGTCAGCTTTTATATATCACTTAATGCCCGTTCAGCAAGGTGGCTTGAAGCGAGGGAAGGACAAACCATATGCTCCAAAAATGTCCAAACCTAAAGAAGAGATCTTGTCTAAAATCATGCACCAAGAAACGAGACGCTAAAAATAAAACTAAGGAGAAATAAGATGACTGAAAGAAAAGAAACTAAGAAGGTAGCGATGGTGCAAATTTCAATCCGAATACCTAAAGAGGTGCTAGATCATTACAAGGGTAACTATCAAAACTTCACGGGGGAGATGAGAAACGTATTAGACAAAGGTAGTAGATGTAACTGTGTCTGTAACTGTAATTGACTTTACAAGTAGGTATAATATAATAAACTTTGTTGGGACAGGCTTTCATAAAAAGCTTTTCTCTACCTAAATTAGGGAATTACCAACAAACCTCCATATAGCCCTTTAAGGGTATCAAATAATCAAACTCCGTAAAAAAAAACTACTAAAATACTGCACTAAATAGAATACCAAGTTAAACACCCATTAGACTTTATAAAAGAGTTGACATTGACTAATAACATGTTATTATAAGGAACATATGGCAAGTACACCCGAGAAAAAAGTTAAGGATAAAGTAGTTAAGCTACTTAAACAGCACGGTGTCTACTACTTCTTTCCCGCTACATACGGCATGGGTAGGTCGGGTGTACCAGATATAATTTGCTGTATAAAAGGTAAATTTTTAGCTATAGAATGTAAAGCTGGTAGCAACAAAACTACTGCATTGCAGAATAGAGAACTAAATGCCATAATTGATGCGGGGGGTATAGCATTAGTAATAAATGAGGGGAATGTAATAACATTGTTATCCATACTAGGAGGAATTGTTGAACAAAGGAGTTGAAATTCTATTAAGTCGTATGCAGTCATGCCCAGAAGAATTTACCAACGTGGGTTTTAATGGTGGCGGAGTATCAAGGTGGACAGAAATTATGTCTGCTGTAACTAGTAGGATAAACAAAACCCACCCAATCATACCGTTATTATTTTTAACGGACGAAGAAGTTAAGCTTCTATATATAGGTTACATGCAACTGCAAGGCGACGCATTTACACGATCAGTAGTAGATACACTAATTAAAAACGAAGAGGGTGCAAAGGATAGGCAAGCATACATAAAGTATCAGAACCAGTTACCCAAATAAAGGAAAAGAATAATGGAAAATGAAAGAAGAATAGTATATACTCCATATATAGCAGATTTAATTGATAGAAACCTTAAATTTTTAGATGCTAATGATTGTGGCATACTAGAGCGTGTGGATGAAGTAGTATTAGATTTAGACCAAGAAGGTGGGTTGGCATCACTCACTAAGACAATAAGGGTAACTGATGTACACGGCACTTTATATAAAATTATAATTGAGGAGGAAAAATGGTAGAGAATAGAGAAAACGAAGAAGGCATTGAATTTGCAAAAGGTCATGGATTAAATGTAGCAGATGGTGGGCGAATTTTTACCGAAGACAATGCTATTAGCTATATATACGGTGCCACCACGATAAGGAAGGGGGCTAGTGTGCCTACTCTGAAGTGGGTAAGAGGTAATGTAGATGTATGCGAGGGTGCAGATGTAAGTGGGTTAGAATTTATAGAAGGCAATATAACTTTGCGTAAAGGTACTAGTGCTCCCGCTTTAACCAAGGTTAGTGGTAACATTGTTATCGCTAAAAAAGTTAGTGCCCCAGCTTTAACCACGGTTGGGGGTGAGCTATCTTTATATGAAGATGCTATAGTTAATATGTTAGCAAGTGTAGGTGGAGTTGCATATATACGTGAAAGAGCGAGTGCACCCGCTCTAACTAGTGTAGGTGGTGATGCGGATATATACAAAGGGGCTAGTGTGCCAGAATTATCAAATGTAGGAGGCAATATCTACCTATATGACGGGGCAACAGCCCCTAAGTTAGCCACAACTGGTGGCACAGTTTTTAAAATATAAAGGAGATACACATGTTACATAACACAGTTGCACGTACTTTACGAGATGCACAAAATTTAAACAATATTCAATCAATGGATAACTACCCTTATCTACACGCACGTAATTGTTTGCACTCAGGATACAGAAAGTGTTGTTGGAGCAAGGACGATGCTATACGTATTAAAATTATGTCTGTGTTAATATTAGCTGTTGTATTAGGCGGAGCAATTATGATTGCTAGAGTATTTATTTAAACTAAAGGAGAAGTAAGTATGGCTAAAATTAGAGATGAAGTAGCACTAAAAATACAGGAAGAACAAGCAGAGGCAACTAGGAAGGAATTTGTTTTCTACCAAGAACTAGGAGAACATAGTGAACAAGGGCGAAAAGTTGCAAAAAAGGTGTTACAAAAGCAGTACCGAGAAATGATATCTAAACGGGTAAACTGGAGTCTTATTGATATAAAAAAGCTTAAAGAAAAAATAGCAACGAGTTTAACGCCAGAGGAACTAGGAGAACTAATATGATTAAAGAACTACGTTTAGCAGCAGGTTTAACTTTGGAGGAACTAGGAGAACTAGTTGGTGTTCACCCAAATGAAACTATAAACGAAGCCCAGTTTGAACTTATTAAATCTGTTTGCAACGACAGAATAAAAATGTTTAAAGGAGAAAAATAACGCATGAACATTATCACACTAGATTTTGAAACTTATTATGCTTCTGACTATGGACTCAGAAAGTTTACTACTGAAAACTATATTCGACATAGTTCGTTTGAAGTTATAGGTGTTAGTGTAAAGCTTAACAATGAAGACGCCGTTTGGTTCTCAGGTACTAAGGAGCAGACCAAGCGGTTTCTAAATGGATATAAATGGGACTGTATTGCAGTTGCACATAATGCCATGTTTGATATGGCTATACTTAATTGGCATTTTGATATACGCCCTAAACATATTGTGGATACTCTATCAATGGCAAGGGCACTATACGGGACTGAGGTTGGGGGTAGTCTCGGTGCTTTAGTAACACATTTTAACTTAGGAGTTAAGGGTACCGAAGTAGTAAATGCACTAAATAAACACCGTATAGACTTTACGGCTGAGGAACTGTCACGCTACGGGGAGTACTGTAGAAATGACTCTGAACTTACTTACAAGTTGTTTGGGGTATTATCTGGTGGGTTTCCATTACCTGAACTCCAACTTATTGACCTAACAATCCGTATGTTTACTGAACCGACACTAATTCTTGATGTGTCGAAGCTAACTGAACACTTAGAAAATGTAAGAGTAAAGAAAGCTAAACTTATGGCTAGGATTAAGGAAACTAAAGCAGACCTAATGAGTAACCCTAAGTTTGCCGAGTTACTAAAGTTACTAGGGGTAGAGCCCCCAATGAAGGTAAGCCCCGCTAATGGTAAGGATACCTATGCATTTGCTAAAAGTGATGAGGAGTTTAAAGCACTACTAGAACACGAGAATACTTATGTACAAGCCCTTGTGTCTGCTAGGCTAGGGGTTAAGTCAACACTTGAAGAAACTAGAACTGAACGATTTATAGGTATAGCTAACCGTGGTATAATGCCAGTACCACTAAGATATTACGCAGCCCACACAGGTAGATGGGGAGGAGATGACAAATTGAACCTTCAAAACCTGCCACGCAAGTCACCACTTAAGCATGCTATATGTGCCCCCAAAGGTTTCGTTATTATGGACTCAGACTCTAGTCAAATTGAAGCTAGAACTTTAGCTTGGCTTGCTGGACAGGATGACTTGGTGAAGGCGTTTGCACAGGGTGAAGATGTATACTCAATCATGGCGTCAACTATATATAATAAGCCTATAGCTGAGATAACTGAGGGTGAAAGATTTGTAGGAAAAATGACTATATTAGGTGCGGGGTACGGCATGGGTGCCGCTAAGTTTAGAAAGCAGTTAAAGGTATTTGGAGTAGATGTAACCGAGGAACAGGCTACAAGTATTATCCATATATACCGTGAAACATACCCACGTATACCCGCATTATGGCGACAAGCATCTAAAGCACTAGAGGCTATACAAAGTGACCAGTCGGCACCACTAGGTCTTGAAGGGGTGTTAGCAGTTGAGGGTACTATAGGTATATGCCTACCTAACGGGTTGTATCTCAAGTACCCAAACTTACGTAAGAGGACTAATGACAATGGCAAAGCAGAATTAGTGTATGATACTAAGAAGGGTAAGTCTGTAATGCCTAACCATATATATGGAGGTAAATGCGTGGAAAATGTTACTCAAGCACTTGCACGTATTATCATAGGTGAACAAATGTTAGCTATAAGTAAGATATACCAAGTAGTAATGACGGTACACGATGCTATAGCTTGCTTAGTACCCGTAAAAGAAGTAGAAGAAAGTAAAGTGTTTGTTGAAAGTTGTATGAAAAATAACCCACTTTGGGCACATGGACTGCCACTAAATTGTAAAACAGAAAGTGGTTTAACTTATGGAGATTGCTAATATGCTTAAATACGGATACCCTGTTGGAGCACAGTATAACAGTATTTCCAAACATCATGAGGGGGGTTGTATTTTATTGGTAAAGGAGTTAATGAAAAAATTTCTACCTTTTTCATGGGTAACAGTAAAATCACTACTAACACCAAAGAAAGTGAAGACTGTGGCAGAACCAAGAAAAAAAATAGCAGCTGCTTATGTACTGGCATACCTAGATAAACATAATGGATCGCTGGCTAGAGACGTTATGGATAAGGCGTTTCCACGGACTTTTGTTATATCCATAATTAATGTTAAAAGAATACTAGAAAGACTTGTTGCTGAAGATGAGTTATACAGAACAGGCTCACAAAATAGATACAGATACTACATAGAAAGATTAGAGGAGGGTGAATGGACAAACTAAAAGTGCTAAATAGAGAGTTAAAGGACGCAAATAAAGCGTGGATGTGGGCTAGTAATGCCGCTGATAGGGCTTGGGCTGCGTGGAAGAAGGCTTACAAAGCTAAAAGAGTTTACGAAGTATCACTAAAAAATAGGGAGAAATAAGATGAAAAAAAACGCAAAGATGGTTATTATGTGGGGATTACTAGTATCAATTATGATTGCAACTGGTTTTATGGTTAATAATGCATTTGCACAACTGTATGAAAACAGTCCAAATAGATACGAAAATAACTCTTATAACTATGATAACAACTCTAGCAACTATAACAATAACCCTAATAACTACGAAAACAATCTTAATAACTACAGCAGTAGTAGAATTATTAGGAATGAAAGTGGCAATGCTACAGGATATGCTGTACCTAAAGCAAATGGTGGAGTAAACTATTTTGATACTAACGGTAATCGTACTGGATATCAAAGTAGCCGCAAATGAACATATTTTATCTATCTAAAAATACAAAGTCTTGTGCAAAAATGCACGTAGATAAGCATTGCGTAAAAATGATTCTTGAATATGCTCAGTTATTATGCACAGCACACAGAGTAATCGACAATAATCAATCTAATGATCTGTACAAAGCTACTCACATCAATCATCCATCTGCTGTATGGGCAAGACATTCAATCGCTAATTATAAATGGCTTTACAAAATGATGTTGTCTTTGCTGGATGAATATAGTTACAGATATGGCAAAATTCATGCCACTGCAAGATTAGTACCAATTCTAAAACACGTTCCAAATATTATAAACAAAGAATTTACAGAGCCTACGCCAGCAATGCCAGAACAATACAAAATTTCAAATGATTCAATTACATCGTATAAGAATTATTACCTTGGAGAAAAATCACATATGTTTGCGTGGAAGAAAAGAAGAAAGCCAAATTGGGTAACATGTATAAAAACAGAGGCTTCTAAATGACTGCTAATGATAAACAAGTAAATGGTACACATTATAAAGACAAAGTTATTCAGCCTTGGGACTACATAGCTGCTAATGGGTTGAGTTATTTTGAAGGAAACATAGTAAAGTATGTTACTAGGTGGAGGGATAAAGGAGGAGTTAAAGACCTAGAAAAAGCTAGACATTACCTTGACAAATTAATTGAACTTAATGGGGGGCAAAATGGAATATGATAAGGATGTCTTCAAATTAAAAGGGTTGGCATTGGATATTATATTAGACTCCGAGGTAGTAGAGGAGTTTCAAGACTATATGTTTATAAGAGTGGATAGGCATATATGGAGTGAGTTTTGGGAATATGAAAATGCTATAAACCCTACAGGAATGGGCAAAGAATCTCCTACAGACATAGATGATATGTTTGAATACATACGTGGAGAAGATACACATATAGAAGATGATTTATAGGGGGCGTTATGGAAGTTACAGTAGAGATATCAGATAGTACTGTTGTACAAATACTAAAGGCAGATTTAGAGAAGTGTATGAAGTGGGACAACTATGATGACCAATTATTGTACCAAGCATTTAAAACATTGATTACGTACTACTCTAACTAATGGAGACCCTAGTCTTATGGCTTAGTATGGTTATATTCTTTGAGGCTAGGGGAGAGCCCGTTGATTGCCAAATAAATGTAGCCCAAGTAGTTATGAACCGCATGAAACATTATAGTAGCGTAGTTGAAACAGTTTTAGCCCCGCATCAGTTTTCATGGGTTAAATCTAAAATGGTCAATGGTGTTTTAAAAACTGAGTATGTACCAGATAAGAAATCTATTGAGTGGAAAACCGCAATGAAGTCAGCAAGACAAGCTATTACAAATGGTTCTATTTTTAAAGGCACATACTTTCATAGCATAACAATACCAAAGCCTAGTAGTTGGAATAAGTTAGTAAGGGTAAAAACTTGTGGTAATCATCATTTCTACAAGGAAAAAGAATGAAAAGAATTAAAAAAGAAGTTGACCCAAGAAGTGAAGAGATTAGGCTGTATTTAACAAGACGTACGGACTGGGTTTCACAACGGTTCCTTTCTAGATACTTTGCTGTTAGCAAGGGAAAAGTTACCACACTACTTAAAAAAAATGTAAAGCTAGGTGTAGTAGAAGAACTATCATTCCACGAGAGTAAATACTACAGAACACCAAAAGGAGTAATATGAGTACAGGGGTTTCAGGGAGTATAGGAGTTTCGGGGTCTACATGGTCATATAGTAGCATCAAAACTTTTGCACAGTGTCCTAGAAAGTACTACCATTTAAAAGTAGCTAAAGATGTTATTGATAAGGGTAGTACTGCTACAATATATGGGCAAGAGTTACATAAAGCTGCAGAAAACTATATAAAGGACAACCAAAAAAACAAGGTAGCTATTGACCTTAAGTTTGCCTTTATACAAGAGTTATTAGATAGGTTAAACGCAATAGAGGGGGTTAAACATTGTGAGCTTAGATTAGGTATAAGGAAAGTAGGCACAACTTATGAGCCGTGTAACTTTTTTGATAAAGATGCATGGTGGCGTGGAGTGGCTGACTTAGTAGTTGTACAAGAGGAACTAGCTTTTTCTGTAGACTACAAAACTAGTAAGAATGCAAGGTATGCAGACACCAAACAATTAGATGTAGTTGCTGCTGCAATATTTACACACTTTCCTAAGATTAAAAAAATTAAATCCGCTCTAGCTTTTGTAGTAAGTAAAGATTTTATACATAAAGAACATTATTCTGAACTACGCGATTCATACTTTAATACTTTTAGTTCTGAGCTAGATCAACTTGCTAATGCTCACGAAACAGGAGTATGGAATGCGTTGTCAAGTCCATTATGTAAATTTTGTCCCGTTTATAATTGTGAACATAACAGGAGGTAGTATGCCATACGTAAACAAACCAAGACCATATAAGAAAGAATATGAACAGTATCAAGGAACTGAAGAACAAAAAAAGAACCGTGCCACACGTAATGCTGCCCGTAATAAATTGATGAAGAATGGCAGAGTAAGTAAAGGTGATGGCAAAGATGTAGACCACGTTACACCTTTATCTAAAGGTGGGTCTAATGAGAATGATAACTTAAGTATAAAAACTGCAAGCAATAACCGATCATTTAAACGGAAAGCTGATAGCTCAGTTAAATAAATGAAAATATTAAATGACAAAATATTATTGGTTCGGACAAAACGACCCCACTTAATAACAGAAAGTATCAAGAAAAGTAAAGTAGTAAATAAGGAAGAAGATGGTGTATGTGAGGTGGCAATCCATTGGGGGTTATCTGAAGTACAAGCCCTAACTAAGTTAGGGGTTAAAGATGTACCCTCAACTATTAAGCGTGACTACAAGTGGACAGGTAAACTAACACCCTTTGCACACCAGAAAGAGACATCTGCATTTCTAACCATGCATCAAAAAGCATTCTGTTTTAACGAGCAGGGGACGGGTAAAACTGCGTCTGTTATATGGGCAGCAGACTACTTACTTAGTATAGGTGCAATACGCCGTGTACTTATCCTCTGCCCTCTATCTATAATGAAATCTGCTTGGCAAGTAGACATGATTAAATTTGCTATGCACCGTAGTTTTTCTATTGCTTACGGGGAGGCTAAAACACGAGCTAAAATTATAGATGCAGGTGCTGAGTTTGTAGTAATTAATTTTGATGGGCTTGCTGTAGTTAAAGAAGAAGTTATAGCTGATGGTAGGTTTGACCTGATTGTGGCTGATGAGGCAAATGCCTATAAGAATGTAAAAACTAATAGGTGGAAAGTATTAAGAGATGTTTGTGCTAATGCTAAGTGGCTATGGATGCTAACAGGAACTCCAGCTGCACAATCTCCTCTAGATGCTTATGGTATAGCAAAACTAATTAGCCCTGAATGCCCCACATACTATGGTCATTTTCGAGATCAAGTGATGTACAAAGCATCTCAATTTAGATGGGTTTCCAAACCACAAGCACAGAGTGTAGTGCATAAACTTCTACAACCAGCTATTAGGTTTGAAAGAGATCAATGCCTTGACCTACCAGATGTAACCTTTGTTGAGCGTGAAGCACCATTAACTACACAGCAAAAAAAGTATTACAACATGCTTAAAAAGCAAATGTCTATAACTGCGGGTGGGGAATCAGTCACGGCAATTAATGCGGCAGTACACATAAATAAATTACTTCAGTTATCAGGTGGCTCGGTTTATACAGACACTAAAGAAGTCATAGAATTTGATGTGTCTAACAGGTTAAATGTAGTATTAGAAGTAATTGAGGAATCATCTCATAAGGTGTTAGTCTTTGTGCCTTTTACCCATACTATAACACTACTTAAAGAGTTTCTAGATAAGAATAATGTAACATCTGAGGTCATCAACGGGCAGGTTTCAGTTAATAAACGAAGTGAAATAATAAAGCAATTTCAAGAAGACACTGCCCCTCATGTGTTAATAATCCAACCACAAGCTGCTTCACATGGGCTTACGTTGACTGCAGCTAATACAATAATATGGTACGCACCTGTAACTAGTGTAGAAACATATCTACAAGCTAATGCACGTATTAACCGTCCAGGTCAGAAAAACAGTATGAGCATAGTGCACATAATAGGAAGTGAAGTAGAACGTAGACTATATAAAATGCTACAAAGCAATATAACAAACCATATAAAAATAATAGATCTATACCGACAAGAAATATTAGAAGAAAGTATTTGACTTTGTATAAGGTTGTGTTATTGTATAGACTATAGGAGGTAGCAAATGAAGTTAATGTATTGTGATTATATTGCTGACTTGGTAAGTCGGAAGTTAAAATTAGGTGATGACCTTAACATATTAAAAAGTGTTAGTATGCCTAAGTTAGACTTAGATATAGATGGGGCGTTTAATTCTACCAAAAAAATAGTTAAAGTTACTGATAAGTATGGAGTGGAATACCTAATAACTGTGGAGGCAGTATGATTGATATTAACCAACTAGTATCTGTATATCTTAAAATTAGAAACACTATAGCGGAGAGAAAAGAAGCACATGTAGCAGAAATAACTGCCTTAGAAGACCAGTTTAACATTATTGGGCAGCAGTTGTTAGGGATATGTACAGAGCAAAACTTAGATAGTATTAAAACCCCGGCAGGAACAGTCTCTCGTAGGATTGCTACACGATATTGGACGAGTGATTGGGAGTCAATGTATGAGTTTATTAATGAACATAAGGTACCTTTTTTATTAGAGCAAAGAATACATAATGGTAATATGAAAGAATTTTTAGAGAACAACCCCGAGTCTTTTCCTATGGGGATGCAAGCTGATCGAAAATATACTGTACAAGTACGTAAACCAACTAAAACTTAAGGAGCAGTAAATATGAGTAATGTATCTGTATTTCAACAAGGTGGGGCACCAACTAAACGAGGACTTAGCGAGTTAGGCAAGGCATTTGCATCCGTTAGAACTTCCCGCCGTATACAAACTAATACCAACGGCACTTTTAAAAAGTTAATAAACAACGAACAATCAGGGGATGCAGTGCGTGGGGAGCTTAAGGTAATCATAGTAGGTGCACTACCTAAAATATCCCGTGTTTACTTTGACAAACCTTATGCGATGGGTGAAAAGACTGCCCCTCCTGCATGTTGGTCTAATCTAGGGGATAAACCTGAAGCCTTAGTTATAGACAAACAACACACCAACTGCGCCGACTGTAAAAATAATATTAAAGATTCTGCTGCACTTGGAAAAGGTAAAGCATGTAAGTACCAACGCCGTATTTCTATTTTACTTGAAGGGGATCCGTCTGGGGATGTGTACCAATTTAATATTCCTGGTAAATCCCTTTTTGGTACTGGGGTAAGTAATGTGCACCCATTTGAAAGTTATATGAAATATTTGACTTCTAATAGCTTATCCCCCGATAACATAGTCACAAATATATTCTATGACTCAAATGCTGATTCAATGGAGCTTCTGTTTACCCCTGTAAGAAACACAACAGACGAAGAGGATGAACTAGTTAGGGAGGCAATGGGTAAACCCGAAACACAAGCGTACACTAAGATTACTGTTTTTCAATCCGACAAACCTATTAGCCAGCCAGTTGCAATAGAAGCTAAAGAGGAAGACTTAATTAAAAAAATATTGCGTCGTGAAGAGCCTGAAGAAGATGGAGTTGAAGAACCTGTAAAGCGTCAGAATAAAAAAGTTGAGCCTAGCCCTAAAATAGCACAAAACTTAGCAGATGTAGTTACTGCTTGGGGTGGAGAATAACTATGACTTACGGATACAGTACTGAGCTTATCAAGCAAAACAAAGAAGCAGTTAAATCTAATATGGGGGTACGTTTAGGGAAAGTATGCATAAAAAATAAAATCTCTGTAATAACAATATCTAAGAAGTTGGGGGTTAGTCGGCAAACTATTTACAACTGGTTCGCTGGCATAACTTCCCCCCAAAATGTTGTACTTCCTAGCGTTAAAGAGTTAATTGTTCAATACACACAATCTACTAAGTAACCCACTATGACGAGAGAAGACCTATTAAGTATTGTACAGCCATCCAGTGGGTGGTTTGCGGTGCTTGGTATAAAGGGCAAAGATGTCAGACAAGAGTTTGCAGAGACGAGGGAGGAAGTTGATGTTATAGCAGAGAAGTTTGTATCTCAGAAACGTGATGCTTATTTTGGTGTGGCTAAGTTTAAAACAAATAAAAATAGACATAAGGAAAATGTTCAGGGGTTGCAGTCATTTTGGCTAGACATAGATTGCGGTAAAAGTAAAGCTAAAGTTAACCCTAAAACTAATAGACCTGATGGCTACATAGACCAAGAAACAGGGGTTAAAGAACTACAACGCTTTTGTAAACTAATTGGGTTACCAAAACCAGTAATAGTTAATTCAGGTAGAGGCATTCATGTGTACTGGCCTCTTACTAATGAAATTACAAGAGCAGAGTGGGAACCTGTAGCAGAACGACTAAGAGAACTTTGTGTAACCCATGACTTCCATATTGACGGGAAAGTATTTGAAGTAGCCCGTGTACTTAGAATCCCAGGAACTTATAACTTTAAAGACGAACCGCCTGGACTAGTAGAGGTACTTAATTATGCTCCAGCTATAGAATATGAAGTATTAAAGAAGTTACTTGGAGTAAAAAAATTAGTTGAAATACCCCCAAAACGAGAGCTGACCGAGTTAGCTAAGTCTATGCTAGATAGTAGTGTAGCAAGCTTTAGCAAAATTATGGTTCGTAGTGCTAATGGTACGGGGTGTGCACAACTTCTTGATTGCTACGAGAATAGAGCAACGCTATCAGAGCCACGATGGTTTGATGCCTTGTCTATTGCTAAGTTCTGTATAGATAAAAATACAGCAATTCATAAGCTATCTGAGGGGTATCATGATTATGACCCTATTGTCACCGAGCAAAAA
>Ga0181348_1000922_pt1 | contig 12874 bp, 11 predicted proteins | sample Su13VDMM110DN_FD_130092 | JGI IMG/M metagenome (GOLD analysis project Ga0181348, IMG submission 130092) | Freshwater viral communities from Lake Michigan, USA - Su13.VD.MM110.D.N | ecosystem: Environmental > Aquatic > Freshwater > Lake | place: USA: Michigan | collected 2013-07-16
TAATGCCAATGAATTATGATCTCCAGAAGATTCAAGCTATTGAGCTTAATGATCAAATTAGAAAGTCAAACTACTCTTTTGAATTAGTAAACAACAGACTAAGATTATTCCCAATACCAAACGTAGATGAAGGAAAAATGTTCTTTGAGTATATTAAGAACTCAGAAAGAAACAATCCGGTAATGGCTAATTCATCAGCATTGGTTTCTAACGTTTCTAATGTTCCCTATGCAAACCCTAACTATACACAAATTAATTCTATAGGAAGGCAGTGGATCTTTGAATATACACTATCTTTAGCAAAAGAAATGCTTGGATACGTTAGAGGAAAATACGGAACCTTACCCATACCTGGGGCAGAGGTTACTCTAAACTCAGCTGATTTGATTACTGCAGCTACTGCAGAAAAGAATTTACTGTTAGATAAACTAAGAAACTACCTAGAAGAAACTTCAAGAGAGAAGTTACTTGAAAGAAGGTCTTTAGAGGCTGATTATAAACAGAAGGAACTTAATATGGTTCCACAACCAATATTTATAGCATAACATGGTACAGTTAACAGACTTATTAAACGAAGTAACTTATTCAATGTACCAAACTTTGGTGTATGTTGAATTTTCAGATACTACCAACATTACTGATATTGCACAAATCATCAGAAGCATGAAATATGTTACGGTTGTAAACAATAAAACAGATAAAGAAGATCTTAACCCAAGAGGACTACTGCAATTAAAAGTAGTAACGACCAAACCAGGTCAGGAAACCTTTGAAATAATAAAAAAAGAATCTCTAGCACAAATTCCAGAACTAAAGAAATTTAAGTATAGCGTTAAACAATTACAAAAAGTAGAGGAGATCTAAATGGCCTTATTTGGAAGAAGAAGAGATATCTTGTTAATTAATAGTATTAACCGAGAGTTATTACCTAACATTATAACTCAACAGGTTGGTTACTATAAAATTACTCTGGGAGCTTCTACAACTAATATGTATGGAGAAGCACTCGACAAATTTGTTAATGAACCTGTTCTACTTAACGTTTTAATTCAACGTGGAGATCAAACATGGACTTCAGATGCTTTCGGACCCGATACTTCAAGAGCTTTAACTTTTGCTTTTTTTAGAGATGATTTAATAGAAGCAGAAATTACCCCAGAGGTAGGAGATGTAGTATTTTACTACGAAAACTACTATGAAGTTGATTCAGTAGTTGACAACCAATACTTCGTAGGAAAGGTACCGGAATACTCGTACTCTGAAGGGTTAGAGAATTACGGCTCATCAATTAGTATAATTGTGCAGACTCACTTAATTGCTGCAGATAAACTTGGAATAACTAAGGAGAGAATGTAATGGCTGACAAAATTAGAAAACCGGTACCAAAAAATCAAAGAGAAATTTCTATCTCTCAACAGGATCCATTGTTGGATAATCCAAACAATGCTATCACCCCACTACCTGTTTTTGCTAATCAGAATAATCCCGCTACAGCTAAAGCTTACAGGGCAAACGAGATCTCAGTTAAAGGAGAAACCGTTAAAGATTACACAGTCGGTATTGGTGATATAGACGAAGCTATTGCTTTCTATTTTGATACTGTAATAAAACCTCAAGTATACCAGAATGGAACTACTATTGCTGTTCCGATCATCTACGGAAACCCTGAAAGATGGAAAGCAGTGCAAAAAGATGGATATTATAGAGATAAGAACGATAAAATTATGGCACCCATTATTATGTTTAGAAGAACATCGATGGATAAGTCATACGCAGTCGGAAATAAGCTAGATGCAAACAATCCTCAGAATTATGCAATTGCAGGTAAAGCTTACCAAAAAGGAGATGCTTATTCTAATTTTAACCTGTTAAATAATAGAAAACCCGTAACCGTTTACCAGGCAGTAGTTATCCCAGATTACGTTACTTTAAACTACGAATGCATTATTTGGACTTACTATATTGAACAAATGAACCAAATAGTCGAAGGAATTAATTATGCTTCAGATTCATACTGGGGAGACCCTAACAGATTCAAATTCCGTGCCCGGATTGACACTTTTACCAACAACGAAACGTTAAGTCAAGGAGAAGAGAGACTAATTAAAACAAACTTTAATATAAAAATGTATGGGTATATCATACCTAACGCAGTTAATAAAGAGTTAGTAGCAACTAAGAAGTTTTTTTCAAAGGGCAGGGTGAACTTCACTACCGAAGTGGTAAGTGATATCAACGACATCCAGTAACTTTTTGAAGGTCTAATTACTATTTATATTAGAACTATCTAACAAACTAAAATATAATGGCAGAAACTTTATTATCCCCTGGTGTTTTAGCAAGAGAAAACGATCAGTCGTTCTTGACTGCCCAGCCCGTACAGGCCGGAGCAGCCATCTTAGGACCTACAGTTAAAGGCCCTATAGTACCGACTGTTGTTACTACTTACTCACAATACCAAAACATCTATGGAACCCTGGTTCAATCAGGTTCAGATTTTTACACCTATTTTACCTCAATAGCAGCATATAACTACTTCCAAAACGGCGGTGATTCTTTGTTGGTAGGCAGAGTTACGAATGGTACCTACACAGGAGCAACTTCATCTATGATGACCACAGGGTCAGGTGGACCTACTTCAGGTGTAGCTCCTTTTGTATTAGAAACATTATCTAAAGGAACCATCATGAACAGCACTTCTACTGAAGGCACTAACAATACGTTAGCTTCAGGATCTGCTGATAACGTTAGGTGGGAAATTGTTGCTCCTAACTCAGCATCAGGAACTTTCGGATTACTAATCAGAAAAGGTGATGATACTGGGAACTCTAAAGTTGTTTTAGAAACATGGACTAACTTATCGTTAGATCCTAAAGCTTCTAATTACGTTTCAAGAGTACTTGGAGATCAAGCTCAAAACATCGCAACAGACGGTTCAACCTATTATATTCAAACTTCTGGATCCTACGCTAATGCTTCTGCTTATGTAAGAGTTAAAGCTGTTAACTTCCAGACTCCAAACTACTTCGACAACAACGGAACTGCTAAGGCTCAATTTACCGGATCTATTCCAACTGCTTGTTCAGGTGCTTTTGGTGCAGCTATAGGAACCCCTTTTAACAATGCAAGACAAGCTTTCTTTTACGAAAATGCTGGTTTGACTTCAAATGCAGATTCTCAAGGTGTTACAGGAAGTGATTACACTACCATGTTAAACTTACTTGCTAATCCTGACGAATATAGCTACAACGTAGTTTCAATGCCAGGTTTAAACAGAATAAGTGCTCCAACTCAAATTTCTACAATAGTATCAAATGCACAGAACAGGGGAGACAATATCGCAGTAGTTGATATGGTTCCTTACGGAACTGCTTTAAACACAGTAACCGGCCAAGCATTAGGAATGGATACATCTTACGGTGCAACTTATTGGCCTTGGGTACAAGCAGCAGATCCTACTACAGGTAATGCAGTATGGGTACCGGCTTCTACTTTAATCCCTGCAGTTTATGCATTCAATGATAACTCAACTGAAGCTTGGTTTGCACCTGCTGGATTTAACAGAGGTGGATTATCTACAGTAGTAAGAGCAGAAAGAAAATTAACTCAAGGAGACAGAGATACTTTATACCAAGGTAATGTTAACCCAATTGCTACTTTCCCTAACCAAGGTGTTGTAGTATTCGGACAAAAAACATTACAGAAAAAAGCTTCTGCTTTGGATCGGGTAAACGTTAGAAGATTGTTGATCACAGTTAAAGATTATATTTCTCAAATTGCTGACAACTTGGTATTCGAACAGAACACTATCGCAACCAGAAACAGCTTCTTAGCTCAAGTTAATCCTTATTTGACTTCGGTACAGCAAAGACAAGGTCTTTACGCTTTCAAAGTAATCATGGACGACTCTAATAACACTGCTGACGTAATCGACAGAAACCAATTAGTAGGTCAGATTTACTTACAGCCTACCAAGACTGCTGAATTCATCTACTTAGACTTTAATTTAACGCCAACAGGAGCTACATTCCCAGGTTAATAACTATTTATAACTGATAAACATAAAACAACATGGCAGTATTAAATCCAAATGAAATCTTCTTCACCGCCTTTGAACCCAAAGTAGCGAATAGATTTATAATGTATGTGGATGGTATTCCTTCATACTTCATCAAAGGTGTAACCGGAATTGAAGTAACTGCTGAGGAAATCAAATTAAACCACATTAACGTATACAGAAAAGTAAAAGGTAGAAATGCATGGTCAGATATTTCAATGACTTTGTACGATCCAATTACTCCTTCTGGTGCTCAAGCAACAATGGAGTGGGTACGTCTTCACCACGAATCAGTAACAGGTAGAGATGGTTACAGTGACTTCTACAAGAAGGATTTAACTATTGACATCTTAGGTCCTGTCGGTGATATCGTTTCTGAATGGATCGTTAAAGGAGCATTCATTAAGTCTGCCAAGTTTGCCGATCTTAACTGGGATACTGATGCTGAAGCACAGAACATCACTCTAAACATCGGAATGGATTATTGCATACTCAACTTTTAAAGTAAAAATAACCTTAAAGAAAGAGCCCTCCTATTCATTAGAGAGGGCTTTTTTATTGTTAAACTTTTCAAAATACCAGATTTATATATATTTATAAGAGAATAGTTATAACAAAAAGTATATGTCAGAATTCAGCATGCCCACCGAAATAGTAGAACTACCCTCCAAGGGTCTTCTCTATCCAGAATCAAACCCTTTATCTTCAGGTAAAATTGAGATGAAGTACATGACTGCAAAAGAAGAGGATATCTTAACCAACCAATCTTACATTGAGAATGGAACAGTTATAGATAAGCTTTTAAAGTCCTTGATCGTTTCTAAAATAAACTACGATGATTTAGTTGTTGGAGACAAAAATGCAGTTTTAGTTGCAGCCAGAGTATTAGGTTATGGAGCAGATTATAGCTTCACGTACAGCGGAAAGACTTACAGTGTAGATTTATCAAAGATCGAAAATAAACTTTTCGATGAGAGTTTAATTACCCCGGGAGTAAATGAGTTTAAGTTTACTTTACCGAGCACAGGTACAAACATAACTTTCAAGATCCTAACACATAAAGACGAAGATGCAATCAAAAGAGAGCTTGACGGATATAAGAAGATTAGTAAAGATGCAAGTCCTGAGCTTTCTACCCGTTTGAAGTACATGATTGTATCAATAGAGGGAAATACTGAAGCTAAGACTATCAGAGAGTTTGTAGACACTAGATTACTTGCAAGAGACTCTAGAGCACTAAGAACTTACATTTCTCAAGTTCAACCAGACACAGATTTAAATTTTTATCCTGAAGACAGTAACGCAACGGTAGCTATACCGGTGGGGATCTCTTTTTTTTGGCCTGACGCCTGAGACTATTAGTCAGGCAAGGATGAATTTGTTTTCCGAGATACATGAAATAGTGTTTCACGGCCAGGGAGGGTATGACTATAATACAATCTACAATATGCCATTATGGCTAAGAAAGTTTACTTTCAGTAGAATTCAAGAATATTACGATAAACAAAACGAGCAGACAAAAGCTGCAAGCAAGAAAGGTAACAGTACATCCTTAATGGACTCTTCGGGAAATGTAAATAAGATGGAAGCTTTTAAAATGAATCCGGGGAAAGTAGAGTATAAGTAAAACTTGGAGTCTCAAATATTTATAACATATAAACGATGACTCCCGAAGAAATAAGACTGTTACAGGAAGAAAATAGACTTCTAAGAGAAGGAAGAGCTCTACAGCAGGAGAGTTATGATATTTCTATACAGGTTGTTGAGTCATTAAAAGAGATCCTCGGTGTTAGAACAAGACAAACCACCTTTGATCAGAACTTACTAACTACAAATAAGAAAATAGCGGATGCTATTTTAAACCAAAAGACCGGTTTATCCTCAGTTAAAGAGATAGAAAATCAGATTAAGAAGAACAAGGAGTTAATCCTTAAAGCTGATCTACAGAATAATCTTGTTTTAAGAACTTTAGGGACAGAAGAAAGAGGAAGGTTAGATAGAACAAAAAGTATTGTTAGCGAAGTCGAACGCTTAGGAAAAGAACAAGCTGATTTATTAGATATTGCCGCTAAAGGAGAGAGTATAGATGTAACTAGGTTAGCTACAGTACAGGACCTACTTGTTATACAGGAGGAGTCGTTAAAGACCGCAGTTGAAGAATTATCCACCCAGGCAAGACAACTTTTATACTCTCAGACAAACACTGCAGAGCTAAAAAAACAACTTGCACTCCGAGAAAGAGAGTTAGATATACAGAAACAACTAGATGAAAGCTTAGGAGCAGCCGGTAAACTAACAGAGTTTCTTGGAAAAATACCAGGCGTAGGGAATGCAGCAAGAGAAGCTTTAGCTAAAGTTACAAAGACTTTACAAGAAGCTAAAGAAAATGGACAAGGAACCTTCTCAAAGGTAGATTCTCTTAGACTGTTAGGAAATGAATTATTCACCAGTCTTAAAAAAGGTTTAACCGATCCTCTAGTCTTAGGTCTTGCAGTTGCTGGTACTCTAGTAAAGAAAATGTTCGACCTAAACAACCAATTGGTTGAAACAGGGAGAGCATTAGGGTACGCTAAAACTCAAATGACCGGTTTAACTACCGAACTTAACGTTGCAGCAATAGCGTCCGGAGAGTTTTTAGCAACCAACGTTGATTTACTTAAAACAATACAGCAAGCTACCGATCAACTAGGAGTACAAGGAGATATTTTAGGTTCTAAAAACGTTGTTGGTGCAACAGTTTTAAGAGACCAGTTAGGATTGTCAGCAGAAGAAGCCATAAACTTAGCAGCTAATTCATCCATAGCAGGTCAGAATGTACAGGTTATTGCCGACCAAGCTTACAATGCAGTCGATGCTTTTAACCTACAGAACAAAACAGCGTTAAACGCTCGTAACATTCTACGAGAGACTGCTAACGTATCCAAGGATCTAGGTGCAAGATTTGCATTTAATACATCTGAGATAGCAAAAGCAGTAACAGAGGCTAAGAACCTTGGATTAACTTTAGGGGAAATAAGCGGAGTTGCTAATAATTTATTACAATTTGAATCTTCAATAACAGCAGAACTTGAAGCTGAATTACTAACAGGTAAAGATTTAACTTTAGAAAAAGCAAGGCAGCTTGCTTTAAATAATGATTTAGGAGGGCTTGCTAAGGAATTAGAAGCACAGAATGTTTCAACATTGGAGTATTCTAAAATGAATAGATTTCAACAAGAAGCCATAGCTAAAGCAGTTGGAATGACTAGCGAACAGTTAGGAAAGTCTTTATACCAGCAGGAATTAAATAACCTAAGTGCCGAACAGTTCAAAGCTATTTACGGAGAACAGAATTATGAGGCTGCAAAACAGGTATCTATTCAACAAAGACTTGAAAAAGCAATCACAAAGGTAGCTGATGCATTGACTCCGGTATTGGAATTGTTTGCATCTTTAGCAAGTAATGCTGGGTTACTTTATACAACTATTGGATTAATTGGAGCTATTTCTTTAGCTAGAACTATTGGAAGCCTGGCAATTATGGCTACCACCTTAACCGGCGGTGCAATAGGAGCAGCAGGAATAGCTTCGGCATTATCACTTGGAGTAGCTGCAATCGCTATCGTAGGTGCAATTTATGCAATCTCGGGTGCATTATCATCTGCAAGCAAGTCAGCACAATCAGTACAGGACGGTACTATAAAACCAGGAAAAGGGCCTTTTAAAATTACAGATAAATTTGGAGCAACCGCAATTACTGACTCAAGAGATGGAATCGCAGTATCACCAAATATAAAAAGAACTGCAGAAGGTGATAAAAACGCATCACCAACCATTAGAAGAGCTTCCGAAGAACCTAGGACCCCTACAATAGATTTTCTACCAATGATTTCAGAATTAAAGGCAGTTAAAGATGTTTTAGGTCAAATATTATCAAAAGAAGGAACTCTTAAAATCGACAGCAGTAAAGCAGGTACAGCATTTAATATGGGACGCTCTAAAACGCAATAAGCAAATATTTATAATAAATTAACAAACAATGGGACTATTAATAAAATTACAGACTCAAGGCTCTGATTTAACTACTTTGGACGGTAAAACCCCTGCATCATACAGTGGTGTTAGTAACTATCCGCAGGATTTAGCTAAGTCACAGTTAGATTTAGATGGATTAACACCAGTGTCTTACGATCAGGTATCTAAATACCCTGAAGATCTAAAAAAATCACAGTTAGATCTTGACGGTTTAACACCAAAAATTACAGGAAAATACCCATATTTAGATAACTTACCTAAGTAATGGGGTTAATCGACCTAAAAACTGATTTAAAGAGTTTAAAATACTCTAAGGACAGGATAGGTGGAGGATCAAGCAATCAACCGTTTGTCCGAAAGTCTATACCTGATGGGTTTAATGCGGTCGGAAATACAGGGGGATTAGATGTTTTAACCCGAGGCGGTTCTTTAATTTTTCAAAGTATTGCAGATGACGCTTCTAGATTAACTAAGTTATTATTAACAGCAAATACTTTCCAAGGACCTGCTTTTACAATAAAGCAGAATGTACTATCAAGGCAAAACGTTCAGACTCAAGCTAGTCCCAAGGGTCTAAACCAAGGTGCTTATTTACCAACTAGTACAATTGCTCAAGCAATAGTTAATGGTGGAGGATTACATTTTAATACATTTGGTAAAAATCCTATTCCGGATAGTATAGGAAGTTTGAGAACGTATACAGATGTTGTTACTTCAAGACAGCCTGAAGTTAATAATAGACTAGTAAAGTTTGCAAATAGTTTTGTTGATGATAGGAAAATATCAAACGTACTATACAGCTACCCAGGTGGACCTGGTTCTATTTTAGGAGTTGGCCAAACCAGAATTACTATCCCAGGTGAACAAAGAACAGGGATTAATAACAATAAAGCTGATTATAAGTATTTAGAAAGATATGTTATACTAAAAGATGCTACTTTATTAACAGGAGCTTCAAATAAAGCATTTCAATCTCGAATTATAAATCAAGTAGAGTATGGGTACAGTGAAAACAAAACACAGGAAATTATAGGTCTTAATACAGCAAAAGATACATTCTCAGCAATTTACGGAGTTAACTACGTACAAGAATTACCTACAGCTGATTCAATTCGTATATACCGAGCAACAGATGGAACCGGTACTAAAAATGCAGTTGATTTAACTACTAATTCAATTTATGCAACACTAAGTAACCTAACCGGTTCTTTATACATTCCAGTAACAGGTAGTGCTAGTAACTCAGGGAAAGTACCAGATGCTTTTAGGAGAGAATCACAACCGACAGTTACAGCAGATAAAGATCTTAATACTAATCTTGAAAACTTAACATCCTATACGTACAATGCTGATGAATTAAAAGCAGCTCCTTCATATAGGATTGACTCTAGAACTACAGATTTTAGAAAAACTTTAAGAGCTAATCTAAAAGGTGGAACTTTAAAACAAGGAGAACTTACCGGAGCTTTAACTGATGCACCGGACTATACTACACAGAATATAGAAGAGAGAGTGCATTTAGGAAATCCTGGAGACTCTCTTAGGAACTTGAGTAGCTATACTGCCGGTACCGGATTAGGTCCGTTAGATAAAATAAACGCCCTGTCTCTTTACCAATCTAGCAACGTAGCTCAGGATGACGAAAAAGACGTTAATGACCTGGTTAAATTTAGAATTGCAGTAATGGATTCAAATGGAACAAGTACAAAGACATTTATTCACTTTAGAGCATTCTTAAATAATATAAACGATAATTACACTTCAGATTGGAACCCACACAAGTACGTTGGTAGAGGAGAAAATTTTTATACCTACAGTGGCTTTGATAGAAAAGTTTCACTATCTTGGACAGTATACGCTCAATCAAAAGAAGAGCTTATTCCAATGTATAAAAAACTTAACTACTTAGCTTCTTCATTAGCACCGGATTACAACAACGGTTTTATGAGAGGGGTGTTAGTAGAGTTAACTATTGGAGGATACTTCTATAACCAACCTGGATTTATTACAGGACTAACCTACGATTTATCAGAGGAATCAACCTGGGAAATAGGAATCAACGATAAAGGATTTTCGGATCCCGTAAACAGGGGAGATGATTTAGTAAAAGAATTACCTCATATGATTAAGGTATCAAGCTTTAACTTCACACCAATCCACAAATTTACTCCTCAAGTTCAGAAAAATACAGCTGGAGCTTTTGTAACAACTACAGGGTTAGGAAACGGACCTCAGAGATACATTGCTCTAGATAGCGGGTATGATAATAACTACGACAATTAATGGATAGATATCAAAACATACCACAAACAAAGTATAATGGAAAGCGAGCCTATAGGACTTCTCGTTATCCGGAAATACCTTTGAACGAAAATGATATTTACGTTATTACAACTATTGGAGATCGTTTTGATTTATTAGCACAGCAGTATTACGGTGACAGTTCATTATGGTGGGTTATTTCAACTGCAAACCAAGAACTAAAGCAAAACTCGTTAGTACCACCTCCTGGAGGTCAAATTAGAATACCTTACAATCCAATTGAGGTCGTTAATCAATTTAATATAATAAACTCGTGATATGGGGAACATTACAGGAGAAGGTTTTAAACCACATGTTGCCGATCAGATAAAACAAAGGCAGAAACAACTTGGAGACACTTCAAGATCTACCTCTCAGTTACTACAGCAAAATGCAAATTCAGCTTGGATAAAGCTTACATCGGCCATTGTAATTAAGTATCCTGACAAATTTAGATATAAAGATCCTGATATAGCTAAAAGATATAGCTTGTTCGGAGGTACTTTAAAGGACGGTACTGTGTTAGGTGGGTTGGATTCATATACTGCTTTTGGTTATGAACAAGGTCCAAGGCCAGCACCGGGCATTGTTTCTTTTGAAACTAAAAATAGAAACAGAGGTTCTATAAGAGAATCTACCATTAACATAAAAGCTTATAGTAGAGAGCAGTTTGAACTGCTAGATATACTTTACCTAAGACTTGGATATTCAGTATTTATAGAATTTGGAAATAGCTTATACTACGACAACGAAGGTAACTACACAGCATTTAAAGATTCAGACACATTAACATCTAAATTTTTAGATAATACATACACAGGTGATCAAGCTAAGCTACTCATTGATATCGAACAAAAGAAGATAAATACATCCGCTAACTACGATGCAATCTTTGGTAGGATAAGTAATTTTACTTGGAGCTTCCTTCCAGACGGATCCTATGATATTACAGTAGTTATAATGAGTTACGGAGATGTTATTGAATCTCTAAAAATGAACGTTATGCCAGAGGATAGTCCCAGCGGTATACTAACTCAAGAACAGAAAAAACAGGAAGCACAAGCTAAGGCAGATCAACAAGCAAAACTTGCAGATGCTAAAGCAGATTACGAAGTTATTGACATCCTTAAAAACATTAGTGTTTTAGGTCAATTATTCAGTGACATAAAAAAAGACTTATTAACAAATTCAGAATCTCTTACTGCAAATAAAGCATGCATTTACTTAGCAACGGCTAACCCCTTTAGGTTTAAAGGAGGTGTATATAAGAAGTATGATGCAATAAACATTCTTAACGCAGAAAGTAATGAAAGTTATTACTACATTAGATTTGGTGCATTGCTACAGTATATGTGGGATACAAATATGATCTATGTAAATGTTAATGCACAGAACCCACTCATTACTTTAGATAACGACCCTGAGACTAACCTTATATACAAAACACCATATACAGTTTCCGCTAACCCACAAATTTGTGTTGTTAGAACCCCAGTAGAGCTATTAAATGCAGCCGGAGGAGAAATATTCCCAGGCATTCCAAATGAGGGTATTTTCCAAGACCCAACACATAAGGATGCAGGTAGATTAATGAACGTGTATGTTAATATGGCATACATATTAAAGGAAATAAACGGACTAAAAGACACTAATAACAAAGTACCTATTTTTGATTTATTAAAATCAATTTGTAACGGTATACAAAGTTCATTAGGAGCACAAAATAAATTAGAGCCTACAATCGATGCCGAAGAGGGAAGATTTTATATTGTTGAGGAAGTAGTTATTCCTTCCCGGCAACCCAAACCGTCTACAAGCGGAATAATTAAACTTTACGGATTAAATCCAGACAAAGAAGGCTCTTTTGTTAGAGACTTTGGAATTAAGACTGAAATTACAAATGAATTAGCTTCAACTATTACGATTGGAGCACAAGCTAATGGGTACATAAAAGGTGAAGATGCTACTGCTTTTTCTAAATGGAATAGAGGATTGGATGATAGAATACTACCAATTAAAACCAACAAAGGGGAAACTCAAGCCGACAGAGATGCAAAAGCAGCTAAACAAGCTCAATTAGGGCAAGCGTATTTGAGCATACAGCAAGAATATCTAAATTATATTCAAGGATTGGTTGATTATTCATGGGATGAAGAAAAAGTATCTGAGTTTAGTAGTATTTTAACTAACATGATTACTTTTGCTCAATCAGCGACTGCAGTTAATACAGATACAGCTACTGGAATATTAGGGTTCTTACCAATCAACCTGAATATGACCATTGACGGAATATCAGGAATAAAGATTTACCAGCAGTTTGCAGTAGATAGTAGCTTCCTTCCATACAATTACGGTTCAACTTTACAGTTTTTAATCAGAGGAATCACACATAGAATTCAAGATAATCAATGGACAACCAGTATTGACACAGTAGTAGTGCCAAACTCGGTAGTTGTCTTAAGTAGCTCACAAGATTTCGCAGGAGTAAAAGCTTCTGCAGGA
>Ga0181348_1000926_pt1 | contig 12843 bp, 12 predicted proteins | sample Su13VDMM110DN_FD_130092 | JGI IMG/M metagenome (GOLD analysis project Ga0181348, IMG submission 130092) | Freshwater viral communities from Lake Michigan, USA - Su13.VD.MM110.D.N | ecosystem: Environmental > Aquatic > Freshwater > Lake | place: USA: Michigan | collected 2013-07-16
ACTAGCCCATTTAGCATCGATATGGCATTAGGCGTCAACGGATTCTATATGAATTTAGAGAACTTTGTCAAAGATTATAAATCAGGACAATTTCCAAGACTCTTTAATCTGTCAGGTTCAGAAATAACAACTACGGTCTTAAACAAGACTGCTAATGAATTACTGTACGAAGACACAGGTGTAAGAAAGAGAAATTTGACAATATTGCCAAATGATAATTCTCGTCAAAAGCCTGATTTTACACCTATCACACAAGAAACTTCGGCATTCTTTGTGGATGATCTTGATTGTGTCGATCATTCAATTATATCAATGAACGATATTTCTGCAAAAACATCGACAAACAATATAGCTACAAAAACATTTTTTGTAGGACTTCCCGGAGGCTTTAATGCTCTCGGCGGCGCAACACCAGAAAATTTAAACATTGCGCTTGGTCCTGCCCTGACAATATCACAAAGATTCAAGGATTCAAGCTCAAACCAGGTTGTTCTTTTTGAAATGTCAAATCTTGGCTATGGAAAAAATATTCTACCAGGCACATTTGAATTAATTGACACAAATTTAAGCGGAAGTGCAGAATCAATTTCAATTAAGATCAAAGATGACGGTCAAGGAATGCTATACAGGGCAAAAAGCGTAGAATCATCAAAGTGGTCTGCAGTAGGAAATATATTCTACAATGAAGGGATTGCAATTATTACGGATCCTACGCTTGCATTATTTGCAAAAGATCAAATGCAAATGTCGTTTAACGGAGAACAGAGAACGCCTGTCATGGTATTGAATATTCCTTGTCCCGCTTCGTTAATAAATTCTTCATCAAATCCTACTTACAAACCATTTCCAGTTACACAAAACCTCAATGCAAGAGAAGATAGGTTTGTTTACATAACAGGCATTAATTTACATGATGAAAATCTGAATGTTATAATGCGAGCAAACCTCGCTCAACCTATTGCAAAAAGAGATTCTGATGAATTCATGTTTAGGATCAAATACGACTTCTAAGTTCTTGGGGCTTGATATATCTACATCATGCACAGGAGTCTGTATACTGGATCAAGATAACAATCTTGTAGTCCTTGACAGCATCAGACTCGATAAGTGTAAAGACTTTTTTGACAAATGCGCAACCGTAAAAAATTATCTTGACGTCTTGAACAAGTTACATAACATACAGTATATCTTTATAGAACAGGATCTTCAAGCATTCAGACCGGGTCTTTCGTCAGCAGCTACAATTAATACGCTTGCTAGGTTTAACGGGGCAGTTACATTTATGGCGTATCAAGAAACTAGCATAAGACCTAATATGATTAATGTCATTAGAGCAAGATCAACCGTAGGATTAAAGATTAATCATAAAGACAAGTCAAAAACAACTAAAGATAAAGTTCATGAATGGGTCTCAGGAGAGATAGAGTTTGACTGGCCTAAGAAGAAAACAGGTGCAGTAAAGACATCATGTTACGACATGTCAGATGCATATGTAATTTGTCGAGCAGGAATCAGTCTTCTTAACGATGGTAAATTAGAAGACGATGTTGTATGATGAAAAGTGTCTTCTACATATACAGAACGTATTAATTTCATCCAAAAGACGCTTGGAAAAGGAATCATTTCTCGCGACGGAAATGATTTAACTATTTCATGTCCAACCTGCGGATCTGCAGCCAAGAAAAAGCTTGCAATCAATCTTGAAACATGGAAATATCATTGCTGGGTTTGCAGTGCAAGAGGAAACTCGCTTGTTTCGTTGCTAAGAAAATATTCGACAAGAGATATTGTCGATTTCTATCGGGCGCACTACCTAAATGATAAGATTCTTAGTGCAGATATTGAATTTCAGCACGAAGAAAAGATCCAGCTTCCAGACGGTTTTTGTCCTATTTCTACTTTAAAATCGCAAAAAAATCCAGATGTCAAAGCTGTTATTCGCTATTTAAGTCAGCGTAATATATCAGAGTCTGATTTTTGGAAATATCGCATTGGTGTTGCACAAGAAACAAGATACTCTCGCAGAGCAATATTTGCTTCACTCGATGCTGATGGTGAAGTAAATTACTTTGTTACCAGATCAGCAGATGCAAATTCAAGATTTAGATATTTAAATGCAACAACAGATAAAACTGCCATTATTTTCAATGATATTGATATTGACTGGGACAAGCCAGTGCATTTAACAGAAGGCATTTTTGACTTGATTGCACTAAAAGAAAATGGAACATGTCTACTTGGATCGTCTCTTTCAGAGTCATCGCTACTTTTTAAGAAGATTGTAGCAAATGAAGCCGATGTCATTATTTGTCTTGATAATGATATGACTAAAAAGATTGGAAGAATTTCTGACTTATTGGTGTCATACGGCTGCAATGTCTCAATAATGAATACATCATCTGCAAAAGACATTGCTGACATGACAAAAGCGCAGCTTGATCATGCAAAATCTACTATCGAACAATGGAATATGAAATCATCATTTCATTATAAGATAGCAAATATTAAAAGTGGCTCACTTCTCTGATACTTAGCAATATGAAAAAAGAACTAAGAATAACAATTAGAGAAATGCTTGGCCTACTAAATGATGAAGCGCTATTTCACCAGAGAAAGATTCCTGGCGACCAGGACGATTATGAAAGCAGGCGGTCAATTGACCCAAGCGAGACAAGGCATCAAATGTACACAATTATCAACAATCTGATTTCTGCATATGATGTAGTCGGTGACGACTATGGCAATCCAGAGGTTCAAGAAATCATAGAACAAATTGTCAAAGATACGACAAAATTAGTAAATCTAATTAAGTAAAAGTGGCATTTTCCTGTTAAAATTAGATTATGAAAGTTGCTCATTTCGCAGATGTTCATTTTAGAGGCTTATCACGGCACGACGAGTATAGAGCGTCGTTCAATGATGCTCTTGAAAAACTTAAGAAGTTGAAACCGGATGTAATATACATTGGTGGCGACATCGTTCATTCAAAGACACAAGGAATTACTCCTGAGTTAATTGAGATCTTGACGTGGTGGTTTAATAGTCTTGCGACAATTGCACCTGTCGATGTCATTTTAGGTAATCATGACGGACTCTTGCTGAACAAGGACAGGCAAGACGCAATCACTCCTGTCATTAATGCACTAAACAATCCAAACATCAGATTGTTCAAGAAGTCAGGGATTTATGATTCACCAATTGAAGGTTTTAAGTGGTGCGTTTTCTCACCATTTGATGAAGAGTCATGGCACGATATAAAACCACAATCTGACTTTATCAATATTGCGCTTTATCACGGCGCTGTAAGAGGATCTAAGTCAGATACAGACTTCAGTCTTGAAGGTGAAGTCACGCTTGACATGTTTGAAAAATTTGATTTCGGTATGTTTGGTGATATTCATCGTCGTCAATTCTTAAATGATGCTGAGACAATCGCGTATTGCGGCTCAACAATCCAGCAAAACTATGGTGAAGAGCTGGATAAAGGATTCTTGTTCTGGGACATTAAGAATAAGAATAAATTTACTACTAAGTTCATTAAAGTCGAAAATGCATACCCATTTGTTAATATCGAATGGGCAGGCGACGTAGTTACAACATTCAGTAAAATTACAAACCTACCAGATAAGTCAAGAATTAGATTTAATCTAGCTGATAGTGTGTCTGATGTTGATGCAAGAAGTTTGCATGATATGGCAGTCAAACTTAAGAATTTTTCTGAGGTTGTGTTTAAGATTAACGCAAAAACAGAAAACAAAGATAAAGTAGTAATTGATCAATTTAAGAGTTCAAATCTAAGAGATAGAGAATCAATCAAAAATGTAATTGAAAGTTATCTTAAAGAAAAGCTTATTGATGACACTAAGATTTCAATGGCGCTTAAAGAATTTGATAAATACTTTGACGAAGTAACATTTGATGATGAAATTGCAAGAAATGTTGTTTGGAGTCTTAAAAATATTGAATTTGATAACGTCTTTTCATATGGAAAAGGTAACTCTATTAATTTTGATAACTTGCAAGGTATTACAGGAATTTTTGGTAGAAACAGGACAGGCAAATCATCGATTATTGGTACAATAGTCTACACTCTTTTTAATACATCTGATCGCGGTGCAATGAAAAATTTGCACATTATCAATACTGACGCTGACTCGTGCAAATCAAAGATCAATCTTTCAGTATCAGGCGAAGATTATGAAATAACCAGAGAGTCTACAAAAAACTATCCAAAGAAGGGCGAAGTTTGGGCAAATACGCAGCTTTCGCTTAAGAAGAAAAGTACAGGCGATGTCGTTCAAGATCTAAATGACGAGCAACGCAGAGAGACAGAAAAAATCGTAAGAAAGATTATTGGTTCTGCAGATGATTTCTTCTATACATGTTTGGCACCACAAGGTCAAATGAACATGTTTATTAATGAGAAATCAACAAGTAGAAAGCAAATTCTAAGTAGATTTTTAGATCTTGATATATTTGACAAGTATACAGACGCAGTCAAGCAAGACTTGAGCCCTATCAAGCTTTCATTGCGATCTGCATCAGGCCTTGAATCGCTAAACCAGACAAATGCCGCTCTTGTGCAAGAGAAAAAAGACTTAGAAAATAAGTCAGATGATCTTCGAGGCTTGCTTAGCAAGAATCGAGCAAGTTTATCAAAAATGTCAAATGCAGAAACAGAGCGCATTATACCTGAGTCAGACATTGACAATTTAGTTCAAAAAATTGACAAAGCTAGTAAAGAAATTAATCGACTTCAAGAATCGATTAATGAAAATGAAAAAAGTGTTGAAACATTTATTGATAAGATAAAAAGAATTGAAGATGTAAAAAACACATTTAGTGTACACGAACTGCAAAAACAACAAGATGCAATTGTTGCTCTTGAAATGAAATATGCAATAAATCTTAAAGATCTAGAATCTAAAGATAAAGATCTTGACAAGCTAAAAAGAAACATTGAAATTCTTGATAGCGTTCCATGCGGAGATAGTTTTCCTTCTTGCGTCTTTATCAAAGACGCTCATCATAGCAAGAAAGTCATAGAAATAGAAGAAAATACACGCGTAACAATTCAAAGAACACTTGCAGTTCTTCGTGAAAAACTTTCTGAGACAAGCAAAGACGATATTAAGTTAAAAATTGATAAGATTAATAAGCTTGTAGATCTTGAAAAAGACTTGGAATCTAAAAAAGCGCAATCGCAGTCACAGATTACATTGTTTACTGAGCGCCTCGGTAATAAGACTGAGCAATGTAATGATTACAAGGCTGAGCATGCTAGCTTGGTTAAGCGAGCAAATGAGCAGTCGCTTTCTGGTATTCGAAATGATCATAGAGAATACCTGCATTTAAAGCAAATCATAGATTCGCTAGAAGCACAAATGCTTTCTATTGCATCAACCTTAGGGCGACTTGATGAAAAATTATCAAATAATACAAGTCAAATTTCATCACTAAAGAATACACTTGATAAATTTGAAATATTGACATTACTAGAAAATGCGTTTTCCAAGAAAGGAATTCCTCAAAATATCATTGCAAAGAATTTACCACAAATCAATAGTGAAATTTCAAAAATTCTAAGTGGCATTTCTGGTTTTACCGTTGAAATCGAATGCGATGATTCAAGCTCAATTGAGATTTACATCAATTATGGCGACAGGCGGAGAATTATCGAGCTCGGATCAGGAATGGAAAAGATGATTGCATCAATTGCTATTCGAGTTGCATTAACAAACGTTTCTTCATTGCCAAAATCTGATATGCTTATTATTGATGAAGGCTTTGGTGTTCTAGATGAAAGCAATCTAGAAGCATGCGCAAGACTTCTTCAAAATCTAAAAAACTACTTCAGGAAAATTATGATTATTTCACACGTTGATGCAATCAAAGATATTGTTGACAATGTCCTAAGCATTGACTCGATTGCAGGTAAAGCAAGAGTTACATATGAATGAAATGACTCTATTTTGTGAAACTTGTCGATTTTCGCTTGATTATAGGCTAGATTACTCACATTATGCAAGAAGCAAATGTTGTCGAAATTGTGCAATGCAATGGGCAGAGCCTCATTTCGAAAAATGGAATTTAGGCTGGCGACCAGATCCTACAGAGATTGATAAATATAGAAATAATAGGATTTTATTAGCACGTCACGCTAAAAGGAAAAAATATGACATTCGAGAAGGTTAATATACTTGGTCAAATTCTAGATACGACATTCGGAAAATCTTCAACAACAAAAAGCTCAACATTTTCAATTAAAACAACAATGTCAAGTGACAGAATTAATGTCACTTATACGACAATTGTGAATTTAGTTGCTGATAGAGTTATGCGTGATCAAGTCAAAGAAGAAGAAAGAGTTTCTGAAAAGCTTATTAATGACTTTATTGCTGAAGTTAAGAAAGAATATAAGCGAGTTGCAGGTTCTACATTAAAGCTTAAGAAAGGCGATTCAACTGATGAGATTGAGTTAATTTCAATGTCACCTTACAATCCTAAGAGGACAGCATATTATAGACGAAGGGCAGTTTTCACTGTTAACGACTAATGGTAACGACAAACAAGACACGCCAAATTGGAGAAATTGTAAAGTGCGGTAGAGATCCTGCATATTTTTTCAATAGCTATGTCAAGATACAACACCCGACAAAAGGTACGATACCTTTTACAACATTTCCATTTCAAGATGAATGTGTCAAAGAATTCATTGATAATAGATTTACTATCGTTGTAAAAGGTAGGCAGCTTGGCCTTTCAACACTTGTTGCTGCATATGCCGTTTGGATTGCGCTATTTCAGAAAGATAAAAATATTCTGATTATTGCAACTAAGCTCCAAATCGCGCAGAACTTTATTAAGAAAACAAAGACTATTATCAATAACTTGCCTGCTTGGCTGGTATTGCCAACTGTAACGGCAAATAATAAGCAGCTTATTGAATTTAGCCACGGATCGACAATCAAGGCCATTCCAACTTCAGAAGACGCAGGTCGTTCTGAGGCACTTTCTCTACTAATTGTTGACGAAGCTGCATTCGTTCGAGACTTTGACACGCTTTGGACGGGCCTATATCCGACGCTAACAACAGGAGGCCGCGCAATTGTGCTCTCGACTCCAAATGGTGTCGGTGGTCAATACTACAAGCTTTATAAAGATGCTGAAGCAGGCATCAATGAGTTTAAGGCAATAAAGCTTAATTGGGATGTTCATCCTGAGCGCGACAAAGAATGGTTTGATAAAGAGACAAAAAACTTGTCAATTCGACAGGTTGCACAGGAATATCTCTGTGATTTTGCATCATCGGGTGAGACATTTTTAGGTGATGATGACTTAAAATGGCTTCATACACAAATACAAGCTCCGATAGTAAGAGAAGGCTTTGACAGAAATGTGTGGATTTGGAAGCAACCGCTTTCAGAGCACAAATATGTAATGTCAGGCGACGTCGCCCGAGGTGACGGAAAAGACTTCTCAGCATTTCATATTATTGACTTAATGACAGGTGAAATAGTTGCAGAGTATAAAGGAAAGATCGCACCAGATAGATTTGGCGATCTTTTAAATGATTTTGGGCTTAAATACAATAAAGCATTATTGTGTCCAGAAAATAATAGCTTTGGATATGCAACAATTGTTAGATTGCGTGATTTAAATTATCCGAAAATGTACTATCAACGTAGCAATGCCGTTTATATCGGCGATTATGTACCACCTGGCGACACAACAACAGCAGGCTTTAACACAAGCGGTAAGTCAAGATCACTTATTCTTACCAAGCTCGAAGAGCTAATAAGAAACAAACAGATTATATCTTACTCATCTCGTTTCTATGATGAACTTAAGACATTCGTATGGAATGACAATAGAGTTCAGGCAATGAAAGGAGAAAATGATGATCTTGTTATGAGCTTAGCAATTGGAACGTGGCTGTACGATGCGTCAGCAGAGCATGGCAAAGATTCAGGTGCGTTAAATCAAGCAATGCTTGCAGGAATGTCAATTAAATCACAAAATTTTAATGGCGTAGCAAACGATATAATGTCAGGCGAAAGTCAAAGACGTGTCGAATCGAAACGTGATCTTGTAAATTCAAGACACGTAAGCAGAAATAAAATACCCGCAGACCTACTATGGATTTATAGGTAAAAAATGGCTAAACAGGAACAGAATATCTTTTCAAGGCTTACAACACTATTCAGAAGTGGACCTGTTGTCAAGCGTAGAGTTAAAGACTTTAGGCCTAGTGCAAAAAATACAACTGCATTTGAGCTTTTTCGTAAGACTCAAAGTCATGTCTACAGCTCAGCAATGTCTGCATACGGTTCATATGACAGAATGGCAAGATATTCCGACTTCCAGGAGATGGAGTACACACCTGAAATTGCGAGTGCACTTGACATTTATGCAGAAGAATCAGTTGCACCTGATGAACTGGGCAATGTACTACACATATACTCAGAAAATCAATCAATTGATCGAATCCTAAATGAGCTCTTTTATGACACACTGAATGTCAACTTTAATTTGACAGCATGGGTCAGAAATATGTGCAAATACGGAGATTTCTTTCTCTTTAATGACGTATCACCAGAACAAGGTGTTATCAACGTTTATCCAATTGCTGTCAATGAAATTGAAAGAGAAGAAGGATTTGACAAGGATGATCCACTTGCAGTTAGATTTAGGTGGATGACGCAAGGCAACCAAATTCTTGAAAATTGGCAGGTAAGTCATTTTAGAATTCTTGGCAATGATGCGTTCTTACCCTACGGAACATCTGTTCTTGAAGCAGCACGCAGGATTTGGAGACAGCTAATCCTTATTGAGGATGCAATGCTTGTCTATCGCATTGTTAGAGCACCTGATCGCCGCGTATTCTATATCGATGTTGGCAACATTCCTCCAGAAGAAATTCCTAACTACATGGAGCAAGCGCAATCGCAGCTAAAGAAAAATCAAGTTGTAGATAAGACAACTGGCCGCGTCGATCTGCGCTATAATCCACTCTCAGTCGACGAAGACTACTTCTTGCCGGTTCGAGGTGCTTCAACTGGAACTAAAATTGATACGCTCGCAGGCGGTAATAATACTGCATCTGTCGAAGATGTGCAGTATATTCAAAAGAAGCTATTTGCTGCTCTTAAGATACCTAAAGCCTATCTTGGCTATGATGAAGGTCTTGGCGCAAAAGCAACACTTTCTCAAGAAGACATACGTTTCTCACGTTCAATTAATAGAATCCAGCGAACAATTCTATCAGAGCTCAACAAGATCGCAATTATTCATCTTCATGCACATGGATTTGATGGAACAGATCTTCTTGATTTTGAACTCAAGCTTACAAATCCTTCAACAATTGCACAGCAGCAGAAGCTTGAACTTTACACAACTAAGTTTACAATAGCACAAGCAGCAACAGGTGTTGAAGGCCTCGTTGACAAGAATTGGATTAGAAAGAATATCTTTACAATGTCTGATGATGAGATTCGTAAAATAGACAAAGGTCTCATCAAGGACAAAGAAATGGCGCTCAAGATTGAATCTGTTACACTTGCTGAACCTGATAGTGCACCAGCAGGTGCCCCGTCAGGTGAAGAAGGTGAAGAACCGCCAGACGCCGGCGCTCCAGAGGGCCCACCAACAGATCTTGGTCAAGGATTACCGCCTGAGCTTGCAGAAGACGATTCATTCTATGATGATGAAGAAATTGCATTAAATGCAAGAAATATTTCTAGATTCCCAGTCAGACCTAAACATGAATTATCACTTAAAAAAAGCCTCTTAGGCGAAACGGCTCCAGGCGCAAATTATGTTGAACGTGACATAAAAAATAAGAAGAGGAGAGTTAGTCCGCTTAAGCAAGGTACAGATCACTTAAAGCTCGTTTCTCATAATAAAAGCAAACAAAGCGATTCAATAACTCATCCATTTGGAGCAAAAAGCGATCTTGTAAATCCTTTTAAGAACCCAATGTCTGAAAGTGATAGCGATATTGATGATATTCGCTATGTTAGTGAATATTTAGATGATAAGATAATGCTTGGTGACACAAGAATTTCTGAAATACACTCAATCATTAATAACCTCAAAAAGAGCACAAAGATCTCTGAGTCAGCAAATACATCAGGGGATAAAGATGAATCATAATAAGAAACGAAATGTTGGAATTATTTATGAGCTGCTAATTAGAGCAGTCTCTGCATACCTTGTTGAAGGTGATAAGACAAAAGCACAATCTGCATTAGACACATTATCAAAGTTCTATAATAGAAATACAGAACTTTATAAAGAGTTCAGGCTTTTTAATGCTCTTGCAAAATCTACTGTCAATGACACGTCAATTGCAGCAGCGATTCTTACAGAGTCTAAAAACGCAACAAGGCGATTTGATGCAATTAAACTTGATAAAGAAAAGTCTGCATTGATTAAAGAAATAAACTATGCGCTTGCTGACATTGATTTTTATCATCGAAAAGTTCCAGACTATAAAGTCTATGCAACTATCCAGAATCTTTTAAATGTCTGGAGAGAGGGCGATAAATCTAATCTTACAGAAATGGTCCTCATTGAAACAAAAATGATTGAGTGGCTAACGTCTGTGCGCGAAGCTGAAATTATTAATGAAAATATTGACAAAGATGTTGATTCTCTTGTTGTTAAAATTATGAATGAAAAATTCAATGACAAATATGCAGACAAGCTTACATCTAGCCAAAAGAACTTAATAAATGAATATGTTTTTTCTCTTCAAAATGATGATGGTCTTTCTATAAAAAGCAAGGCAATTAAAATACAAAATGAAACGCTTAGTGAAATTGCCAAGATTAAGAAGAATGAGAAAAATTCAATTATTCTAGAAAAGACTGCCGCTGTTGAAAGAAAAATTAATGAAATAAATTTCTTGACTATTGATGATGACAAACTAGCAAAACTAATGACATTAACACAGCTTGTTAATGAACTAAGGGAGAAATGATGTCAATGACACTTTTAAAAGAGTGGACACCGCTAAAATATAATTCTACGCTAGTCAAAGAGTCAAGAGACCTAAATGGCGGCAAAATCCTTCTAAAAGGCGTCATACAGCGTGCTGATACTTTGAATCAAAACGGCAGAATTTACCCACGCGGAATCTTAGAAAGAGAAATTATAAATTACCAGAAATTTATTCGTGAGAATAGAGCATTAGGCGAGTGCGACCACCCTGACACATCTGTTGTTGAACTAAAAAATGCTTCTCATCTTGTCAAAGAAGCAAGAATGGACGGTGACACTGTTTTTGGTGTTATTGAACTACTAGACACGCCTAGCGGAAAGATTCTTCAAAGCCTAGTTGAAAGCGGCGTAACTTTAGGAATCTCAAGTCGCGGAGTAGGATCAACTAAACAGCAAGGCAGCTCTTTAATAGTCCAAGAAGATTTTCAATTAATATGCTTTGATATTGTTTCTGAGCCAAGCACACCGGGTGCATTCATTAACGAATCAAAGCGTATTAATAAAACAGATCTTAATAGAACATTTAATAAGTCTGACAGGATTGATAGAATCTTTAACGACATTATTACATGGAAATAAAATGAAGCTGTCTAGAGACGATTTAAAAGGCATAGTCAAAGAGTGTCTTGTTGAAATTTTGTCTGAAGGAATTTCACAAACTGCGCATCAAATTAATGAAGGTAAATCACACAAACTTGTAGGATCTGCATCAAGCACTAAGCACGCAACCAGTCAAAGATCAAATGTTGCAGATAAAATTTCTTTCCTTCCTAAGCAACAAGTGCAAGAATCAAGAAGTTTTGATAAAAAAACATTAACAGCAATAACAACAGATCCAATTCTTCAGGCAATGCTTGAAGACACAGCTATTAGAGGCACACCAATAGCTGATGACAGGCCAGGAAAATCAGTTTTGCATGAAACTGCCGTTTCTATTCAAGGCGATCAAGCTGCAAAAAAAATGCTTAGAAGCGATCCAGCAGATGTTTTTGGTGAAACGTCTTCTAAGTGGGCAATGCTTGCATTCTCCGACAAAAAAATAGGTAATTAGCAAAATTGAAGTTAGATTATATTTATAGAATGAACCCAAAAGGAGTTTAAGATGCCTACAGTAAGACTTACACCAAATATGCTCAAGAGAATGGTCCTTGAGGAAAAGAAGAATCTCCAAAGCGCAATGCTTGACAAAGCCGCTCTTAAAGAGATGGAAATGGATATGGACGAAGGTGACTGGTCAGGAGCACCTCCTCACGCAGTAAAGCGTACACACGCAACCGGTAACAAGGTCAAGCAAGACGGCAACGGCGCAGGCGACGTAACCGACTACAAGACGCTTAAGAAGCTTGAAGAGACTCTTACGCGCCGCCTCGAGCAAGTGCGTGAGCAGAAGCAAGTTCTTCGTCGCAAGATTCTATCAAAAAAGTAATATAGAAAGGGGGTCTAAATGTCATCCATAAAAACAGCGACTGTATCACCAGATGGTGGAGTCAGAACGGGCGGACCGGGTGCCAGGAATGACACTAACCTTAAGTCTATGTTTAAATCACCGCTATTTTCAGAGTATACAGAGGCTGCAGTAAGAAATGCAGGAATTGCAGCACTCAATGGAAATGGTGGAGCAGGAGATTCAATACCCGGCCTCGGCGTCGTCAATGGCGTCATTAATGATACAACTGCCTATTATGGTTACGCAGTGCCAGTTAACCTAAATTTTGTTGAAGCACCTAGCTACGACGACGTAAATGCAGATATTTCCGATATGTCAAAATTTACAGATGGTGGCAGGCCGGCGTCGGCTTGGGTTCCTAATTTGGCATCACCTGGCGCTGGTAGCGTGCT
>Ga0181348_1000928_pt1 | contig 12828 bp, 16 predicted proteins | sample Su13VDMM110DN_FD_130092 | JGI IMG/M metagenome (GOLD analysis project Ga0181348, IMG submission 130092) | Freshwater viral communities from Lake Michigan, USA - Su13.VD.MM110.D.N | ecosystem: Environmental > Aquatic > Freshwater > Lake | place: USA: Michigan | collected 2013-07-16
TTAAAATTATATTCGCTCCAAAATAATTTTATAATATAAAAAAAAATTGATTTGAAATAACCCTCTTAGTTTGGTAGTATAACTAATACACTATATACATACATAATGTCTAACCAAAATAAAAAGTTTTCTGAAAGATTTCCTGAAGATGTTTGGAAAATTATCAAATCCTATATGGTTATTCCAAAACCTACAACTTGCGTAAAATGTAGTGGAGAAAACCCTACTATTAATAAAAAATTATATTCATTTCCGGATACTAAAAATTGCGGAAATATAGTTGATAAAGATAATAAGATTAAAAAATTTAAAGATTATAAAACTTATCCTAGAAAAGATAGAACATTAGACTATGATAGTCTTGAATGGTATTATACAACAAATTTTATTATGAATGTAAGCGATAGAGAGGAACAAGATAAAATACGCCAAAGTGTATTAACAAGTAAATTAGTTTATAATTTACCAATTATAAAATGGTATTGCGTGTATTGTTATCCTATGATAGAGTTTTCACACGCAGAAGAATATCTAGAAACACAATATCCAAAAGAATATCCAAACGAACATAAAAACATATTCTATAAAAAAGTAGATAAAGAATTTGACCTACATCAGCAGTATTATAAAGAAAATAAAGAAAATGAAGACCCATATTTATTTAGAACACATCGTCTTAAAAAAACTCAAGACAAAATAAAATTCTATTTTGATTTAATTTTTAAGAAAGAAAAATCACACATATTAAAGACAAAAAGACAAATTGAAAAAACAAAAACAATCTTAGTGACATTACAGCAAGAACAAATTATACGAAATAATAAAAAATTACGAAAAATAAAAGTAGAGCGTATGAATACAATTATGAATGAAATAATATTGCGGAAAGTCGCAATATTATTTACAGCAAAAAAAATAAGTTATAAAACTTATACACATATAATGAATTTTATATTTGATGATAGTAATAATAATAGAGAAAGAGAAAATTTCATATTCAGTTGGGAGAATATTATTATAAAATTTAATTTAGAACCATCAACTTTAAATGATGTATTACCTCATATAGTATTATAAGATTTTTAAAGTAAATTAAGTAAATTAATAATTAAGTTTTTTATTTTTTTTACGCATCTATTCTCGCTCCAAAATGATTTTATTATAAATAAAAAAAATTGATTTAAAAATTAATAGTTAGACAATACGCATACAATACACTATATACATATAAAATGTCAATTATTAGAATTACTCAAAATGTGGAGGAGCAAAATAACTTTATGAAAACACTATCTATAGTATTAAATATTATTGATGATGTTGCTACTGATGAAAGATTATTCAATAGCGAATATTTAGATTTAATGAATAAACTTAAAGAACTGAGTGAGTATAAATCCCAATTTGTTACAACAACTATGTATAGAGAATTACGCCGTGCCTATGATAATAGACAAACAAGATTGCCTAAAAAAGAACATACTTTTCTTGACAAAATGAAAGATAAAAATTATACAACTTGCGATTATTGTTATGGACTTTATAGCAAAGCATTTATCAATAATCATATTGAAAATACTGCGGTATGTAAAACCAAACGACAATTAATTAGTTATATTGATAATAGTAAAAAAAAGACATTTATTAAATTGGAAAATGGATTAAAATGTAATATTTTAACGATGAACTGCGAATTATCTAAAATATTATATTGTAGATATACATCAAATATTCCTGTTATACTTACAAACATCAATCATAAATTATTAGATATTGAGGATAAAGATAATCTTTACTCTTATAAAAAAATTAGAAATAAAAAGGTATTTACGCATAATTATTATGACCTATACGAAAATAGACTAGAGGAAATTAAAATGGGATTAGAGGATACATTATATACTAATTTATAATTAAATCATTTTTTTATTGTTCCGCAATATATACATCTTTTTTTAATTTCAACAAAACATCTAATTTCATTTTCATTTTTTCTATAATTTCCTCAAGAATACAATTATAAAATTCATAACAATTTTGGTGTTTCATACTATCATCTAATTCCAGTTCATTATCGCAGTATTTACACTTTTCCACAAAATTTGTCATTACTATAAAATAAAAAAATTGATTTAATATTTATTTAAATAATATATATATATAAGAATGACAAATATATCTGACGAATTAATTAAACTAAGACCTGAACTATCTAGTGGTTCGCTTAAAACATATACTAGCATTTTGCGGTCTATACATAATAAAGTATTTGGAGGAGAAATTGAAAAATCTAATTTTGATAAAGTTGATAAAATTTTAAATTACTATAAAGATTTAGAACCAAATAAACGCAAGACCATCTTAAGTGCGTTATTCGTTCTAACAGGTAAAACAGAATATAGAACTAATATGATAGACGACATTCAAGTTTATAATGCTAAAATGAAGACTAACAACAAAAGTGAAGCAGAAGAAGAGAATTGGGTTACTAAAGAAGAAATACAAAATATCTTTAATAAATTGAAAGCAAATGCTACTAGATTATACAAAAATAATGATTTATCTATGGGGGACTTACAGGACATTCAAGATTTTATTATTATTTGCTTGTTAGGTGGAGTATTTATCCCGCCCCGCAGGTCATTAGATTATGTTAATTTTAAAATTAAAAATATTAATGTTGATAATGATAATTATATTGTAAAAAATGAAATGGTGTTTAACAGGTATAAAACTGACAAATTTTACAACCAACAGCGAGTAGAAATTCCTAAACAATTGAAGTCTATACTAACAAAGTGGATAAAAACTATAAAGAATAATCCTACAGATTATTTACTTTTTGATAGTAATGGAAACCAAATGAGTAGTATAAAAATGACACAACATTTAAATAAAATATTTGGAAAAAAAACAAGTGTAAATATATTGCGACATACCTACTTAACTAGCAAATTTTCAGGACACTTAGATAATAAAAAATTGTTAGAAGAAGTTGCTACAGAAATGGGAACATCGGTTTCAACCATAGAAGATATTTATATTAAAAAATAATATTAAACTACGTAGTATATATGAGTTTTATATCTTTTTTATTTAATCTAAAGATGGTTATTAAAATACTTACTCTAATCTATATACTTGTTAGTTAGTTAAGAATAATACATATCATTTTGAATATTACTTGGTAAAATATTGCGATTTAAAAAAAATTGTGGAGATGGTGATAGTAGTGCTGGGTGTAATTCATTTTTACCTGTTACAAGTCTTCCCCCTGAAAACATTCCTGAACCAAACTTAGTATGAGAACGGAACCCATATCCAATTAAATTGTTTGATTTTTGAAATGCTGACATATCGTGAATTTGTGATTGTGCTAATTGCGGAATTGGAGGTGGTGCTACATATTGTTCTCCATAATCTTCTTCTTCTTCTTCATAAGGTCTAATAGGTTTTGGTTGTTTTTTACCAATATTGTTAATATAATTTTCTATAACTGAACTAGCACCTATAGCACCTACAGCAATAAATGGGGCTAGTTCAGGTTGAACGACTGATGCTGCTCCTGCTAATCCAAGAATACCAGCATTTGCTATTTCTGCTGCGTAAGGACGAGCAACATCGTCTATAAATATATTTCCCTGCTTATATGCTTCTTTTTTTAATTCTCTTCCTACTTCTCTTGCTTCTCTTCCAACTTCTTTTGCTACTTGGTTTGCTTTTTTTATTACTGCTTTTTTTGCTGTATTATACATTTCCTTAATTCCTGAACCTTCCATTTCCTGTGGAGATAGTGTATGTGCTTTACCATTCTTAAATTTATTTTTTATTTTTCTAACTAATTCTGCTTTTACCATAATTGGCGTATCACCCTCAACAATTCTAATCCCACAACCTTTCATAGTTCTATTAAATTGTTGTTTTGTTGGTTTCTTTATTTTAATTTGGAGCATTATATATTATTACAATAAAAAAATATATAATGTGGGACTATTTAATTTTTTTTATAACAAACAAAGTATCGCATTTTATACACGAGACCCAAGAAGCACATTTAAATTTACACTTATTGAATAGCAGACAAAGACATACAAATCAACCGCCCACAAACTAACATTTTGTCCTACAATACTAACCGATTTAGAAACTCCCTTTTCAATAGGTAGGCATCGTTCAGTATTAACATAATAATAATTGTAGCAATTTTCAAAGTCCATTTGAGAAATTAGTCCCGAACCCATTCCGTCAATTTGGTTTCCATTTACCGCATTTTGTCCGTTAAGTTGGTTGAGGAATGCCTCATAAGTATAACGCTGAGTATTGTAAATTGCGTTCTGTCCTGAAATAACCACATTAAAATTATTTATGTAGGTGAGTGGCGAGGTTGTTCCTCCGCCAGCACTATCAAAACAAGATTGAAGAGGAGAAATCAAATTGTTAAATTGTGCTGTTGATGCCTGTGCCGATGCTGAATGAAATGGTAAAACTAGCACGCTCTTAATTCCAGCAATTCCATTTGTAATTAAGTTATTGAAATTTTGTCCTGCTGTGATATTTAAAACTTGGTATTGATAAATATCTTCGTAATCAATTTTTCTAATAGCGTTGGAAAGATAAGCACCTTCAAAAGCAGGGTTAAAAGTGTAGCAAGGGGCAGTAAGTGTCAAGTTATTAACATATCCTCTAGGCACACCAGCAGTAACCGCATTTGTTTCGTAAGCAATTGAACCTACAACAAGAGAAGCGGTAAAAATTACGACAGCACTATTCACAGCAACTGCTCTTGCTGCTCCGTTTCCAGCAACTCCTGAGGCGACCATAATTGGCGAAACACCACCAAGGGGAAATGAACTATTTGCTACAGATTGTATCATATTTGCGGCATTATTACCTCCTGCTTCAGTAATAGTAAATTGAGTAGATGAGTTATTCAAATTCATAGTCATTTTCATAAACATTCCCTTAACAAGTGGAATTTTATTAAAAAATTCGTGTAAATGTCTTAAATAGACTTGACCTACAATTTGTGCCGCCCAATAACCTCTTACAAGTGTTGTTCCATCCACAGGAGGTAGAATTGTTGATTTATAAACCAATTGTAAATTTGACTGAGTAATCATATTTGAAAATGCTACACCTCCAACTCCAGTTAATCCTAAAAGATTAAAATTCCACGCTCTTTGGCGTTGATACAATCCGCTATTAGTTGTTTCTAAAGCGTTTAATGCTCCTGAAACAACAGGATTAGAAATAGCATTAAGATTGTTACACACTCCTTTACCTGATTGGTCTGTAGTAGAAGAGCTAGTATTTGAATAATACCAACTTGAACTATTATCAGGATAAAACCCAATACTTGGACCAATTGTAAGCAAATCCTGATATGAAAGTGATGTCATTAGTTTAAAAGTATTCCAAAGTGACTGGAATGGCGTTTGTTGAATTATCGTAGTCCCCGCCAAATCCACAGAAAAACTATGGATAATAGAACCATACCAATTCTTAAGACCTAAAGCGTAATCACAACTACTAGCAACCGTTAATGGAAGAAAATTTACAGAATTTGTTGATTGCGTTAAAGTAAGGAGCATAGGAATTGTAAAATACCCTTCACGATAATTTATATACTTATTGGAATTGGAAAATTGTGAAGTGTCAATAACTGACTGATTTGAACTATAAATTCCGTTCTGGTTATCAAGAATTGATACATAATCTTTCTTAATAAAAATATTTGCGTCTGCTTCTGTTTGGGAGGAAAGGTCAAAAATAATATTATCCATTTTATATATTCTAAAAAGATAAAATTTTTCTAATTATTTATTAATTCTTTTTAATATAAATAATTAGAATTTAATGTTGTGTAATTTCTTTTTTACATTTTGTCCTTCACTCCTCAAATTAATTGAAGATAAAGCACCAAATCCTTCACCTGTCATTCCTGCTGGGGTTGCCCCTCGTGTAGTAGCGGATGCTGACCCTGATGAACCTAGCAAAACTGAACCCATTCCCATTCCTAGCATTCTTCCCCCGTTCATATTAAGTCCTTTAACTCTAACTTGATTGATATTTGGGTGACCTTTAATATAAAGTTTTGTCATTATAAATATACTAAAGATTTTATTCTTTTTTGATTTTTTTTAATTTTAAAATTAAAACCAATAGTTGATTTAAAATACCTAATTCTTTATACATTTTGCGTTCATCTTTATCATCGTCTCCTTTAAAATCCTTAAGTTTATTCATATTATCCTGTATATCTTTGTAAATATCATCATAAAGTCTTGATAGAGTATTGTCTGTCAAATTCATTTAATATAATAATAGAATTAAAAAATTATTATATTACGCAGTTGATTTAATATAATTAATATGCTTTTGAGTTTTTTTATGTTTGCTAATATCATCTTTTCTAATAGTTGAACCGCATTCGCAAGTTATTCTTATTTTTTGTTTTTCTAAAATGGTTTCTTTGTTTTCTTGATAATAATCTCTAGATGCTTGATTAAGTTTATCTCTATTTTCTATTCTATATTCAATTTGTTTATTTATATATTCTATATTTGTTTGAGTAGGACAATATGTATTTAAAGTTGATTGTAACTCTTCAGTTCTTAAGCGTTCTTGTTTTGTCGCCTCTAAAACATTTCTACAGGGAAATTCTTCAATCATAATCATATCCCAATTATCCCACCCACCATTTTCTCTTATAAATGTATAAACTTTAAAATTATATTTTTCATTTTTAGGATTATTACAACTATGTTTATGTTTTGATTTTCGTTGAGTAAAATGTGTTGTATAACCTACATATAGTTCTGTTATTTTTATATTTTTACATACAAGTTTATAAATAATTGTCTTTGAATAATCAATTTCCTTACAAGGCATTTTATGGAATATTATGATATACTATGATATATCCTCTTTAAATCAATTTTTTTAATATCCTATCATAGATTTTTCTCTTATAAGTAAAAGAATAACAATATTGTTGTCTAAAATATTGAGAGCATTTCCGTCTTGTCCTATTAACCTAATTAACAAACTATTAATAGTTCCCTTAATGAGGTCGTTCCAAGCATATTCGCTAGGTTGCGAACGGATTAATTCTCCAAACGAAACGTCTGGAGTAACATTATAAATTACACTTGATGGACTAGCATAAATATTGCTAATGTTTGAAATACTTATTAAAGCGTTAGGGTTCGGGGCCACTTGAGGACTAATACTACTTGTAGCAGTTAAAATTGTTCCTACACCTGTATTTACTGCTGTAGCAAAATTAGCGGCATAACCAACAATTAAATTAAAATTTGCTGGAATTGTAACTACTGGGTTAAATGTAGTAGTTGGAAATCCTACAAACGCCACCGCCCCTGTCGCTGGATTTGCTACTGGAGCAGTAAAACCTGACGGCAAAGATGTAGGCACAGGATAAGTAATTATATTAACCGCATAAGCATTTGGATTGACTAAAAATTCAGCGTAATACACATTTTTACTTAAACTATTAATTAAATATGTTCCATTCATTATCATTCTAAACTGAAGAAACGCATTTATGTCCGCTATTTCGTATAAACCATCAGGAATTGTGATGGTATATGTAGTAGATGTTACACCAACAATCCAACTATACGAAAAAGTATTGTTTTTTAATGTTAAAGCATTAATATTAGTCCAACTATAGTAAAGAGATACAGACTGGACTGCGATTTGATGATTTGAAAACTTAACTGAATTGGGGAAATTGTAAATTAACGAACTATTATTTGAACCTTGAACTATATTGCTACTATTTAAAACGATTGTAGAACTCATATTATATTATGAGTATATATTTTTATTTATTTATCTATCTTTTTAATTCTTTTAAAATCATCATCGCTTGAGATTTATCCAATTCACTCAATTTAACCATTTTAACTACCAAACTTCTTAATTCTTTAAATACTGCTGGACTTGTATTTCCTGCTACAACTTCTCCTTTTAATACTTTAAACCTATGAATATGTTTTTCACGATTTCCTAACCCACTACCAAATTGCTCTTCTTCAGGTTCATCAGTATCAGGTGTTGCTTCTCTTGCTGTATTTGTTGCTGCTTTTGCTTCTGCTTTTTGTTGTGCCTTTGCTCTCTTTTCTCTTGCGTCCATTATTGCTTGTTCTTTTGATGCTTGTGTTGATGCTTTTGTTGCTGCTTTTTCTGCTCTTGCTTCTGCCTCTTGTTGTCTTGCTATTAACATTTCCGCAGCAGTTCGCCTTGCTCTTTTTTGTCTTATATCTCCTTTTTCTTGAGGAGTTAAAATTGGAGTTAATTCTTGAGGTTGATTAATTTTTGTTAGTTTTTCAGGAAGAGATTTTGCTGGAATTTGTTTGTATTGAGGCGGTGCTACTCTTAAGTAAGCAGCAATTTTTGTTTTTAGTTCGTTTTCTAAATCATTAATTCTCTCTGCGGTTTCATCTCCAATTGCTGGGTCATTATATGCGTCAATTAATTCATTACCATCATCAATTGTAAAACCATCTCTGTATTTATTCGCAAATCCCTTAATTTCTTTTACATATCTCTCAGGATTACTTGTAAATTTAGAAATATCTGCTCGTGACGGAAGACTTGGAAGTAATGCGTCTATATCTTGTTCTAACTCGTAATCCGCAGAAGCATTTTTAATCTTAATAGCATCTTCTTTTGTCAATAATGAACTAACTAAATCAAAATCTTTACTATCAGGAATTAATACTTCATTGTTATATTGGATATACTTTTTGTATAATAATGATATCATTTGTGGGGCGAGAATTCCCATAGAAAATTGCCTTTTTACTATTTCCTCAATAGATATAAAGTTTTGAATAAAGTAATACAAAATTTTTGGATTTTGAATTAAATAACTCATTATTTCATTTGTGTTTGTAACATCAGTGATTTTATTTAACATCGCTCGTGCCTGAACTTTTAGTTTTTCTATATCCGCCATTCTCTCTTCAATTGAACGAGTGTCTGCTACTTCTGCTTGTTGAATTCCTGTTTTTTGATACTCAACATTCGCACTAAAGTTTTTGACATTCAACTCATTTTGTAAAGTTAAACTATCTAAATATTTTCTCATATATACTTGATAGTCTGTTGTATTAGTTTGTGATGGAATACTCATAATATAATATATGGATATAATATTATTAATTTTATTATTATAATTATACTTTTGGTTCTTTTAGTTTTTTTAACCTTTCTTTTTCTTCTTTTTTTCTTGCCGCTTCTGATTTTTCTGCTAGTCTTTCTTCAAGTGGGCGATTTTTTGAACCAATGGTGCGTCCTCGTTTTTTAGTTTCTTTTTCCTCAGCGGTTTCTTCTATTTCTATTTCTCCTTCTAATTTGCGTTTGTTTGGTTCTTTTACTTGTTCTGCTTCTGCTTCTTCTGCTTCTGCTTCTGCTTCTGCTGCTTTTCTTCTTTGAAATTGTAAAAATGCTCTTTCCATTTCTGTTCCTTTTTCTCCTTCTAATTTGCGTTTTTTCTTTTTCAGTTTTATTAATACTTTTTCTTCTTCTTCTTCTTCATCGTTGCTATTTTGCTCTTCTTGATTAGCACGATATCTTTCTTCAAATATTTCATCTGTTCTTTTGTCATACTCTCTAGTAACTTCATTAAAGGATTTATTTGTTAGTATATCTTCTTCATCAGCATCAGGTTCTAAATCAGGAATGGAAGCATCAGCATTTACTACATCTTGTATTTGTTCTTCTGCGTCTTCTTTCTCTTCAAAATCATCTTGGGTTGGTAGTTGTTCTAATGTTTCAATTAAGAGTTCTTTTTTTGCGGAACTCATATTTTTTACACTTTGTTTATCAGGCACATTTCTAATTATTTTATTTAATACTCTTACTGAGTTAGGGTTGTTAGTTCTTTTTCTTAAACTTTGTAAAGATTTTTTTGATACTCTAGTATCTAACAAAAAGTTTATTTCTTCTTCTAAAATATCGTCCATCTCAGTATTAGTCTTTTTATAATCAATAACATAATTTATTATTTGTGTATAAGTTAAAGGATTGTATATTCTTAATGTTGTTAAGTAATCATAACTTGCTAAGAATTCATCTATTAAGTTATTGGAAACAAGATAGTTAAAAACCTTCATAGCAGTTGTGCTGTCAATTATATTTTTTAATTTTGATAATACATTTTGTTTAGTTTTATCATCGTAGTTATGATGTGATATATGTTTCTCAATATGATAGTTAGAATTGCTTGATAAAAGTTTTTGATTATTTTGATTATTTACATCATCGTTAATACTTTGTATATATTTTGTATAATCCATTATATATAATATATATATTTTATCCATATGTTGTATCTCTAACAATTCCATTTGCTAAATTATCCTTTTTTTTTGAATATGGTATAGCATCTTTTGCCTTCGTTTAAATCTTTTATATTGATTATAATTAATTGCTAAGTTTCCCTGTTCTTTACATAGTTCTTTAGTAATAATGCTACCATCAAAAATTTCTGTAGGCATAAATATATGTAGTAATTAATTCTTAGATTGTTTTAATATAATTAATTCGTTTGAAAATGAATTAAATAATACTTTAGTAAATTATAAAATGGCTATTAAAACGAAAAGCGAACCAAAGAAAGTTACTAAAAGAGCAAAAAGAGCACCACGAGAAAATGTAGTATTGGTTATTACTGAACCTGTTGTCCCTGAGGAAGAAGAACCGGCACCTGTAGAACTAGAAGAAGAAGAACCGGCACCTGTAGAACTAGAAGAAGAAGAACTACCTGTAGAACTAGAAGAACTACCTGTAGAAGAACTTTTACTTGAATTATGTTCCGTGCCTGAATTATGTTCCGTGCCTGAATTATGTTCCGTGCCTGAAGAAGTTGAGGGACAACCTAAGAAAACTCGTGTTCTAAAAGAGGGCAAACCCCTCGTGAATGAAGCAGGAGAATATCTTAATCCTTTAAGTAACCGCTATGTTAAAGTAGGCACTACTTTATACAAAAGATTAATTAAAGATGGTATGATTTGTGTTGTCCCTGTTTAATATTGCGTAAGAATATAATATAAATAAATAAATACTTATATTATAATATGCCTTTCTCTATTAGCGATTTCCAAAATCCAATTATTTTAACACAATTAAGAACCATTTTAAATGATAAGTTTGGATACCCAATTACTCAAAAGTTTAGCGATTTAACGCCACGAGAACAAAAAAAATACAATATTGAAATGAATAAATATATTTTTGAACTACCAGATGAACTATTTTTAGAACAAATTGAAAAAGATTTTAATGAGGTTGCTTTTGACTACTTAACAAATCCTAAGTTTAAAGCAGAGGACCAAAAAATTTCTAGACTTCAACAAGCGAATATTGAACTAACAAAAGAGGACAATCTTGACGAAAAGTTACTTGAATACGAACAAAGTATTACAGCAAAATAAGTATTTTAAAATATTCTTTATTATTAATAAAGAATGTTTTGCTTAGTGTTTGTTCTATTATTTTTATATTTTGTTTGTTTTATTAAATTTATATTTACGCTGTTTTACTTAGATGAGAAACGTTATTATTTACTTTAAATCTACTGGTTCAATATACCTCATAAACATTTCCCTATTGTTTTCAAAAAATATAGTTGTAACATCACGCAAGAATGAATAATAACCATATCCGTTATCGTAATTATCGTTATTTGTTAAATCTCCATCTTCAAAAACAGCATCATAATTAGAATATTTTATATTAAAATAGTTGCTATTTGTCTTGATATAAACTAACAACATATTTAGTTCTGTGATGGAAAAATCATAACAATTTAATACCTCGTAAAATAATAATTCTTCTCTTTCTGTTATGTTTTCTTCGTATTCAAAATGACCTAAAGGCAACCTATTAAAGACCTTCTCCTCGTTTTTATCCCATTCGTTTGGTTCTACCAAATATTTCTTTAATATATCTATGTAACCAAAAATCATATTTTGTAATTTATGACTTACTTCTGCTACTAATTCCATTCTAATAATATATACTATACTCTCTTTAAATAGATTTTGGAATAAACTTATTCTAAAATATCGTTGAGATAATAGTAATAAGCAATATATTTTAGCAATCTTTTTAAGTGGAAAGTGGTGAAAAAATAAAATAGGAAAAGTCCCTTTATAGCATTTCTATTCCAAGTTGGAAGAAATTTTGAGAAACCTATAGGAGAATATTTTTTTTTTTTACCACCAAAATCTTGACTGAATTATCCTTCTTAATTATCTTTCTTATTATCTTAATAAATAAATAAATAAATATATACTATTATCTTTTTCTTAATGAAATAAATTATTAAATATATTTCTTCATAAATCTATTTAAAGAGATAGTCCTTATATTAAATAACATAGAATGACAAACATCGTATTAACGGAAGACCAATTTAACCAATTGATTAATAATAAAGTTGTTAAAAAAATTACAATTAGTGAGTTAAATAAAACGAGAAATAATAGTATTAATATTGAAACATTTATAGAAAATTTTGAGTTCCAAAATGTAACTAACATTATTAATAGTGATATAATTGAATATCTTGTAACCTCTATTATTAATAATATTGAAAAGTTAGAAGATGATGATATACCTATTGTGTGTAGTAACGCACAAACAAAACAGTTTTTTTACAAAACCCAAGGGACTTGGATTAAAGAAACAAATTTTATGGAGAGATTATACAAAATGGTTTATCATAATGCTACACAGCAATTGATGGGTAATTTTGCGACAATTTACGATGACCCTCTTCACGCTGAAAAACAAAAA
>Ga0181348_1000929_pt1 | contig 12818 bp, 12 predicted proteins | sample Su13VDMM110DN_FD_130092 | JGI IMG/M metagenome (GOLD analysis project Ga0181348, IMG submission 130092) | Freshwater viral communities from Lake Michigan, USA - Su13.VD.MM110.D.N | ecosystem: Environmental > Aquatic > Freshwater > Lake | place: USA: Michigan | collected 2013-07-16
ATATTAAAATCATTTACATCAAATGTACTATTATCATTAAATTTATTAGCATATTGCCATCTAATATTTTTTGGAGAAAATTTATTTAATCCCGAAATATCTATTTTTAAATCATCGAATGAAACAGCTGTTATATCTATATCATTTTTTACCCCTAAATTGTTTAAACTATATATTAGGCCATTGGTAGTTAATGTAATTTTTAATTCATTTAATAAATCTAAATTTATATAATTACATACAAACGATACATTTTGTGTTTTTGATGGTTTGGGTTTTATAATAACATTTGATTTTAAATCAAACTCTAATGGAATTGATTGTGGTAGTGAGTAATCACGATTGCCTTGTTTAACACCATCTTCATTGTAAGTAATTATATTAATACCAGTACTCTGTATTGTTTCATATACACCATTTATTAATATTGCATCTGATACAACTACTTTTTCTATTTCAAACCAATTTTTTAATGTAAATTCATCATTAACAATTGGTTTTATTATTAAAGTATCATTTATTGTATTTGCATCAATTACAATTGTAGATGTTTCATCATAATTTTGACCTTGTACATTAAAGGTCATTTTATTTTTAAAAGTACTTATATTTTTTAAAAATATTTTAATAATTGGATTTTCTATTTTACCGCCGCCACGACTCATTCCACCACCACCGGTACTACCACCACCGCCACCATTCAAATCATCTAATGGATTGTATAAATCATCTAAGATATTATCCGGTGCTGCTATTTTATATTGTTTTGTATATCGTATTGCCATTGATTATAAATATCTTTTATTTAAAGTTATTAAATTCATATTGAACTGCACTATTCATATTTTGTGAATATATTGCCGTTCTATATGAATTTCCACCGCCACCGCCACCAATGATGGGCGTAGGTTGGGGCTCGGTTACATATTCAACAGGCGGCACCAATTCTGCTGATACAATTGGTGTTGTATTAATAATCGCATTTGGTTTAACTTTACCTAATTTATCATTTTGTGTTAACTTAGATTTTGTTATATAATTTGTATTTAATAATGATTGCAATATTTGAGAATCATTTTTTGTTTTAGTACTATCTTTTAGTATTTGTGGTATATCATATTGTGCAATTGTCTTTGCATTCAACTCAATCGCCTCCACTAATTTATTATTTAACAATGTATCTATTTGTGTTTTTTCATAAAATTCATACTTGTTAAATAAATTACTATCAATTGTGGTATAAACTAATTTTTTAAAATCAGAATATATTTTTTGTTTAAATGTAGTGTATTTTAAATTATTAAATTTATAATCTGAAACTATTTTATCTAACCAAAGTTGTCCATTTTTTGATACAAAATAGTTATCAATCAAATCACTAATATTTGTTTCAATTAAATCTATTGTATTTTTAATAATATTAATTATTTCAACAAACTCACCAGTATTATCTGCAAATGCATTATATCTATTTATTATTGTTTGATTTGAAATTGCATCGTTGCTTAATAATGGCATTATTCTTATTTCAGTTCTACTAGGTGAAACTTCATGTATCCAAATTTGTGGAGTATTTTTATTATTAGTTCCCACATAATTTTTTAAAAAATTAAAAGAAACTTTAAATTCACCATTACCATATCCAGATTCTCTAATTAATTTTTCAACATCAATATCAAATATTTTTTCTTGTGTTATTCTATCAATATCACTTTTAAGATATTTTGGTAAATCGTTTTTTTGAATATATCTTACTTTAATACCATCGGTTTGTTCTAATAAATTATTTGAAATATCATATACCCTAAATTCAATAACATCATTATCTGACATTCCAAAATCAGTAATATTTTTAACACCCGTTTTGAATATTGTTAAATCTTTTGAATCAACTAATTGTGCAGTTGAATCTAAGTTAAGATTAATGTTTTCAATATTTTTAAAATCATTTATTGCCATAATCTATTAATTAGTTATATGAATGAACTTTTGTTTTGAAAGTTTTATTTTCTATTTTACCACCACCATCTATATCACTTACAATAATATTCAAATCCTCAGTATAATCTGTATATTTTTTTTGAGTCGAAGCAAATATAACAGAACCAATTGCTATAACTCCAAGAGCTGCCCAACCAACAGGACCTAATGCAGCACCAATTGCGGTTACAGCTCCCGACAAACCAATAGCAGTACCTCCTAATGCAACCGGTAATAAAGTTGCTGCGGCTGCAACAACAGCACTTGTAGCTATATAAGCACCAGTAGTTGCTGCAATTGCACTCGCTGCATATGCTGCATTTTTTAGTCCCTTATTTTTAGGTGAAGGAACTGCATATATGTTTGGTTTATCAAATGTAATTCTTTTTGTTTCATTTGCTTTCATATTAAATGTAGATGGAATTAAAAAAAATGTTTGTTTTAAATCTATTTTTACATCTTTAGGTCCCGCTACTATATCAACATAATTAGAACTCCACCCAGTTGCATAAGATGCCGGTCCTTTTACTTTTTGTCCACCATTACTTAAATCCATATCATACGCATATCCTTGACTTGCATTTTTAGAAGGGTCACCTTTTTCCCAAACTAATGTTGATAATTGACCTGTTGAAACCCCACCCGCTGCTACTGCTTGTGCTTTAGCACTTAATTGTTGTTGGGCTACTTGTAAACTTGCATTTGCCTGTGCTAATAAATTGTTTAATGTATCTATTTGTTTAATCAATGCATTCTTTTGTGCGGTCAAACCACTATTCTCGGCTTCTAATGTAGTTCTTTCTGTTGCTTCATTAATTGCTTTAGTTAATGATGTTGTTAAGTTAGTTCTTAATTCTAATGTTGTTTGTTGAACTGAACTTATTGTATTTTCTAATTTAGCATTTGTAACTCTTAAATTATCATTTGATATATACAATGAACTACTATCCGATGTTAATGTTTGCACTTTTGCTGTTAAATCGGTTACCTCTTGTTGTAATGTATTTATTTCATTTTGTAATATTACACTTTGTGATACTTCTGCATCATATACTGGTTTAGGAACTAAATCTAAATTAACATCCGGCATTCCATTTATTAATTCAGTAACGTTAATATCTACTGCTTTTTCTAATTGAGAAGCATTATATTGGTCAATGTATAATTTAGCAGAAACAGTTTTATCTGGTTGCAAATCACTTAATGTAATGTATGTTTTATCTATTGCCATTATTTGTAAATATCGAATGTACCTATTTCAAAAATTTCGTCATTATCACTAGTAATTGATTTTACTAATAATGTATAATTTCTACCAACTGGCCAATTTTGAAAATTTAATTTTATTAAACTATTAAATTGACCTTTTATAACTTTACTATTATCTGAATATCCTATAATTGTTTCTTTTGTTAATGTATCAATCTCACTATAATATGCGGTGGTTGGTAAATAATATTTTACTTGGTATGCAAATGTAGAATTAAATTGTTTTATTGGATATAATTCTCTTGCCTCAATTTTAAGTGTTACTTTTTGTGCTTCTTGATACGATGTTTTCAAATTTGGTGAATAACATCTATAAGAAACATCATAACTACTACTATTAATAAAATCAGTAATTGTTGTTAAACTACCGGTAACACCTACATTATCTACATATGATATTACTAATTTAGGTTGATATATTGTATTAGTTTCTGTTGAGAACATTTTAATACTACCATAATCAACCGAACCACTTTCTTTATCGCTTGGAAATTTAAGTATAATACCATTATTTGTTATACTACCACTATTCCATTTTCTAACAAATGCAGTTACATCTAAATTAATATCTTCTAATGTATAACTAAACGATTGTGTTGCAACTGAACTTGTATACCAACTGGCACCTCTACCATCCCAACTTCCAGTTACACCTAATCCATATGATGCGGTAATACCATTCATTGTTGTATACCAATTAGTTGTAGTATTATCACCATTTCTATAAATCCAAGTTGCACCATTTGTAGTAAGGTTATCAAAACGAGTACCTGTACCCATCTCCCAACTTCCACTTATAGGATTTGCTTCAATTGTAAAATCAGCAGCTAATTCTTCTGCTTTAGTTATCTTTAATTGTAATGATGCGGTAAATGAACCACTTGGTATTGTACCATTTGCTATACTTTTAGATATTTCCGTAGTATCAAACTGAATTAATACTCTACTTATATCTTTTGTATCACCATAATATACTTTAGAAATTTCTAACATCTCATCTATACCAGTATTTTGGTAAGGTTGTTGTAAGTATATAGTTGCATCTTTTGATGCTGTATAAAATAATATCATTATAATGCTCTCCCTTTAATATCAGTATTAGGAAACTTCAATTCAAAAATAGAAGGGTCTAATGATGGATATACAATTTTATTCTTTGTTGCTGTTTTAATATCATACTCATTTAAAGAATGTGTTTCATCACATATATTATAAATTTCTAATTTAGGAATTGTTGAAACCCCATCTACATTTGCTAATTCTAATTCTAACTCACCTAAATTAATTGGTTGGTTAATTTTTCTATTGTAGATATTAAAATAATTTGTTATTGATTGAATACAATTTAATACAACTTCTCTTTTGTTATAATTTGAAAATGTTGTTATTTCAAAGTTTACCCCAATGTTAATAATATAACCATCTAATATATTAACTGCATCGGTAATCAATCTATAATCGTTTAAATACGTTTTAAGGTTGTTTTTAGTTGCTGTATTTAATTGGGTAAGGTTTCCATTAGCATCATATCCTAATGTGAACATATTGATTGCAAATGGGTTATTATTGGTATCTTGTTCTACATATACTTTAGCAATACTACCAAACGATGCATCCATTGATAACGCTCTAACCTCATAATCCTGTTTTGTTACTGCTCTATTTTGTGATGCGAAATTTGCAATTGCATTTTCTCTAATCTCATCTAATGTTTCTAATCCTCTACCACCGGTTGCAGCAATTAAATTATCTACTGCTATTGATGCTTTTGCATTTTCATATAAAGTTGCATTAACCGATGAAAATGATAATAAATCTTCATCAAATTCTATTGAAGTAATTGTTCTTAATTCATTTGATGCTACATTAGATGAAATACCACCACCACTTAAATATTTTATAGTAACATCTCCAACCGGTGCAATACCATATGTAGATGTTTTCAAAAAATTGGATGGGTCAAATGATTCTTCTAATCTACTAATTGAATTGTTTAATCCTAATCCTACATTTTTGGTATTGGGTACAATCATTTCGTTAGCTGTATCTTCGCTCGCACCACCAAATCTTAATTGAATATTATCTAAATCAGTTACTCTAGTTGTAAATCTATGTGGAGTTTTTATTAACTTTAAATTATATGGTGTATCACTACTATCAGATGCTAATGTTTGGTCAAATATAGATGCGTTTGCTTCTTTTATATAAACCATTTCTTGTGCTAAATAAGGAACTTCATAATAAGTAGTTTCATTTACTTTTACTGATTGTATTTTTATAAATTGTGAATCAGTAATGTTTATGGTTGGGTTTGCTTTAAATGAATTTATACTCGTATCTAATGTAATTGTAGTTGCACTTATTACCTTAACTTGTTTTGTTAATAAATAGAATTCAGGGTTACCCGCGTTTTGTGTTAGTACTGATATTGTTCTATTTGTTGCATCGGTAAAATCAACTACATCCATTGTTATAAATGTAATATCATTTGTTTTTGATTTAACTTGCATTCCTTCTTTTATCTTAACACAATAATCATAATCGGGCTCAAACCCAGCACCACCTGCCATTGTTTTAGAAGGTACTTGTTGATATATTGTTAAAGTAGTTATGGATGGTCTACTAATTTTAGGAACATATCCAAAGTTTTGAGCGTGAGTAAGAATGTTTTTATAATTACTAGCTACATTGATAAACGATTCTTTTAATTGAGCATCCGTATAATAAGAAAGAACATCACCTACATATGCGGCCTGTTCCATAAACATCATACCAGGAGAGGCATCAGTAAAATCAGAATTAGTGTTTGGGAAATAAGTTTTAGTAAATTCAATTAATGCTTGTCTTAAAGAAGCAAAATCTCTATTTACATATTTAATGTCTTTTTTATTTGTAGACCAACTCTTATCTATTGGATTAAGTGCCATATTATATTGTTACTGTTAATACATCAACAGTTGGTACTGCTGAAAAATTGATTGAATATTTTAATTCTAAGTTTACTAAATGTTTATCTTTATTATCATTATTATTATCAAAAATTATTGATTCTATTGTAACATATGGTAAATAGGCTGATACTGCGTTTGTGATTGCAGTTTCTATTCCAATTTCAAAATCACCTTCCATATATGGTTCAAATATGAATTTTCTTAAGGGTGTCCCAAATTTAGGATTAGCTAATCTTTCACCTGGCTCAGTTAGTATCAAATTTTTTAAGTTTGATTTAATTTGATTTTTTGTAGTATAGTTTACTGCAAAATAACCATTGTTAGCACCACCAATAGGTAATGATAATCCAACACTTTTATCTTGTGTATCTATTACAAATGTTTTCTCTAACTGATATGCCACCTGTGTTACCCCTTATTGAATTTTTTTACCAATTGTGAATAATCTCTTGTCATCGCTTTCATAACTGATTGTGCTGCTTCTGGATTTCTTCTTGCTGCCATTGCCATCTTATGTTCTAATGGAATACCACCTTCTTCTTGTCCTTGTAAATAAGAACCATATTCAGATTGAGTTCCACCCAGCGCTGCTTCGGGTTGTGAGTATTCTCTAAAATTATCTCCATATCCTAAATCTGCAGGTGAAATCATAGGTCTTGCTGCTTGTGGTTTTTGTCCATATTGGATTGTGCCATAGCTACCATCATCTTTTGATTTAAATTCGTAACTTTCGTTTACTTGTTTCTTAGGTGTTTCAATTTGTTCATTTAACACTTCGTGAACAGCATTTCGTATTTCTTCTTTAAGAGTTTTTTTAATATCCTCTCTTAATACTTTTACTAATGCTTTGAAGAATTGTGTTTGGTCCATAAAATTGTTTTTTCTATATATAATTATTGTTTTTTCTAATTATGGTTTCTTATCTGTAATAAATTCTTTTTTGATAAACCCACCATTATTATTATTATCTTTAGCAAATACCCAATCTGTATCTATTTTAGTAATTGATACTTCTATACCCGCCTCAAATGTAGTTTTTAAAGTCAATTCGGTTTCATTTGGTACTGAATATACCTTTGTACTTTTGGCTATATATTTGGCTTTTGGTTCAACTACTTTAAATCCTTGCCATTGAATCATTCCTGGTCCTGGTGTTCCTAATGGTGGATATAATGATATAGTACTACATAATCCTTGAATTGTAGCTAAATGAATTTTTGCAAATGATGTAAATGTTTTAGCAAATATTCTAACATTTTTCATTGGTGGAATTTTTGTCTTTACCCAAATTCCAGGATTAACTACACTATTATCTGTTACACCGATATTTGTAGTAGTTCCTGGTGCGGGTATCATTGGTATAAAAAATGTTGTAAGTTTCGCGCCACTCCAATATGCAACAACAGCATCTCCTAACATATTAAAATATAAATCGTAAAGTGCCGGTGTTAAAGCTGCTGCCGAAGTTAAGTTTGCAATTTGTACCATTGAATACATAAAATCTTTATTACCATTTAATATTGTGTTAAATGTAACTACATCCACCCCACGTTTAATACATTCATCATATTTGTTTGTAAAAAATTTAGCAAAAGTATCGGGACTTTTAAATCCAATTTCCATTTGCTCTACAATTTCATTTTCAAATTGTTTCCAAGACATTAGATTAAGTAATTATTTTTAGAAAGAGTTGATTTTAATTGTGCCTTAATAGTAGTTAATTGTGTTCTATATTGTGGTAAAATTCCACCGGCAATGCTTGGTCCCATATACGTTTGATATTGTACATTATTAATAACATCTATTAATTGTCCTAATAAATCTATTAATTTGTTACCTAATATAGCCTGTTGGTCTGCATTATCTTTACCATGAAATACTTTACCACCACTACTAACCGATAATATAACATTTTTATTATTTTTAGCATTTATTTCAATATTTCCATTTTGAGAAATAAGTTTATACCCCTTTTCAGTATCTATCGTAACAATATCATCGGTAAAGATACTAAATGTTTTTTTACTAAATAAAAATGTTTCAGCCGTTTTTGAGGAAAGAATTACTCTACCACTATTAACAACTAATTGGTCACCTATTAATTGGTCAGATGATGGATATGTATTATTTGCTTCTTTACTAACTTTTATTGTTGCTGTAAATAATGTTTTATATTTCCCTGATGTTATTTGAATCGAAGTTCCATCTTTATTTATATCTTCACTTACTACATCATAAACTTTTTTATTTTGATTATCCGAGTTCTCACCATTACGAATTAGAATAGCAGGATATTGTGTTCCATTTTCTTTATCATCATGTAGGTAACCACTAAAACGAATTGAATGACCAAATCTACCCTGTAAAAGAGTATCTCCTTCATTTAATTGTAATTGGTGTGTTTTTAAATTACGTTTAAAATATTTACCTGCAAACCCATTTTTAATAGTGGTGTTTGTACCTTTATTTTGATTACTATCTGAAATACCTACTGAACTAATTTCATTTAAATTATCTACACCATTATCGCCATTACTATCTTCATTTGATTGTTTTGTATTTATTGCAGTTAATGCAACATTTGTATTAAAATTTGGTGAATTTTCTGTTGTAATTTTTTCGTAATAAGTGTTATCTGCTAATTTATGTAATTTAACAATTTCACCAATAACGGGTAATGATAAAAATTGTCTACTAATTGGAAAAGCATGGGGTAAATTATCTTCATTTGTTTCTGCTCCTATTCCAATATTTCTATAATAAATGGCACCATAATACAAACCATCTTTATCTATGTAGTTGTTTTTATCTATTTCTGCATACAATTTATTTTGTTCGGGTAATTTTGGTTTAATATCTGTCATATTCAATATAACAGAATGTACAATTGCTATATCAAATAAATCTGCTCTTGAATTTGGTAGTAACGCTGGTCCTTGCTGTACCGATGTAAAATAATTTTCTGGCATTACTTATTTCCTAATGTTTCTTTCAATGATTCAATTTCAAATTCTAAATCTTCAATCTTATCATCCGTATTACTTTCTATGCTCCTAGCCGTAATCTCTATTTCATTTAACAATTGTTTCTTATCATCTTCACTTAACCAACCTTCATCACCTACTTTCTTAGTGTTTGCTAATACTAACTTTTGTGCTATATTTGCAATTTTAATTAGATGGTCATCGTTAGTTATACTTGCTTCAATTAATTGTGTAATGATAGGACCGATAGTAATTACATCGGTTGGTTTTGTAACTAATTTTCTCATTTCTTCTATTAATGATGAAATGTTTTTCTTTTTGCTTTGTTGATTTTCGTAAATATCACCTAAGATATCACTAAATGTTTTTCCCTTAAATAAAGGAAAATTCATGTCTATATTTGCCATAAAGTCTTTTTTATAAATATTGTATATTTAAAAACTTACTTACTAATCAAATAGTTACCCAATACTAAGTAATCCATTTCACAATCGTAAAAGGTTTTAATAGCTGTTGTAGGGTCTAATACCATTGTTTGACCTCTAAGATTGAATGAGGTATTGAGTAAGATAGGATAACCACTTAGTTTTTCAAATTTCTTAAGTAGTGTAAAAATATGTGGATTGAAAGTAGAACGAACTGTCTGAACTCTTGCGGTTTCATCGGCGTGGGTAATAGATGGTAATCCTGCAATAAATTTATCTTTAACTTTAAATACTTGATTCATATACGGAACTTCTTGTCCTAACATCTCAAAGTATTTACTTGCATCTTCTGCCGTAACCATTGGTGCGAAAGGTCTAAATCCTTCTCTCTTTTTAATTACTCTATTTACCTTTGGTTTAATATCTTTAATTGTTGGGTTGGCTAATATAGAACGATGCCCTAATGCTCGTTGTCCAAACTCACTACCATCTTGAAACCATCCTATAATTGCACCATCATTGATTAAACCAGCTACCTTTTCTATTAATGGATTATAATTTTCAAATCTTTTTACTTTTTCTTTTGGAACTAATTTAGCAATCGCAGATATAAAATCTGCGGCTACATATGAAGGTCCTAAAAATGGTGTTGAATTTTCTACTCTTTTTTGTGTAGGATTAGATTGATAATACACAAATAATGCACACCCAATAGCACTACCTGCATCAGAGGGTGCTGGTGGAACATATACGTTCTTATAAGGAGTTTCTATTGTTATCTTACCATTTGCTAATCCATTATATGCACACCCACCACTCAAACATAAATTGTCTTGTGGGTAATGTTTATAAAAGTTATTTAACATTTGGAAAAATAATCTTTCGTAATGTGCTTGTAATGAAAATGCAATATCCATATAAGCCGGCTCTAATTCACTTTCGGGAACTCGCGGTGCTATATTAAATAGTTCTGCTAACTTAGAAGTAAACATACCTTTCTCTGAATAATGGAATGAAAAATACTTCATATCCAATTGTAACTGATTACCATTTAGTTTAGCAATCTTTTCAAATTGTTCTCTATATAAATCTTTTTGATTACCATACGCAACTAATCCCATTACTTTGTATTCACCACTATTTGGTTTGAATCCTAAGAATGAAGTAATACTTGCATATAATAATCCTAATGAATGTGGAAAATAAGTTCTCTCTAATGGTTGTATGTATCTACCTTTTAATCCTAATCCTAATATTGCTGTTTCATTTTCACCAACACCATCTACGGAAAATAAATGTGCTTCGTTAAATGGTGATGTGTAGAACGAATATGCTAAATGTGATATGTGATGTTCTACATATTCTATTGAACCTTTATATCCTAATTGTGTACGAATAATATCTTCAATGTTATTATTCTTTCTCCAAAATATAAGTTTCTTAGTTAAAAGGATTGTTTTAGGAAAATATCTAAACCATTGTTCTTTAAATCTTTCGTATTTTTTCTTAGAGTCTTCGTACCAAACAATTTTATCTATTTGGTTAATCTTTAATTTGTTTTGTTTTAGAATCCACTTAATGGAATTGATAGGAAATCTTTGGTCGTGCTTTTCACCTGTAAATCGTTCTTCTTCTTGTGCCGATACAACTTTGCCATCTACAATCAATGCAGCTGCTGAGTCGTGGTAGAATGCCGATATTCCTAATATTCTCATCTCGTTATTGCTCTCTTCCAAAATGGGTCTTTTGATTCTTGTGTAATATCACCCTCATCTAAAAATTGATAATACAATTTCATTTGAGTTTCTTTCATCTTAGAAACAACTTTAGTTATATAATGTGTTTTATAACCAGTCATTTCTCTAACCAATAAGTATAATGATTTTTTATTAAATGATTCTATAAATTCAGCCCGTCTAAATAATTCTAAAACAGCATCTGCAATTTGAATATCTCGTTTCTTTGTAAATTCTTTATTCAAATTTAAATCCCAAAATTGTAACATTCTATCATTAAATGTTTTAAATTCTTCGTTATGTGATGTTTGTTTAAAATCATTTTCCAAATCCCAAGTAACCGGCATTGTACTTAATTGTGATGTTGCTTTAAATCTTTTGTAATTAGAATTATTATTTAGGATAAGATAGTTACGCGCTGCAATTGTAAAGTAACTAAATGCTTTACCTTTACCTTCTTCAAACTTATGTATTTTTTCTAATAAAAAAGAAACTACTTCATGTTTGATATCTTCTTTATCATCATCAAAGTAAGTAAATCCCCAAGTGTTTAATACGTTTTCGGATAATTTATAAAATGAATAATGGATGTGTTCGGTGTATAATTTATTTCTCTCTCTATTATCATCGGATTTGTTATAAGCGATAATAGCTGCTTCTGTCATTTCTGTGAAGTATCTAGTATCTTTTTTCTTTCTACCCATTATTGTTTCCGTTTAATATTTTTTGGTTATTTGCTATAAGATTCTTTAAGTCTTGAAATGTAGAACCAACCTCATCATCACTTTCAAATGCTCCGGTTGAATCAATTTCTTTCATAGCATTTAAAATTTGAATATAAGATTCTGTGTTAGATGCAATTACATCTTCGTATCTTTCTAATTTATTAATTAGATTCCATATACCAAAGCCGGCAGCGGCTAAGAATATAGTTAAAATTATTATTAATAGTTCCATATTATGCTACCTCCCATCCTTGTTCTAAGTAAGTTGATAAATTCTTTTTCTTAACTGAAAGTGTTTCGTTTTCTTTCTTTAATATAAATCTTTCGTTTCTACCCATTTTAGCAAAAGTAGTTAATCGAACAGTTTCAGTATATTGTCTATCTCTAATTGTTAATCCATTTAAATGGTCAATTTCATGTTGAACACAAACTGATTCTAATAAATCTACATCACCAAATAATGCATTAATATCTTCGTGCTTTCTTTCCTTTGTAGAAAAATCTAATATATCAGGAAAGTTATCTGCTTTTACTTTAACACCATAAGAACGAACTGTCTTAATTGGTTTTTTCATTGTTTTTGGTAAAGATAAACATCCTTCAAAATACATTATCTTTTCTTCACTTTCTTCTACGATTGTAGGGTTAACCAATACTAAGGGTTGCTCTCTAACATTGATTACACAAATTCTTTTATTTAAACCGATTTGATTTGCGCTCATACCTAACCCCTGGTGTTCGGTTACTG
>Ga0181348_1000930_pt1 | contig 12818 bp, 7 predicted proteins | sample Su13VDMM110DN_FD_130092 | JGI IMG/M metagenome (GOLD analysis project Ga0181348, IMG submission 130092) | Freshwater viral communities from Lake Michigan, USA - Su13.VD.MM110.D.N | ecosystem: Environmental > Aquatic > Freshwater > Lake | place: USA: Michigan | collected 2013-07-16
ACCAGTATTACCACAAACACCAACTCCAACCCCTACTCCAACTCCACCTCCCAGAACAACTACTACTCCTAGAAGTGGTTATGGTGGTGGCAATGCAAGTTTGGTTCCTCCAAATAGAGAAGTTTTGGTAAGTTTAAATCCAACTGCAGTAAATCCTCCTGGTGGTGGTGGCAGTACAGGTGATGGTAATAAAGATATTGGAAGTGTTGATCCAAATTATCATAACATTGATCCATTAGGTAGATTGAATAGATTTACATTAGGAGTGATGGGATAGGTAATATATGGACACTGAAACTCTACTAGAAGCTCCAAAAAAACAAACTAAAATTGTAGCATCAACTACTAAACTTACTAATTTAGTTGAATTTTCAACTAAAATTAAAAACAATTCAGTTTCATTAAAAAAAATATTTGAGAGTGGAACATACCAAAGAAAAACTCAACTATCTGTATTAAATCGATATAAAAAAAGAATTGATGCAATTGAAAATGAAAAAGATAAGAAATCTTCTAAAAAATCTAAAAATAAAAAAAAGAAAATTGAGATACCTAAATTTAAAGGATCATTTTTTGCTGAAGGGTCTTCTGATGATCCATTAAAAGCTCTTGGCTCATTGGCAGCATTTAATACTATACAAAAAATATTAAACAATGATTTGGCTGGAGCATTTGCACCTGGATTAGTTGCTGCTGCAGCATTATTGGGTCCAGGCTTATTAGGAATGGCTGTTGGTGGTGGTCCTGGGGGAAGACCTGGAAGAGGTGGAAATCCTAGAAGATATTATGGAAGTAATTTGGGTAAGGAAAGAGCAAATAAAGGTAGATATAGACTCAAAGGATTGAATTTAGGGGCAGAAAAAGATATAAGAGAAAGATATACTAAAAGATTTGGGGAAAGAGCAGCAAATAAAAAATTTGCAGGAGATACAGCAGAGTCTGGAGTAAGGACAGCAACTCAAGGTGGAAGAATAGCAAAATCATTTGGTAAGTTTGGGGCTTCTATAATACCAGGTATTGGTGCTGTAGTTGGTGTTGCTGATGCAGCATTGAGAGCTCAAGCAGGAGATCAAACAGGTTCTGCAATAGCAGGAACTGGAGCTGCTTTAGATGCTGCTGCTGCTGCTAGTGCTGCAACAGGTATTGGACTTCCAATTGCAGGATTACTTTCTATTGCATCATTTGCTTTAGATTTAACTAATTTGGTTCGTGATCTATTTGGAATGAGTTCAAATGAAGAGCAAAAAAATAAAAATAAATTAAAAGAAAAAACAAAAGAACAAAAAGACTTAGTAAAACCACAAAGCAGTTTAACATTTGCGACAACTCTTGTAAGTTATGAAAAGGCATTAATAAAGTTTGATGATTTTACTAAAGGATTTAAAGGTAGTATGGGAATGAATGAGCAACAAGTAAGAGAAACAGCAACAAGAATTGAAGACTTGGGTGGTGGATCAAGTCCAATTTCAGCAGCAGGATATGAGTTTACAAATGAATTATCATTCTCTCAGTATTTGACTGGAGATCCAAATGCTCCTGGTGGAGCATATGATCCAGCTCATGGAACAGTATATAATTACCATGATCACTTAGCATTTAAAGATGCAGCAACTACAAAAAGAGCTTATGATTTCTTAAAAAGCAAAGGAATTGTGGTTACTGAACTTGGAGTAACATCAGGACATACCCAAGGATCTGCTCACTACTCTGGACGTGCATTTGATGTTCCTGGATCACAGTGGGGAGGATCTGGAGCAATTGGACAAAAAGAATATGAAGGATCTGCAAAGGTCAGAGGATTTATGAATGACTTTTACAAATCAGAACAACAAAATAAAGATCCTGGAAATAATATGGGTGCAGTTCTCAAAGGTCCTGATGATGGGTACATTGCTTTATTGCATGGTACAGAAGCAATTATTCCTGTAGACAATTATCATACAAGATCAGGAGGAGATCCCTTTCAAAATATACCTAAAGATATAATTAATTATATCACTAGTAAGTCTAAAAAATATCAAATGTCTATGAGTTCTATGCCACCAGAAATTATTCAAGTACCAATGCCAATATTGCCACCACAGATTCAATATGTAAATTCTAATTCCATGTCAATAAATATACAAAATGATGCTGAAGAAATGTTAATTAAAACATTGATATATGGTGCTTTAGAATAATGTCATCACATTATAACTATAAAATACTAGAATTTTCAATTGAAACTCCATCAGGATATATTGATCTATCTTCAACTGTATCAGCAATAGATTATATTGAAAATATTTTATCTCCAGCAACTTATGTTACAGTAGTAATTACAAATACTAGTGGATTATTTTCTAAATTAAAATTAAGAGGTGGTGAAAAAGTTAGATTAATTATAGAACAAGATGCAACTAAATTAAAATTTTCTTTAGATGATAATAATACTTATTATGTTTATAGTATAAGTAATAACACTTCAGAATCAACAAGAGAATTGTTTATACTAGATCTTGTTCCTGAAGAAATATTTTCAAATGAAACATCAAGAGTCTTTAGGAGATATGATAAAACTTTAGATGATACAGTGACTAAGATATTAAAAGAAGAATTAAAAACTACTAGATATCTTAGCAGTAATATAGAAAAATCTGTAAATGCATATTCATTTATGGGAAATGCTAAGAAGCCATTTACTGTATTGAGTTGGATATCACCAAAAGGTATTCCACAAACACCAAGAGGAACTTCATCTCCCGAGGCTGGAACTGCTGGATTTTTATTTTATGAAAATAAAGAAGGATATAATTTTAAAAGTGTAGATTCTTTATTTGATGAAAATAGAAACCCTAAAGTAACATATAGTTACAGTGAAATTGTTCCAGGACCTTCAGATCCAAGATCAAATTTTAGAATAATTACTACTCCAACATTTTCAAAAAATGTAAACATAATTGATAACTTGAGAATAGGAATGTATTCTAGCCTTAATTATTTTTTTGATACTAATACTAGAAAATTTTATCAATATACATATAAATTATCTTCAAGTTATAATATTATGAATCATGCAAACAAAGATGATTCTCCAGAAATACCTAAAGGACTTCAAGATTCTCCATCAAGATTGATGGTAAAAATGTTAGATAATGGACAGATGGATAAGTCTGGTAAGCTTGAAAAACCAGATAAAAGAATGGAATATCAAGCTCAAAGTGTTTCAAGATATAATTTATTATTCAGTCAATCATTAGGTATAACTGTTCCATTGAACTTAAATCTAACAGTTGGTGAAGTTATTAATATAGAGTTTGGAAAAACTACAAAAGAAAATTCACAGAAAGGATTAAGAGATAAAAATAAATCTGGTAAATATATTATAAGTAAACTGAAGCATACTTTTACAGGTACAAAAGCTCTTACTGGAATGGAACTAGTAAGAGATTCTTATGGAGTTGCATAATGCTATTAGAACAAACTTTAGTTAATCCTAATTTTATTGGGAAGGATGCCTTCAGATGGTTTGTTGGTATTGTAACTAAGTATAAAAATACCGAGAATGGATATAGAGTAAAAGTTAGAATTATTGGACATCATCCTGATGTTGCTTCAATTGTAACTGATGAGGATCTACCTTGGGCACATGTTTTAGTACCATTAAATATGGGATCTGGTGAAGGAGGATCTGGAGTTAGTTTTAATCCTAGAGGATCTGAAACTGTCATTGGATTTTTTATGGATGGTGATGATGGTCAACAACCAGTAATTATAGGATCTTTATTTTCAGGATCAAGTATTGAACATCCTAATAGTTTTAATGCAGGAACTAATGGATTTAAACCATTTAAACCAGAAAAATCAATAACAAATCCATCAAATCAACCAAAAGAAGGACAACCAAAAGACTCAGGTATTCCACTTCCAAATGGAAGAACTGCAGACAATAAAGAAAGTAAAAAACAAGCAGCAACTAATCAAGGAACTGCACCTGTAGTTACAACAGTATCTGCCTGCAAATCTGGAACTGATGTTATTTCTTGGATTTCTAAAGCACTTAGGAAATTTGTATATTATTTAAATACAATCCAAAATTATCTCAATCAGTATGTTAATCCTGCTTTAAATTATTTACAAAATATTCCAGAATTACTTCAAGACATAACAACTGCCATTGCAGATGGTCTTTCCCAATATATCAAAACAATTAGAGATGCTATTATAGAACAAATTTATAAAGCACTTAAAGGTGTTATTGAAAAGTTCTTACCAAAAGATTTAGTTCTTGTTAAAAAAATTGCAACTGATAAAGTTGTAGATGGAATTTGGTGTACTTTTCAGAATATTTTAAAAAAGATTTATAAATTTGTTTTTGATTTTCTAGGTCAAATGATTGGTAAAGTTATAAGTATTCCATTATGTGCAGTTGAATCTTTTGTTGGTAGCATGATGCAGACAATTGGAAATGAAATTTCTGATGCAATCTCCCCAGCACTTAAAGAAATTACTTCTATTTTAGGTCAAGGTGTTGGTCAAATTGCAGGATACATTTCACAAGCAATCAATTATGCAAAGACAGTGTTATCATTTTTTGAATGTGAAGGTAATGTATGTAAAGAGGAATTTGATTATGAGATGAATAAAGGATATGTTCCTAAAGGAGCTGTTAATTTTCAAAAAATATTAAGGTATTCTCCAGCACAAGGGGCAAGAAATCTATTTTCAGATAGTGATAAGCAATTTTCTAATTGGTTGGGTGTAAATAGTGGAGGATCTCCAAGTGCTGATATTCTTTCTAAGTTGGGATTATCTAAAGAAAAATTTGCAGCATATTCTGAGTGTGATGGAACAACTCTCAATTGTGGTCTTCCAAAAGTTACTTTCTTTGGTGGACTTGGTGGAAGTGGAGGATCAGGATCAGTAGTAGTAGATGCTTTAAATCAAATTATGGGAGTAAATGTCACAGATTTTGGATCAAATTATTCTACTGCACCATATGTATACTTTGAGGATGCATGTAATAATGGTGGAGGTGCAAGAGGAACTGTAATACTTAAAGATAATCAAATTGATAGTGTTTATATGGTTAGTAATGGATATGATTATCTTGGACCAACAACAGACTCATCAGAAAATCCATGCACAGTAAATCCAATTGGAGATGATGGATTTGAATATACTGCATATGTATCAGATGTTATTATTGTTGGTACTGGAATTGGATATTCTGATGATAATTTAATTTACAATATCTATTGTGATTCTGGAGTGGAAATATATCCTATCACAGATCCAGATGGTAGAATTATTGATACTAAAATTGTTAATGGTGGAATTATTAGAACTGTTCCTGAGTTGGCAATAAATAGTACTGCAGGAAATGGTGCAATTTTAATTCCTGTTCTCAAATTTAATAAAGTTAAAGATTCTATAGTTAGTGATTTTGAGATTAGGAAACCATTGAAAAAAGTAATTCTTTGTGGAGATAGTTTGAAATGATACCAAAAAGACCAGAAGATATAGAGTCTACAGGATTTGTCATCAGCGATCCTCAAGCTGGAACATTATTCATTGGTGAAGATATAAAGACTCCTAGAACCAGACAAGTTGAATTGCACTCACAAGCTGGATCTCACCTTAAACTTTTTAAGGATGGTGGATTTGAACTTCATGGTAATCCATGTGTCACTGCAGATAATATTGATAGTAATGCTAGTGATGGATTAAATATAAAATCATCTGGAAAAAATTTAAGAATAGATGCTGGAAATGGAATCTTAACATTAGCAGCAAGAGAAATTAGATTTGAATCTACTGCTGCAGATGAAGCTTTTATTTTTAGATCTGCTCAAAATATAATTATAGAAGCTGGAGATAGTATTAGATTAAATGCTGCAAATATTGCAATTGGAGCTAAAAATAAATTAGTCTTAGCATCAAAAGGTCCAATTTATATTAAAGGATCTGGTGGAGTTACTATCATTGAACCAAAATCAAATTTAATTCCAACTAATTTGGGAGAGTTTGTGGACAAATTAATAGAAACAGTTTGTTTTGGGGGATTATAGTGGCATATTTAAATTACATTGAAACAGAAGGAATTCAAGCTGGTCTTGCTGCTTCTCCACCTTTAGGAACGTTTGATGTTTGGCAAAGTTTAGATCCAACTAAACCATTTGCATTTCAATCTTATGGAATTAATAATCTAGTAGGATTGACAAATCAACTTGGGTTATATTATAGAGCAGGTTTGGAACTTGGAATGGGTGCCAATGTTCAACTTGGAGTAGATACTACTCTTGGATTTATTACTGATATTGGATTTACTACTGAAGTAGGAGGACATATTGAAGCAATTCCCTCTGCTTTTACTGCAGTTCCATTTAATCCAAATTCAGCAATTCTTCATGATTTTTATGGGTTATTTAGAGTGAATGGATCACCTGTTCTTGTTGCTTCTGATATTAACTTAAAGAAAAATATTGAACCTCTAACAAATTGCTTAGATAAGGTTCTACAACTTCAAGGAGTAGAGTATGATAGAATTGATTGTGAGGGGCATGAATTGGGATTGATTGCCCAAGAGGTAGAACATGTAATACCTGCAGTTGTGCATACTGCAGAGCATAAATCTATTGCATATACTAGTCTAATTCCAGTGCTAATAGAGGCAATCAAGGAGCAGCAGCAGCAGCTAGAGGATTTGAAGAGGTCAGTCCAAGAACTGTCCACTCCTTGCCCCAAATGCTCTGGTCTGTGCTATGATGTATAGGTAAGAAGGACTACTACAACTATGATGATCACCAGACCCCAACTTCAAGACCTCAATGAACTTCAAGATGATATAGCATCTCATTACACAGATTCTAATTTTGTCAGTGGAGAAACTTATTGGACTTGTGTGAGTGCATATGCAGAGACAAAACTTGCTGAACTTCGTGGTGAGCTGGAGTATTCAAATTGAAAATGAACTTTTAAATTTAAAAAATGCTCTTAAAAAATTCTGGTAAAAAAATCATCAAAAACCAATTTTAGAAAAACTCTTGTAGAGATGAATTTTTCAAAATAGTTAAGATAGAATTACTTTCAGAAATTTGTCCAGTAATTTGAATAACTGATTGATTGTATCCAAGTTGCTCTAATTGATAGTTAACTCTTGCTGCTTTTAGTGTATTCACATTTGAGATGTAAGGATCTCTTTGAGATATTAATGTATTAATTTGTGCTAACTTAGAAACAATTGCAGCAGATGCAATTCCACAGACTTCATTATTACTATCAAATTGAGAATATGTTCCAATTGCAACTTGTGAGATGAATGTCTGAGTTCCAATTCCAAGATTTCCTGTTGTAATTGCTCCAGTAGAAGTTCCAAAAACATTTGGAAATGTGAAGTTATAAGTTCTGTAACTTACTACATCAGCATAAACTGTTGAGATTCCTGTATTTTCGTCTATACTTGCTGGGCATCCATCAGCATTTGCATTGGTTGCAATACCTACAATATCTTGATATAAATTGTATATGTTAGAGGTAATTCCTACAATTTGATTATCCAATCCACTAATTGGAATATTAAAGTTAGAAAGATTTTCAGTTACTCCATAAATTTTAACAATATTTGATCCTGTATTAATCTCATATCCTGCAATTGTATTATTGATTTGAACTAATTGTGTTTGATCTCTTTCCACTTTAGTTTCATATAATTCAATGAGTGCTTCTGTTTGAGTGCTAATTGACATAATAAAAAATCTGAATAACTTATTTATTGATAAATAAGACAGAAGAAATTGTACAAGGGTAATATGCCTTTAGCTAGATTAGAGAATTTTTTGAAAAATTTGAATGGTAATACTCTTTATGTAGATCCTAATGAATTAGATGCCTCAGATTCTATTGAGAATAAAGGAAATTCTAGATTACGTCCATTCAAAACAATTCAACGTGCACTAATTGAAGCTGCTAGATTTGCTTATATTCCTGGACCAAACAATGATTTATTTGACCAAACATCAATCTTAATTTCACCTGGAACTCATTTTATTGATAATAGACCTGGATATTATGTAAATTCTGCTGGAGTATTAAAGGATCCTGTAGGAGCTACAAAAACTATTAGTGAATTTAATATATCTACTAATTTTGATATTACTGACCCTGCAAATCAACTTCATGTTTTTAACAGTCACACTGGTGGAGTTATTGTACCAAAAGGAACTTCTATAATAGCCAATGATCTCAGAAAAACCAAAATTAAACCAAAATTTGTACCAAATCCAATAGATGATAATATAGTACCAGCATCAATTTTTCAATTAACTGGTGCTTGTTACATTTATGGATTCTCAATTTTTGATGGTGATTCAACTGGAAAAGTATATAATAATTATACTACAAATACTGTAGTACCTAATTATTCACATCATAAATTGACTGCATTTGAATATGTAGACAATAGAAATAATATTATTAAAAGTGGAGTTGATACTGGATACACAGATCTTAAAAATTATTATTATAAGGTCAGTCTTGCATATGGAGCACAATCATCCAGAAGTGTGATTGATGGATTTTTAAACCTACAACCAAATGTAGATGAAAATAGAATTGTAGGTGAATTGGGTGAAGGGTTTATTGCAATCACCAATGCAATTTCTGGTAATGGAGTTTCTGGAACTAGTGTAATTACAATTCAAACTCAAACACCACATGGATTGTCTCCATTAACACCATTTCTTATGTCTGGTTTGGGTCAAAGTGAAGGACCCACATCTGAATTGGAATATAATGGAAATTTTATAGTTGCTCAAGTTGTTAGTGAAACTGAATTTACATATTTATTGTCAAATGTTCCAACTCAAACACTAAATCCTAGTGTTTCTGGAGCACAATTTAAGATAATTTCAGATACTGTTTCTTCAGCATCTCCATATGTGTTCAATATGAGCTTGAAATCTGTTTATGGTATGAATGGACTTCATGCTGATGGATCTCGAGTTACTGGATTTAAATCCATGGTGACTGCACAATTTACTGGAATTTCTCTGCAAAAAGATGATAGAGCATTTGCTGAATATGATAGTACATCTGGATCATATAAATTTCAAGATAATTTTGGAGTAGATAAATTTTTACACCAATCTTCATTAGCAAGATATAGACCATCTTTTGAAACTTTTCACATTAAAGCATCAAATGATTCATTTATTCAAGCTGTTTCTATATTTGCAATTGGATATGCAAAGCAATTTAGCACTGATTCTGGTGGAGATCAATCAATTACAAACTCCAATAGTAATTTTGGATCAATTGCACTATTTTCTTCTGGATTTAAGAAAGATGTGTTAGCAAAAGATAATTTTGGCTTTATCACTCATATTATTCCACCAAAAGATATTTCACAATTAGAAAGTGCTATTAGATTTGTTGATATTGATGGTACATTGACTACTAGTTTAGCAGCATCTAATCAAAAAACTAGAGTATACTTAAAAGATTATATTGATTTGTTAGATCCTCCATCAAGTAAACTTAGAGGATATACTGTTGGAGCAAAAGAAAATGATACAATTGCATTCAAAAAAACTAGTGTAGAATCTTCAATACCAATTAATCCTACGAATAAACTTGAAGTTAATATTACAAATATTGATACTACTACTAATATAATAACTCTTTCTAGTATTTCAGGAATTTCTACAGGAATTTCCGGCAAGATTATTTCTACTAATGGATTACTTCCTGATGGAATTTCTAATAATACATTATATAATCTTAGACTTACTGGTGGAACTGGGGTTAAATTATATGAAAATCAATTAAATTCTGAATTTGATATATTTGTAGTTGATATTAAAAATCAAGTTGGAGTAACTACAAATAATTTAAAATTTGTAAGTAGAATTTCAGAAAAAAATTCAGGAGATATTGGAAGCCCAGTTCAATACGATACTATCAATAAAAATTGGTATGTTGGAGTTAATTCAATTGGATTGGGTGCAACAAGCTTTTTTTCAAATTTGGCTACACTAGATGCAGTTGGAAGTTCTGTTTTTAGAAAAAATGATACTAGAATTAGTGACGATAAAACTTATAGAGTTAGACTTGTAATTCCAAAAGAATCTGAAAATGCTTCTGACCCTACACCTGGATTCATTATACAAAGAGCATCTAATGAATTAAATTCATTACTTTTTCAATCTGCTAGCACTGAATTAATTTCTGCTACAAATAATGAATTATCTCAAGTTAGAAATAAAGGTGCGATCATAGATGCTTGGTATGATACTGGAACTGTAAATGTTATTACTAGTGTTCCTCATGGGTTGAAAGTTGGAAATAAAATTGAAATTTATAATCTAAAAAGTTCTGCTGAACCTGCTCCAGTTGGACTTGGTACTGGCACAGGATTTAATGGAAATTTCACAGTAACATCAGTTGTAAATGAAATTAGATTTACCTATACTATTACCAGAAATCCTGGAACAATTTCTCAAGGAAGCTCATCATTCCAATCTTGGTTAAGTATAAGAGATTGTGCTCAAACTTCTGGATATAGAATTCCACCATATACAATTTATGATGCAAATAGAGATACTCTCCCATATTTTGTGTGTAAAGAAGTTGAAAATGATTATCAAATATATAATATTGAAAAAATCCAAAATTATATTAAAGGTACTTCAGATGGAATATATCATGTAATATTAAATGTATTTAAAAATATACCTGATGCAACTCCATTCAATATTAGTGATTATAAATTATCTCAGAGTATTGAAAGACTTTACCCTGAGCAAGATATAGATAATCCATCTGCAGATCCTGAATCAACTAAAACTGTTGCCTCTAAACAACAACTTGGAGATGTTATTGTCAATGATATTAAAAATAGTGTTACAAAAGAAACTTTAACTTCATATCTAAAAGATTATAATATTGGAAAAGTAATCACTGGAATTACCACATATTATGATGCTTCAATTCCTGGAGGAGCTGGTATTTCTACTGCTACTATACAAATTGATCATGGAATTGGTGGAGTTAGGCAACTAACAATTAGTGCTGCAGGATCTGGATATGTGAATGGTACATATTATGATATTCCATTATGTGGGGGAACTGGATCAAATGCAACTGCAAATATTACTGTTAGTGGTGGAATTGTAACATCAGCATCAATTAAGAATTTTGGGTCTGGATATACTACAGGAGACTCTTTAACCTTAAGAGGTATTCCTGGATCTACAACTTCATCCACAGTGACTGTATCAAGTCTTTTGTATAGTACATCAGATACAGATACTATTCAAATACTTGGGGCATCAAAACCTCAAAATAATGGAACATTTATTATTAAATCTGTAACATCTAATAAAATTACATATTATAATAATCTTTCAACACCTGAAGTTCCAAATGATGCTATTGTAATATTAGCTGGAATTGGATATCAAATTAAAGCATCTCCTGATGGTTCAATTTATGATTCTGGAACTAATTTAACTACAATTACAACTCAAAATCCACATACCTTTGTAATTGGAAATAAAGTTATATTTGATGATCAAATTGGAACTCCAGTAAATCAAATTGGTATTTCTACTATTGTTTCTGTATCTGGAATTACTACATTTACTGTTAGTGGGAATGCTGGGGATGCAGTTAGGGTTTTTGGAGTTGGATTAACTCCAAGTTTGAAGGATACTACTCCAGAAAATGAAAATGTTGCATCTAGACATTTTGCAATTTATGGTGGATATAAATCCAAATTAAACCAAGCAATTACTAAAAATACTAATAATTTCTTAGTTGCTAATAATTTTGGATTATTGAAAGGAGATTTTATTCAAGTCAATAGTGAAATTATGCTAGTGACTAAAGTTTCTGGTGGTGAAATATTTGTTAAGAGAGGTCTTTTTGGGTCAAGAGCAATTCCACATGATACTCAGTCTGGAATTCAAAGAATTAATATTAATCCAGTTGAATTGAGAAGGAATTCTATTATTAGAGCCTCTGGACATACCTTTGAGTATACTGGATTTGGTCCAGGAAATTATTCCACAGGTATGCCTACAAATCAAGATAGAATATTATCTGATAATGAAATTTTAATATCACAATCACTTGCATCTAGAGGTGGGTTAGTAGTATATACTGGAATGAATAGTAATGGTGAATTTTTTATTGGTAGAGTTAAATTTGATGCAGTAACTGGGAAGCAAATTGAGGTTTTAAGTCCAATTATTGAAAGTTCTTCAGCAGAAACTCTAGATAGTCTCGTTGTAAATAGACTGACAGTTAACACTGAATTTGATGGATCTACATCATTAGCAAGGTTTAATAAATTAATTGTAAATTCTGATGCCTCATTTATAGGCATTACTACAATTGATAACAGTACTTCAAGTACAAATCAATCAACAGGAGCTTTAATTATAACTGGAGGAGTTGGAATTGGCGAAAAATTAAATGTATTTGATTCTGCTAAAATTGATAAAGTAACAGTAGGACTAACATCTGCAACAACAATTAATACTACTGAAGCTAATTTGTATTTAGATTCTTTTGGTGGAACCGTAGTTGTTAATGATAACCTTGGTGTCAGTGGAATTGCAACATTTAGTTCTACTGTTACTGCTACTACATTCATTGGAGCAGGAATAACTCCAATAGGTGGAATTATTATGTGGTCTGGAACTATCGCAGGAATTTCAACTTTAACAGGTTGGGCATTATGTGATGGTACTAATGGAACTCCAGACCTAAGAAATAGATTTATTGTTGGTGCTCATAGTGGTGTTGGAATTGGTACTAGTGCCACTGCTGGTCCA
>Ga0181348_1000931_pt1 | contig 12818 bp, 17 predicted proteins | sample Su13VDMM110DN_FD_130092 | JGI IMG/M metagenome (GOLD analysis project Ga0181348, IMG submission 130092) | Freshwater viral communities from Lake Michigan, USA - Su13.VD.MM110.D.N | ecosystem: Environmental > Aquatic > Freshwater > Lake | place: USA: Michigan | collected 2013-07-16
ACAAATTTAATTTCAGAAGAAGTCATTAGAATTAATACCTTTGTCGTCTATGTAATAATCACCAGAGGGTTTTCCCAAAAATAATTCATGATATTTACATTCCCACAATCTCAATTGAAGTTCTGTAAGTTCATAAAATCTTTCTTTTGCCAGATCAGCATTATTACTATGCCGACCCATTCCTCTGGCAGTAAGATAAATGATTTGATGTCCTTCATCATACAACTTATTTATTTTGGCAATTCTACCCTCATTTGGAATAGCATTATGATAATTACCATCTGTATTATTACAAATGGTTCCATCAACATCAATAATGTATTTCATTTATTTTTTTTATAATATTTGTGGTAGAATATCCACTAATTCTATTAAAAAATCTTACCTCTTTAGCAAATTGTTCTCCAACAACTTCACCAGTTCTCCAATCTCCACCAACCAAAAGTATATCTGGACTATAGAGTTCAATGAGTTGCTCTAATTCTAACTTACTAGAAAAAGGTAAGACTATATCAATATATCTGATCGATTCTAGCATAGATTTGCGAAAAGATAAAGAGTTAATTGGTCTATCAAAACCTTTATCCTTTTTTATCTTTTCATCTTCATCTACACCAACAATTAAACGATCACCAAGAGATTTGGCAACTTTAAATAATTCAATATGCCCTGGATGTAAAATGTCAAAACATCCATTTACCCACACATTAATCATCTTAAATAATCCTTAATTTTTATAAACTTATAATTATCCCAGATTTTTTCAGCACAAGTAAAATTTTGATATTTTCCCATCAGATGTTTTGGAAATGGAACTGTTTCAATTTCTCCACCATATTTTTCTACAATACAATCAGCAACATATTTAAAAGTTACTGGATCACTTGTTCCTAGGTCATATATACCAGAACCTTTAATATTATATAAAACAATATTCACTACATCATCTACGCAAATAAAATCTCTAAACATACAATCAGATCCATCAAATAATTGAAGTTTTCCAGTATCTTTAATTTGTTTATAAAATTTACTTACAGGGCTTGCTTGATCCCCCTTATCTTGCTCACCATCACCGTAAACATTAAAGTATCTAAATCCTTGAATACTTTTAAATTTATCCACATTATCCCGAACCCAATAATCAATCTGCAATTTAGATATTGCATAATAATTTAATGGATTAACTATAGTTCCATCCAGAGTTCCATAGATCGATGCAGAAGAAGCATATTTAACTGGAATTTGATATTGAATGGCATACTCAAACAAACGAAGAGTATAATCAACATTCCATCTATGAATCTTATTAATATCGGTTTCTGTTGTTGTAGAAATTGCTCCCTGATGAAGAATAAGTGATACCTCATCCCATTTATCAAAGGTATTTAAAAATTCCCAACAGTTATGTTTATCAAGTTCTATAATATTTTCTAGTTTAGATTTGAAATTTTTTCCAATAAATCCTCTTGCTCCAGTAAGTATAATCATACTGTGGTTACTCCCCTTTGAGATACAACTTTTGATGCACACTGATTTGCATATTTAATACTTTCCCCAACATCATTATTTTTTAAAAATTTAACAACAAATGCTGATATGAACGTATCTCCAGCACCAGACAAATCTTTAACTTCTACTTTTTTTGTTGGATAGATTTTTCCTTGATGCTCACACCCCAATCCACCAATAGTGTGAATTATTTTTTCTGACAACTCTTTAGTCAAAAACTGTTTTGAGTTTTTGTATTCGACATCATTAAGTTTAATAAATTTAGCTTTCCTTATCCAATCTCCCAAAGTTTTTTTAGTATCAATAAAAACGTTAGAATGATTATCGCAAATATAACTAATATCTTCCGTCGTTAAAAATCCTTTGTTGTAGTCAGATATTACGATAGCATCATAATCAAAATTGATTTTACTAATATCAACTCTTTCTATCTTTTGCATACTATCAACTCTAAAGAACATATGATTTATTTCTCGATGAACATATCTGGTTTTGGTTATCTCATACCAATTGGAATTTGTGCAGATATCAACCTTTCCAGATATACTTTCAATGTTCCTGCGGACATTTCCAGCCATTCCTGGATTTTCTCTTTGGTCAATTATATTCAATACTGGAACTGGTGCTTCCGGGCACAATCTAAAAGAGTCGCAATAGACAAATACATCCCTACAACTTTCACCAATAACAAATATTTTTTTCATCAGTACCTAGACTTTCTTTCAATTAACATCATTGGTTTTCCACTCTCAACAGCACCACGCACTGCATTAAGTACATCTACACCTGTTATAGGATCAATCACAGGGAAACTCACTGCAGACCTAAACATATTAGTAAAGTCCTGAGAGTGAGTAATTCCGGAATAGAAGGGACCAGCATCTGCAGTTACAGCACGAATAATCACAGGAACTTTGAATTCGCCATGAGAAATTCTTTCAATCTTATCAATGTGATTGATAATCGCATCTGCGGCAACTAACATAAAGTCATGACGTTCATAGTAAAGAACAGGAATAAATCCTTCAAATGACATACCAATAGCAAGTCCTGCCATCAGATTTTCTGCTACTGGGGTTTCAAGTTTTTGTTGTTTAGGAACAGATTTAAGAGTTCCCATTGCATCCCCATAAGCAACGTTGTATCCAATAAAAATCGCACCCAATTCACCAAGTTCTGTCATCGACTGAGCAACAGCATCCTTATAAGAAATATTACTCTCCTCTACATTATTAGGATAAACAAACTCTACAAGTGGTGGGAAATACTCATCATCAGTTTTCTTCACTGCCTTAGAAAGATCAATCATTCCAGGTTTACGGCAATGAGGATAGGTGCAAGTATAAGTATATCGGATAACTGAAGGAGAGTTCCACTCAGGATGCGCTGTCTTTCCCCAACGATCAGCATTACTTGCCTCACAAGACCTATCATTACTTTCAATTACAAAAGTGCAAGGAAGATCCCATCCATCAACATAACGAATTGCTTCTGCAAGATGTCCATTATCTTCAGTACCATCACCAACAAAGCACCATACTTTCTGCTTAGAACCTTTACGTTTTAGAGCCCAAGCAATTCCAGCAGCAATAGCAGGAGTACCACCAATAATGGCGGAAAGGAAGAAGTTACGTTTCCTATCATAGATAAACATACTTTTACCATTAAGGATCCTATCCTCTACATCTTCGGGAGGAACTCCATGAAGAAGAGCATGGTAATGATTACGATGATTTGAGATTACATAATCACCATCATCAATGTTTTCAAAAATTTCAATTAATTGATCTTCATTACCACCAGAAAGATGGAAAAGAAACGGAAGTTTATTATCAAGATATAGATCTCCAATATGATCTTCAAAGGCAATCAGTTCTTCCTTAGTCCACTTTTTTCTCATACAGTTTCCTCTGCAATTTTAATCATAATTCTACCAGCATTTCCAGATTTAAGCAAGTCAAATGCTTCATTAATTTGGTCCAATGTAAATGTATGAGTTATTAATTTACTTACATCCAATAGTCCTTCCTTATATAGTTTAATATACCTAGGGATATCTTCCTGAGGATTTGTTTTACCTCCCTGAGTTGCTTTAATACTCTGCCCAATCCCATTAAAAAGATTGACAGCATTCATTACTTCAACAAATTTTCCGGGAGCAGGTTGTCCCACAAGAATCATTCTTCCAGTATTTGATAAAATTGAAATACCTTGACTAATAACTTCTGGAATACCAGTAGTATCAATTACAATATCTACTTTTCCTTCAATCTCATCAATAGAAGCGTAGAACTTACTTGCACCAATATCAAGGCACATCTGTGCTTTACTAAGATTATTATCTACTGCAATAATAGGGCAAGCACTTTTCATTGCTGCTGCCTGAATCAAATTCAATCCAACACCACCAGTCCCAATAACTGCAACACTCTCACCAAACTTCAAATCAACTTCATTATCAATAATTCCCATCGCAGTTGTAAGGGCACAACCAAGAATAGCACAAAATTCAGGAGGAGTATCTTGCGGAACTGTTGTTAATCTATTTTCAGAAACAATAGAATATTCACTCAGAGTAGTTACTTTACCACTGCTCATAGTTTTTCCATCAAGAACATAACTAGGGAATGGTGCCTCAATACCAGTTCCAGGTCTCCAATGCATAACGACCCTATCACCTACCTTAACGGTTGTTACACCATCTCCGACTGCCTCAACAACCCCACAACCCTCATGCCCCATCAGATGAGGAAGGAACTTGGCATTGCCCTTGTGACCCCTAATCTCATGGAGTTGTGCTCCACAGAGACCACTCATAAGAACTTTAACAAGAACTTGTCCTACTTTTAGTTCATTCAATTCAACATCACACACCGCAAGAGGTGCATCAATCTCTATCAATACTGCTGCTTTCATTTTTTCTTTCTAACAACTATTTCGTTTATAAAAATGTTTTTATCGTTGGATATCAAGTCATAAAGTAACTCGGAGATATCCTCAGTTTCCATAAGAGAATCGTAATTTTTTCTATTTTCTGTTATTTTGGTTTTCATTCCTCCAAGAAATACATCAATTACTTCTATTCTATCATCTAATGATTCTAATTGCAATGATTTAGAAAATGCATACAATCCAGATTTAGTAGATGAATATAAAGACTCATTTGCAGAGGGATATTTACAAGCAATTGAATTGATATTAATTATTAATCCTTCATTGCGTTTTTTGAAAAACTTATAACTTTCCTTTAATAATAAAATTTGTTGTGTGAGATTTACATTAATAATATTAGAAATTTCTTCATTGGAAAACTCTAAAATTGATTTTTTTTGATGCACTGCAGCATTATTAATAAAGACATTAATATTTTTTTCTTCAAGAAAAGATATAAATTTATCTAAAAAATCGCTATTAGTTATATCACCAATAAGAGTTTCAATTCCATCTAGATTACTATTTTTTCTTAGATGAGGATAAACATTATGATTATGGTTTTCTCTAGATTCAAAAAATGTTTTACCCAATCCACTACTACATCCAGTGATCAAAATATTTTTATTAATCATAATTTTTGATAGACTTATATATTTTTTTAAAAGTACAAGTTAGAATATTTGTTTCTTGATTTTTATTTTTTCTTATAGTATCTTCAACATTTGAACAATTTAATTTTTGAAATCCCATTCTTTCCATAAACTTAAGAATAGACTTTTCATTAAAATGCCACAGATGTTCATCGGGTTTTCTATGTTTCCAATTTAAAAACCATTCATCATTTAAATAATGACAGTTTGGAACAGAAATACAAATATAATTACAATTAAGTTCTTTAACAAACTCAATATCTTTAAAATGTTCTAAAGAGTCAAAAAAAGTAATTACGTCATAATGATTTTTAATTGGGTCATCAATTTGAATACAACCATCAGGAACTGGACATGAAGAAATATCATTTCCATAACAGTTTGGAATTATATTCTTACATACCGTTAAAAAGTTACCATCACCATATCCAATATCAAGAATACTATGTGGAATTTTTCCAATTGACCCAATAATAAATCCTAAACGAAGATAAGACATTTTTGTAGAAAGTCCATCCTCAGTTTTATCTCCACCAACTCGGGAAATATATTCTTCATCATATTTTATTGCATTTTTATTAATTTGAGTGACTATACCATCGGCAGTAGTGATGTAATTTTCTATCATTAATGTAAATTCAAAGTATAAAGTTTATTTTATGAGTTGTTTTTAAAATTCATTCTCATTTGGACATAATCTCCTCCATTCATCCCTACCATACTCAATAAAATCCCAAGGTTTGAATAGTATATTATTAATAGCAGGAATAGCCTGCTTATAATGTCTAGGATGACATGTCATTTTTTTACATTTTAGATTTAATGTTTCAATGACACACAGAATAGATGTATCTACAGTATGAATTTCTTCAGCATTTTCAAGAATCCAACACCAATCAAAAATAGTTAAATTTTCAAACACTTCTAACTTTACCACCTTCCCATCATAATCTTTGGGAATTGAATTTACCACACCATAATGTTTTTGATTCCAACCATAAGTATCGTTATAAAAAATGAATGGTTCTCCTTTTTCAATATTTAAATGAAGTCTTAGAGCATTTTCAATATCCGGATTTCTATCATATTTTACATAATCTGGCCAATCATTCCAATCCATTCCAACAGAAGTATATTTAATTCGCATAACTTCAATATCTCTACCAACAGTGAGATTGCAAAGTTTTATTAGTTCTGTATTTTCTACATACTCTGGTACATTTGGACCGATAATTGCAGAAGATTTAATTCGGCATATTCCATTGTTCCAAAAAACTGGAGAAACGTACCAATAAACTTTTCCTTTTTTAGATAACTCTTCAGCAATTTTAAGAGTGAATAAGATATCTCCAAGACATCCTGGTTGTTGAATACAATAATCCATATTAAATTACAATTAATGATAATTCCAAGGGAGACTATGCAATGGTTTAACAGTACTCCAATCCCCAGTTCTATGCCAAAGATGTAGTAGTTTTGATTTTATAGTATCAAACATATATGGACTTTCCAGAACATAGTTCAATGAAGTTTCGATGCTGTAAATGCCTTTAGATTTTTCCAAAACTTTACACCAATCAAAAATAGAAAATCCTTCTATTATATCATGCTCAATAACTCTACATCCATAGTCTTGAGGATCAACTGATATTGATGAAAAATATTCTTTATTTGGTCTAGTTTGCCAATGCCTATTAACATATACAAATTCTTCATCATCTTTTACTCCCAAAACATTGTAAAAAAGATCATTTTCTTTTTCTGCGTTTCTATTAAACCGAACGTAATCTTTCCAATCTCTCCAGTCTACAGAAATTACATTATACTTTCTCTGCATCTCTGGACCATATTCATCATTACCATGACCATTATAATACAAAAAATCTTCAGTTCCAAAGGTTAAGGTTTTATTACTATAATATTTTTTTCCAGGAAAATCAATGTCTGGAAGTGGTTTCCCTACATCCCAGTTATCAAGAACAATCCAATTAATATCTGGAATATATTCTTTCAACCAGTAAAACTCATTAAAGACTGGCCAAGTAACTTTATATCCATCTTCCATAAAAAGATGTGCTAGTTTTTGCATAAACAAAATATCCCCCAGACCTCCTGGAAGAAAAATTAAAGCATTCTTCATATCAATTCTTCAAAAACTTTTCTAGTGCTTTCTTTCATATTTTGAGTATTCATAACAGAATCTATGCCAATAAATTTTTTCCAGGTATCTGACGGCATTAGATCCTCCATCACATACCAATCTTCAAACTTAAGATCACCATGACTAACATCTGGTATTAATAAAGTATATCCGTGACTTTGTAAAATCTCTCTGGATTTTTCTCTAATTTGAATATTATCTCCGCCACGATAAAAATCATGCTCAAATGTAATGATGCGAAAAGAATACTTATCAAAATTAATTTTTTCAAGCACTTTAAATGTTGATTCAGCTGGATCAATATCTAATTGAAGAAAATCAATAACATTAGGAAGATTATTATCTTCAATCAATTTGTTTAAATCAATTTCAGTCGCATCACAAGTAATACACAAGTTTGAACGGACGCCATTCCATTGCGAACTAAATTTTTCAAAAAGTTCTAAACTAATGCCAGTCCATCCAAATCCCTTTTCTAATAAAAATGTATTGCTCCATTCGATTGGAAGATATCCTCCAACTTCAACATAAGTTCCATTCGTTTTTCCATTAAGAACAGATAAAATAAATCTTTCTTGATTTTCCCTTGACTGTGAATATGAAATTAATTCCATTTTATTTTTTTCCTATAGTTATAAATAAATTATTAAGAACATTAAATTAATTGCAACTGTTTTAAATCCTCTTGATCTGTCACATCAATTAACCAATTAACTTCATAATCAAATTGTTTAAGATGCTCAATCAATTCTGGTCGCAGTTTTTGTGCAGGATAACTAGATCTAACAAACTGCTTCCAAGTATCAGATGTCATTAAATCTTCCATCACATACCAATCTTCATAGGAGTAACATCCATCCATCAGATCAGGTACAACGAGAGTGTATCCATGACTTTGTAAAATTTCTCTAGATTCTCTTCTGGCACTATCGCCACCATGGCACTGATCGTGCTCATATGTAATAGTAGCAAACTTATATTTTTCAAAATCAATATTTTTCAAACACTTTAAAGTATTCCAATATGGATCAACATCAATTTGAAGATAATCAATTACAGAACCAAGTTCATACTTCTCAGATACGGTAGAAAAATCCTGTGTAGTAGCATCTCCACCAACAACGGGATTAATTCTTACTTTCCTAAAGTATTCATTCTTTTCTTCATCAATTTCATATGAGACACCTTTCCACCCAAACTTAGATTCTAAAAGATAAGTATTATTAAAATAAGATGGAACTGAAGCTCCAATTTCCCAGTATTTTCCATTTTCTTTTCTATCAAGTACAGATAGAACAAATAAATCTTGTGCCGATTGTGAATACGAAATTAATTCCATTTCATTTTTCTCCTATAGTCATAAAAGAATTATTTAGGTCTACTCCAGAAACAAAAATATTTTTATATCCACGATCTTTCATATAATCTTCAATAATCTTTGGTATAAAACAATGATTATGTTTACGATTATTCCAAGGTCTCCAATATTTTTGACTATAATCTGGAAGATATAGAAATAAAATACCACCACTCACAAGACGTTCATACCAATAATTCATAGTTTCTACCCAATCATCAACATGCTCAAGGCAATGACTGGAAAAAATATAATCCGGATCTTTTTCGGGAAGATGATTAGCTTCCCACGAATCATCAAAATTTTTATCGATAACATATGATCCGGGGAAAGACCACTCTGCTTTCATACATCCAATATCATATCCAAAACCATGACAAACTTGTTTAGCGAAAGGAATTGCAAATTGAGATGCATTTCCAATAGTTTGGAAATATGGATATATATCTCCTTGGTAATTAATTGTTTTAATCATTTCATTTCCTACTTTTTTATTTTTTAGTTCCGTAAAGAATATAGTTAGTATGACATTTTCTAACTTCTTCTTCTATTTTAATATCAAAATCTTTAGAGGCATATTCAATAAAATAATCTACCCCCATATTTGTTGTTGAGATATTATTGTATGTAATATAAAACCTATCAGAATTTGCAATAATATTATCGTAGTAAGATTTCTGAAGTTCAAAAGTACATTCAGAATAAGCATAGTTGCTAATAAGTAAATCAATACCATCAACAGAGGCAATCTCATCATAGAAAGATTGAGATGTTTTGCCCTTAAGGTTTTCAAAATTACTTAAATACTTTTCAGATAATTGATTTACTTCGGGAAGATCAATAATCATGTAATTTTCAAAGTCAATTAAAACATTAAGAGTTTTACATAAACCACCATATCCACCACCAATTTCCAAAATATTATCAACCTTTTGTCCAGATAAAAAATTACTGATATCTAAAGTATTTTTAATATACCTAATAGTTGTCGGAGACATTATACCGAATTTTTCATGTTCGAATGTAACTGGATTTCCAATTTTATCATTTTCTCTAAATTGAGATATTTGCTCATTAGTTAAAATATCAGCATTTTTCATTTCTCTAATATAAGAATCGGACTGTTCTTTAGTAACATGCTCCAATATTTCCTGATATAATCGATTTTGCCTAAAATTTACAAAAAGAGCATCATCTTCAACAAAAGACTTACACACTTTTAAATAATTTACAGCATTAATCTCAGGAACATCCCAGTCGTAGATCATTTTTTTATTCCTCTAAAAATTTAACTAAAATAATTTAAATATATGAAGTCTTCTAAGACTTCATACTCCATACACTTTTTCAGGTTGTCTTGAATAGCACTCATCTTATTATAATACAAATCGTCAGATATTTCAAACTCTTCACTTAATAAGATAATACCATCAGAATTAAAGTATTTCCCAATATCAGGAGATCCCATGTACACAGGAATAGTTCCTGTGGCGAAACAATCAAGAATTTTTTCAGTAAAATAAGACTCATAGAATCCGTTCTCAATTACCACTGAGAACATATAGTCACAAAGACCCTCTTCCTTGTTAGAAATCTCGTTAAATCCACGACCATAAAGATCAACTTGATCTCTGATCATTTCTACCCATTTAACTCTTATTGCTTGCCCCTCTGTTAGTTTTTTATTTGAGGCAATCATAGAAATCATTTTAGACTTCTCATAAATCTTAGGTTCTTTAATCCAAAATCCCTGAGCAGGAACCCATTTAAATTTAGAATCTAAAGATATAAGATCTTTATCGTGAGTAAAAATCAGATCAAAGGTATTGATATACTCCTTATAATTATTCCTGATATGATTATTAATTTCTGGTTTTATATACTTTGATTCAAGTAACCAAGCATATTTTTTACCTTTTACATCATCATGAAAAGCAACTGGAATCATATCATCAACATAAAATGTCTCACCAATAGAGTTATCGTAAACCCAGTCAACATACTTAGATACTTTTCCGTGAACAGAGTATCCAGTATGACCTCCTGTACGGTGAGTGAAGGTATCACCAACTAGATTAAATTTTATTTTCATGGAATAATAAAGTCAAATTGATTGGTATTAAATTTAGATAATTTAAATTTTTTCATTGTAGTATACTTTAATGGTAGGTTACATGATTATCATATAAGATGTAATCATTTGTTTTTGAAAATAGTAAAGACATATGAGAAATTCCACTCATCATCAATAATAATTTATCACATTTTGAAAGTATTAATATTTCTACTACCAACTCCTTCAATAATTTAGTATGATTTACTGGTAAATGATGTAGTCCACTATATTCATTGCCATATTCTTCCTTATCATTAAAGAAGATAATTTTTGATTTGTATATTTCCTTTAAATAATTATAGTAAACATATTCATCAGAATTAACATACAAATAATCATAGTCATCAATATATTGATCTATTATTGTTTTTAAATACTCATTAGAAAGCAAATGATTTTGTCCTGAACCATGTCCTGTTGTAAAATGATCTCTTCCTCTCCGATGAAGACCTAAAATTTTTTTTCCAGAATATGGTAGTAAAAAATCATCAACTATTTTCAATACCTCCGGTTTAACTTTACAATACTTTTCAATAGTATTTCTATGAAAACATATGTGCTCAAAATTTTCACGAGAATCATGGATATGATCTATAATTTCAGAAAAAGGATATCCATTAATAATTCCTTTACTTGTTTTCTCAATTAACTCAGGACCATATATTTGTTCAAATTCTAAACATTGATCCTTTTCTAATCCAAAAGGTTGGTCAAAAATTAAATCCCACCAATTTTGATTAGTATCAGAATGTCCAAAATTTGTCACATCAAGGTATATTTTAATATTATTTTTAATACAATATTCCAAATGTGTGAGACATAGCATAAAAACAAAATTAAATCCACAATCTGTATTTCCAGTGCGATAGTAAATATTATTCATAGATTTAAGAAAAAATTTCTACTTGAAGTTTATTCATTGATTGATACTTCTTCCAATAATTTTCATTAACATACTTTGGATTAATATACCAATCTTCAAATGGATCTTGATGACTACAACAACATACGTTTTCTGCGCATAGCACATAATTATTTTTATTCATAATCTCTTTCATATGGTCTTTAAGATCAGACCCTCTCGCATACAAATCATGCTCAAATGTAATTACGGAAAATTCATATTCATTAAAATTAATATCATTAATTATGTGATATGTTGCGGGAATATTATCAACATCAATCGATAGATAATCAATATGATTTGTTTCAAACTGTCTTAAAAATTCATTATAGTCAATTTTACCAGCATCAAAAGTAATTATTTGACTTGTTCTACTGCTCTCCCATGTAGATGTTCGATTAGGATCAATGTCAATACTAACACCAGTCCACTCAAAATTCTTTTCTAGAAGATATGTGTTATTAATAGCAACAGGATAACTACAACCCAGATCAAGGAAAAATCCTTCTCTTTTTCCATCAAGAACAGAAATTACAAAAAGATCTTGAAATGCTTGAGAATAAGAAGCATCCGCAGGATTATCATACTTTAAAATAAGAGATCCCCATTCTTCAATTTGATCTGGAGACGTGATATCAGGTGGAGCAGAAATATAATTTTTGTAATTGGTTGGATTAGTTTCTTCCAACCAATTACAAAGTGTTTTAATTTTTTTCATACATTTTTCCATCAATTACTTTTTAATTTGCTGATTGATCCAATCATAAGTCTTACGAATACCTTCTTCAAGTGTCTGAGAATAATCCCAACCCAATTCTTTACGAATCAAATCATTATTGGAATTACGTCCACGAACACCAAGAGGTCCATCAATATGATTTTTTGATACTTTTTTACCAGCAACTTTTGCAGCAGTATCCACGAGTTGATTGATAGTCACCATTTCTTCTGAACCAATATTGACTGGTCCAATGAAATCAGATTCCATCATACGACGAGTTGCCTTTATACACTCATCAATGTAGAGGAATGAACGAGTTTGTTTTCCATCACCCCACACTTCAACTGTTCCACCATCTTCTGGAAGTTCTGCAACCTTACGACATATTGCTGCTGGTGCTTTTTCTCTTCCACCTTCCCAGGTTCCTTCTGGTCCAAAGATATTATGATACCTAGCAACTCTA
>Ga0181348_1000933_pt1 | contig 12804 bp, 22 predicted proteins | sample Su13VDMM110DN_FD_130092 | JGI IMG/M metagenome (GOLD analysis project Ga0181348, IMG submission 130092) | Freshwater viral communities from Lake Michigan, USA - Su13.VD.MM110.D.N | ecosystem: Environmental > Aquatic > Freshwater > Lake | place: USA: Michigan | collected 2013-07-16
ATTTTACCATATCGATAGGTGTATTCAAGGGATAATTCATTGAGTAATTGCCATAGCCACATATAATTAGCATAGGATTTTCTAATCCATATATTATCTGGATGATTCACATGTGTTGCAGAATAAAGAATATTTTCTCGTTCATCTTGTAAAATCCATCTTTTCACTTTGCGACCAGACTTACTTACACCAACAATTTCTGTGCCATCAATAACACGATGAGCCGTAGATAATAGTTGACAAGTTTCCAATATCATTTTCACTACATGTTTATCCACATGCTGTACAGCACATTCTTTAGGAAGTTTATCTAAATAAAAAATATTAATTTCATACCTCACATATAATGTAATGTTGATGGTTCTAGTACAGAACCAAATTTAAGGCCATGTTCTATGGTCTTCCGCTACATGTTCATACCCATCATATTCGGCGATATGCCACTGTACATCATCAGGAATTTCAACAATTCTCAACTCTGAACAACGATCATTGGCAAGTGGACCAAATTCTTCCACTACTTGTATCAACATAGGATCATCACGATTAATATCTCCTACCCACCAATCAGGCTTAGTAATGCCTTCTAATTGTTTATATCGCTCAGTAGCTTCTTCACTCAATCCGAAACCGCCATGGCATACGTTGATAACAATTTTTTGCATTACTTATTCTCCTAATCAGTGATTTCGGTTACGACAAGTTCTTCAGCAACAGGTTTGGAAACTTCTTTCTTCACTTCTGTCGCACCCAAATCTTTCAACTTGGTCACGGCACCAGTTTGTTTCAGGTAATCTTTAACCTTAGAGACTGCAATAAGGCCATTGGGATTAATCAACTGATAACCAACAGCTTTGCGACCGTCTTTCACAACTTTAATTGTGCCATTCATCTTTGTTTTAATCACCCACATATAAGTGGATAATCTATACATTTGAAGTTGGTCGCCCAAGAGAGCTTGAATCTCATCTTTGGTTACAACTTTACCAGAAATCATCACGGTCACAAGTTTTTGTGTCGCGGTCAATCGTACTGTTTTCACCTTAGCGGTCTTAGGTGTCTTTACTGCTTTCGCAACTACTTTTGGCTCTGCCATTTGTTTCTCCATTATCAATTTAAGAACTTCAATTATAACACAAATAGGTGAGTTTGTCAATAGGTATCACCATATTTACCTAACTGTTACCGATTAAGAGTAACATAATCACCGAAGTGTTTTTGAAAAACCTCCAGTAAATTTTCATAATCGCCGGACATCATTTCTTGAATAATAACATTATCATTCAATTTCAATTGCCGACTAAATTTCTTAGCATACCCCATTAGTGCAAATGCATGTCCATCTGGGCCACTTAGATCAATATTAACCATTTTAAAGTTCCTTTTGTATTATTAGTCCACTACTGAAAAATTACCATTTTTAAAACCAATCACTCCGCCTTCTGATGTGATACGCTTTAATACATCTTCAAAGAGTATAGGAGCAAAATCTGTTTGTTCCACACATACTGCATGATATCTAACATCAACCACTCCATCTTTCATAACACGATTGGCATGGGTATGCCCATGTATATTACATCCAAAGCGTCCGAGACTATCGGGATGCACTGGAATATGGCTAAGAATAAGACCGTTCATAACATGATAAGCCCTCAACTCACGGAAATATTCCCGATATTCGGTATCACGGAAGATATCGTGATTACCTCGTATCAACACCTTATCACCGTTAAGGCGACCGAGTGTGGGTAATGCCCGCCGGTTAATAACCGCATCCCCAAGGTGATACACTTTATCTTTTGGTTTAACGCGGTCATTCCAGGACTTGACCATAGCCTCGTCCATTTCTTCAGGCGTATCCCATGGGCGCAGTTTGGTTATGCCGTCATTACGCATAAACTTACAAACACCGAGGTGGCCGAAATGTGTATCTGAGGTTAACCAAACCGCACCCATATTAAGCTCCGAAAATTGAATCGTTCATATCTTTAACGTCCAGTTCCTTCTTAGTGTAATCGACTGGAATCTTAGAACCATTTACCAAAACGTAAGCGATATCGAAAGAATAAACAGAGCCAATCTCCGTATAAACACCTTCAACATTAACCATTCGGGTAGTTCCTGATTTATTATCCATCATTGTACCGTACCAACCATTCCTCAATTGAATACGGGCACCTTTTTTAATCTCTTTAGTCAACATAATTATTTTTCTCCATTTTAATACAGTCACAATTTGAATTTGCAAATCTTTATGGGAAATAACTTCTAAAATTACTCCATATTTTTTGCAAGTACGTTTAGGCAAATCTCTGCCATAAGGAACAACAAATTTGGTGCCGTGCTTTGCTTTCAGAAAAACTACCGTAGAACGATCAAAACGACTCATCATACAATTTGTAAATATTTTTACCATTTTAAGCCGCCTTTAACATTACAGTAGGATACTTCACAAAACCACTTGTGTCTTTTTTCGCTTTGCCTTTTGCATACAGGCCAACAACACCTTTTGGATCAAGAAAACGTAAATCAGATTCATCACCGTTGAAAACAGGAAGACCGTTATAAGTCTCTGGCATCGGTTGGGTTTTCTTAATACCAAAAACAACAGCAACATTCAATCCCTGCAAAATAGCTTTTTTAACATCCAAATCATTACCATCAGCCGCAGAAAAGGTTAAATGATAATTTGAAATACCAGATACTTTGCGTCCAAGAACCTTGGTGTAATCGTAAAATTGCACTTCAGGAAAGCATTCAAACACATTCAATCCGGGAAGCATATCGTATTTTTCCCAAGAAATATCTGAAGTACCATTCAAACGAAAAACGGGGGTAAGACCCAACCTTTTAGATTGTTTTATACCAAGTTTAATATCTTGATAAAGCGCCAACATATAGTCCATGCGCCTTTCAAAAAACATGCGGGTTTTACGCTTACGGGCTTCTTGAATAACGTTGGTAGATTCACCTTTTTTAAACATACCACCACGACCAGCCGTATTCAAACAGGCCGATTTACATCCCGAAGTGGCTTTCGGACAAGTGTTATAACCAGAAACATCAGAGGGCGCCAAATGAAGAATATATGTGTTATATCCCTGTTCTAGGCCTTTGAGGGTCTTTGGGTTTCCTGTAGAGAGCAATTTCATATTAGCTATTGACCTTTTTAACACCATAATACATACATGTTAATCCAACAATACCAACAAGAATTGGAAGGATTACATTTTCAGAATCTGTCCCATTTTCAATGCCGCCAATTGCAGCAAAAACAACAATGAGTCCGACAATTATTCGTATCATACTGTTTCCTTATCGAGAATAGAATATTCAACTTCTTGAAAAGCCGAAGCAATGAGAAACGAAATTGTGTTAGACAATTCTGGTTCTATGCTTACCATTTGCTCAACAAAAAACACCATGTCTTTTTTTGAAAGACCCTTCAATTCGCCTATCAGTCCAAAAATCTCTGAGACTGAGAGTTTATTATTAATCAACATTACTTACTCCTCATCACTAAGAAACCATTATAACATAACGGCATTAATTGTCAAGCCCTATCTAAGCTGTTGATTTTGTTAGGCTTTTTATGACAGCCGTAATGTGCTTACACTTGGAAGTATATTTAAATCCAATACACTCACAGGAATAGTGATTATTGTTCTTAATAATCATATACTTACCTTTGGAGCCTTTAACTTCAAATTTTCGGATTGGGATTGTGTTTCCAGATAGAACAACCATTTTATGTACATTCTTGGTACTAATGATTGATACTGGATTTTTAGGATTGTTTGTTTGAACAGAAAAAGATTCTCCGTCTATCCAGCGGGCGTTTGGAATGACACGGCCGCGGGTAGTGTAATACATAAATTCCTCATTTGAGAAAATATATGTGTTCCTATATTTTGTTGTTACTTCAATACTTGAATCTATACTTGGGATTTTCATGTAACCATTATAACATAATGGCACTTAATTGTCAACCCCCCAATAAGCTCTTGATTACTAACCTTTAAGCAGACCCTTGTGTGCAGATTCACTCATTTCTTCATCAAATTCAGAAATTCTTAACTTATTCAATTCTCTTTGAAGAGCAAATTTCTCTGATTCATCCGTCAGAATTTTTTCTTCTAGGGCTCGAATTTGTTTCTGTAAGATTTCTCTATAAGACATATTTCTTCTCCTCTTTCATCATACGATATAATGACCTATCGTGATGCTTCTGTTTGTTGTTGGTTGTTTTATTTTCATCAACATCATGAGTTTTTCGAAATTTAGTTTTTACTGGTTTTTGGAATTTATTATTACTGCCTGTGTACATTTTATTGCCTATCTCTTCTTCAGTTTAAAATGTGGTCAGCTAGACCATATTCAATCATATCTTCTACCGTCAACCAAGTATCAGTTGGTTTAAGAAGTTTAGAACGAATCTCTTTAGTATCTAGTTCATTGGTAGAATCTTCAAGAACCCGCAACATTCGAGTATGTGAAAATTCAGACTCTTTCATTCTAGATTTCAAATCGTGGTGCTTGCCTTCAAAAATATCACTATACTGATGGCTTAATATAGATGTTGTTTTTGAAATATATCTCTCGCCTTTTGTTCCAGCTACAAATATAAGAAATGCAGCCGAACAAATAGAACCAATTCCAATAGTTCTAATTTTAGATTTTGAGCATCTCATAATATCTATTAATGCAAATGCATCATTCAATCCTCCACCAGCGGAATTAATATACAAGGTGAGAATCTTTTCACCAGGATTACAATTCTCATAAACAATCCAGCGGATAACTTCGTTTATATTTTCTGTAGTAATATCACCCATTAAAAAGTGTATATGATTTTTTAATAGATTGAGTCCAATTTTATCTTGAGAACCGAAATACTCTTCTTTGTCTTTTCGTAAATTATCCATTAGAATGCCAACTATATGCGGTTTTAAGAATGTCAACCATATTCCTCTCTGGTTGAAAGTTTAATATTTTTTTAGCTAAGGTAATATCGGCAACAAGACTGTCAGCATCACCTGTTCTCCTAGGCTTCATTGTATAATGAACCTTCTTACCTGTTACCTCTTCAAGACAATGTATAACCTCTAAAATTGAGTGGCCTTGGCCTGTTCCTAAATTTAAAATTACAGACTTTTCTCCAGCAAGTATATACTCTGCGGCTTTAACATGAGCATTGGAAATATCGGTTACATGTACATAATCACGAATGCATGTTCCGTCTGGTGTATTATAGTCATTTCCGTTAATCACAAAGTTATTTAGATTTTCTATAATCTTAGGAATTAGATGTGTTTCTGGTTCGTGAGATTCTCCCATTTCACCATCTGCATCGGCGCCAGTTAGATTGAAATACCTAAAGATTACACTATTAAAGCCTGAAGATTTGATTGCCATCTCGGCGCACATTTTGCTGGAACCGTAGGGAGAATTATCAAATTTCTCATCATCTTCTTTGATAGGCCTATTCTGAGCTTTATATACTGCCGCTGTTGAAGAGAAGATAATATTCTTAACTCCGTGACGCTGCATAATTTTTAATAAATTACAAGTGCCACCAGAATTTACCGAATAGAATTCAACGGGTTCATTGAATGAAATTCCAGCCTCAATACGCCCAGCTAAATGCACGACAACATCAATTTTATATTCTTTAAATATAGAATTTAATTGTTCTGTGTCCTGCACTATGTCAGTATAAAAAGATGTATTAACATAATATCTATTAATGGGTCTGTTATGTCCTAATCCAATGACATTCCATCCAGCTAAACTAAAAGATTTAGCTAAATGAGAACCCAAATATCCAGCAACACCTGTTATCAATACGGTTTTCATATTATGCTACTATTGTAATTCCGGGCCCAATCTCTAACATTTTCTTTTTTGTTTTCCAAGGAAATTCATTGTTATACTTTTTACTATTCACATCATTCCCTTTGATAAAGAATTCATTATTCACTGAATTTGGATTAGCATCTAATCGGTAATTAACTGTGTATTTGGAAGTACAATTATACTTTTTAAAATTATCACTTACAGCCGAAAAAAATTGCCTATCAGCACCCCATTGCCCATACCAAGCATGACCAATGCGAACAGCAGTATCACGGCGTATTCCAAAACAAGAAGTATCGACATGAAATATCTTATCATTGAAATATACAGGCCATTTACCCAAAGACTCACAATTGTCATCACAAACATATTGACCTCCTTTATCTACAATTTTTCTCAACGAATAAACCCAATCATTACCTTCTTTGATTGTTTGAACAATGCTTTCAACATGATCAGGTTCAATCCAATTATCTTCATCCAAATAACAAATAATATCAGCATTAACAATAAAAGAACAGGCCGCATAGACACGGTGCCCATACCAACCTTTGCCAATATTTTCCTGCAATTCTATCGTTCTAATTTTCTTCTTGGTAGAGGCCTCTGATAATATAGGATAGATTTTATCAAAATGTTCTTTACCATCAAGAAAAACATAATTTACTATATCACCATAAGTTTGATTTTGAATACTTTCTAGACATTGTGCTAAATGATCAGAACCAATAGTAGGAGTAACGACAGCCACTCTCATAATTAAATATTAATTCCAGGAAAAGATTCTTTTACTAATTTCACAGTTAGAAAAGGAATGTCTAAATCTTTTTTAATAAGTTTGCACAAGAGAACCGCTTCATCTTTATGGAGGGTTTCTAAAACGCTACACAATAAATCAGTCTGCCTTTTTGGTGTTAAATTTGTTGATCTTTTTGGATGATTAGCAATGAAACGATATAACTTAGAGATTTCGGAATCTAGATAAGCATAATTCAGTCCAGCCGGTTCAAGTGCAGGCCTGTAAGGTGGTACGATAACATCAAATTTGAAATTGTCGTTAAATGCAATGACCAAAAAATCACGAAACCTTGGATGATCATGTTTTCGCAACACATTAATCTTATCGTTCTTAGTCGGTGCTAATTCAAAATCTTCAAATATTTCTGAGTATAACTTAGTGGATGACATTACAAACCTTTCTAAAATTCATCAATGATTCCAATTAAATTCTTCAATCTATATTGGATTAAATAATTCATAAACACCTGCTTGGTTTTACCTTTGGTATTATCATATATATCTAATATATTAGTAGATACTTTTTCGGGAATCTTGGTAAAATCAATTAAGGTTTCATTCCTGCAATAATTTCTGAACATATCTTCGGTGCAAAAGTCTTTTGGTTCTTGATTCATCCAATTCAGAATCTTCACTTCGGTAATTGACTTCTGCCTACCACCAGATACAAATACATCATCGGGAGATAGAATGTTAGGAATGCCGTCTCCTTTATCTCCCCGAATAATTAGTTGTTTTAGTTGAGCCGCAGGAAAAGGTTCTTTTATAAACTTTTTAAGTATAGGTGAGTATTGTTGAATATTAGGATGCTTTTGCAATTGAGCAAAATCTTTATCACTTGATAGGATCATGATTTTTTGAGTAGCTGAATGTTTCATGCATAAAACGGCGATTATGTCATCAGCTTCGCAAGTATCAACATCAACAACTTTATACGGAGAAAAGTCTTTTAATTCTGACCTAATAGTATTCAAGCAAGAAAAGATGGAATTCCAATCATGCCCAGATGCATCCCTAGTTTTCTTTCTATTGGCTTTATAATGTTCAAATATCTCTCTTCTCCAGTATTGGCGATTATCACAAGCAATAATCACCTCAGGTCCATAAGACTCTTTGAATTTTTTAACATAGGTTCTGAGTGTGTTCAGAATCATATGCCTAACAAGGGCTTCATCAACAACCGTCTTTGATGATCCTATTTGTTCCATCAGGTTAGAAATAGCTACCTGATTAAAATCTATAATTATCACAATATTTCCTAATCATTTTATATACCGTATTATATCACAATATAGTTATTTAAAGAGGCAATTATTATCTAATATTATCTATATCAAAAATTAGATTAACAACATAATCTGCATCCATTTCGGTAGAATTATTGTCCTCAAAAGGTATTACCGTTAATGAATCGGCAACAACATCATACCAACAATAGATACAGACCTCTTCTTTTGGCCTATGTATGATGAAACCAAACGCATTATCATGAGGAGGAAATTCATCAATGTTTAATGATGTTTCGTGGATGAATACCGCAAATGATTCAAAATTATAATTAGATGAACAATCATCATTCTCACCATATCCATCAAATACGATTTTAATACCGGGAAGAGTATCACCAGAATCATTTCCTGAGCTTAGAATTCCGGTTTCCATTGTCATTCTAAAGTCACGAACCCATGATTCTATGACTGGTGAATATTCTCTATTATCATCGGTATGGAACTTCATGAATACTCCTTATATTCGGTTAGCATGTTATATATTATTTAACAACCCGCACCAGTATTATATCTTTGTTTATTCGACCTGTCAAGCTACTTTCAACGGCAACAATGTTATTTGCCGCAGATTTAAGGTATTGTTTAGTACCGGTAACTATCTTCGGTATAACATCATTGGGCTTACGAACCTTTTTCTGTGTAGATTTTGAAGGTGAATAATTTACTATCGTTGAACCTTTTACCGATAGTCCAGATATATCATCCGAATAATAACAACCCAACTTACGAATCTTTGTGTTATATACCCATAGAGCAGAAGCTCCAATTATATTCTGTGGTGGTACAGAGGTTAAATCCAGTTCGATAAATTTATCCATGTAGTTCAACTTCGCAACCAATTTAGCCGGTGTTTTTGCTTTAGTCTTCCTAGGTTTTCGTCCTTGTTTTGATTCCTCGGATAGTTTAATTGCATCTGAAATAATCAGATTATAGTATGCCGCAAGTTTTTTTAATTGAGACTTACTTCGGTGAGAATAACCCTCTTTTAATTGTTCATCATCGGATGCGATAGCCAATTCAATTTCATCCCGATGTTTTTTAAATATAGTCACAATCTTAGGACTATGCATTGCCTTGATTGTATCGGACATAATTGAATATGGAGAAGGTGTTTTATTAAAATCATTTAGTACATAATCATCAACAGAACCTTCTAATTCTCCAGCTACGATAGATATTTTTTCGGCCATTCTATCTTGTATTGAGATAACATTACTTTTAATGGCGACAACATTAACTGGTGCAACTTTCTTTGTGCTAATAGATTTTTTAATCTCTTGGACCTTTTCATCAAACCACATCTGATTTGTTGAATTGAGAATTCCACCATTTGTAATAATTCTACAAATATATCCAAATGTAGTTGAACAGGATTTTAATTCTTCGGCCTCAAGGTTTAACTTATGATTCTTTTTAAAATAGGTAAGAATATATTTCTCAGAATCTTTTGAAACCTTATTTTGACAGTACCAATTTAAAGTTTTGACCATATCAATTTTGGTCAACTCAGTACTAAAAATTGGTTCTTCACCTTCAAATATAACATACGCATCAAGAATTCGTGTCATTTACAATTTCCTCAAATGTTAAGTTTGCGCCTTGATTGATAATAAAAATACCGTCGGAAGTTTCTTCATGTTCTAATGCCAACAATCTTGCAACCTTATAGGCTTTAACTAAACCTAGGACAGGAGAACAGTTTCCGAAAACTTCATTAATTTGACACCCATTCAATTTAAACGTGGCCGAAACATCATCAAAACCGCCTATTAAATCTTCATATAGATCATGATAGGCCACACGATAACCTGGCACATTCCAATCCGTTTTTGTTTTAAGTATATAGATTCCACTCATGATAGTAGAATATCTGGTGGTTCTAGATTATCAGCCTCAAGTATAGCATCCTCATAACTGACAGAATTCAAAGGGATATTTTGCCCATCAAAGAAAATGGCGATATATTCACCAGAAGATTTATTGTGTTCCATCGCGAGCAAGAAGTTTTTCATGATATTCCTTTATTAAAGAACCATTATATCATAAATAGATATACTTGTCAAGTGGTAATAATGTAGTGTAATTCGTTGATTATTATCATAAAACCTTTAAAATGTGGTGAATCCATGAAGAGCTTATTAATATACATTAATTTTGCATTATGCCTGTTTATATCGTTCTCGGCTTTATCCAATCCGATTGATGATAATTGCCCACAATTTGTATTGCGCGGCGCACCAGTGTCTTCACTTAAAAACACCCAGTATCTATGTAAAAAGAATTATGCTATACATTACAGATATGATACCAGAACCGCAGAATATGTTGTTGAACATATCACCAAAGAATCTGTAACTGGCCCAGCAAAACGGGCTGACGATTTTAGACCAGACCCGAGTGTAGATAAACAACACCAATCATTACTATCGGATTATGCTGGATTTCCATATGACCGTGGACATCTTTCTCCCGCAGGAGATAATACACAAACCGAAGAGATAATGAGTGAAAGCTTCTTTTTAACTAATATGGTTCCTCAAGTTCCTAATCATAACAGAGGAATTTGGAAACAGTTAGAAACATATATCCGTAATTGGGTACTGGAAGGGAAAGATATATATGTTGTAACAGGAACAGCGTATTCTCCTGGATATGAAACGATAGGAAATAACAAGGTTGGTGTTCCTCAACATATGTGGAAAGTTATCGTTGATCGAAAAGCTGGAAAAGCTATTGCATTTTTATTTCCAAATATGCCATTACCTGTAGTTGATTTACCGAAATATGCAACAACAATAGATGAAATTGAATTATCAACAGGCATAAACTTTATGCCAAAATTACCAGTATCATCTAAATTAGAGAAAGAAAAAGCCAATCTAAATGACTGGAGTGGTTTGCATTAATGTTAACCGAAGATGAAGCTGCAGCTCTTTTTGTAGTGTTCATTATTTTCGCAGCCTATATTGCATTTCCAACATAACTATATAATAAACATTATCAATATTTTTATAATCTCATAAATGAAAAGACTATGAAGAAAATACTCGCACTATTACTATTACTTGCGTCCTCGGCTGTGTTCGCACAAATGCCAAATTCCACAGTGCCACTTCCTCCGGATCTTGCAGCAATTAAGAAAAGAAATGTCTTGGTTATTGCCATGAACCATAAAGATGTTATTCCATTCTTCAGCGGAGAAGGCGAAGACCTCAAAGGGCTTGACGTTGATATTGGTCGCAGAATTGGAGAATATCTTGGTGTACCTGTGGAATTCCGTAGAGATGCTCAAAGTTTTGCCGAAGTAGTAGAACAAGTTAGAAGCGGCAAAGCTGATATTGCAGTAAGCAAATTGTCAATCACTGGACCAAGACTGCAGACGGTTCGTTTTAGCGATCCGTATATTAAACTTAGACAAGCAATGATTATTAATCGGTTATGGCTAAGTAAAAATAGTCGCGGTCGTGAACCACATGAAGTGCTCAGAACCTTTGATGGTAAGATATCTTTTATTCGTAACAGCAGTTATGATACCTTTGCTCGTGCTAATTTTCCCAAGGCACAATACATTCCAAATGATAGTTGGGATAACATAATTAAAAATGTTACCGACGGTACAATCGCAGCAGGTTATAGAGATGAGTTTGAAATCAAGAAAATCAGTTATGAAAAACCAGATGCAGCAATTACAACTAAGACAATAACAATTTCTGATTCTGTGGATAACATCGCAGTGGCAGTTAATTATCAATCCACAACCTTACTCAGTATAGTGAATTTTGTTATCAGAAGTGAATACAGTAACATTGATACTAAAAAATTAATTGACCGTTATAAAATTGAAAAATCAGCATCAACAAAAAAATAATTAGGAACCCATATGAAATTTAATTTTAAAGATTTTCTCTCAAGTCCCTGGACTATATTAGGTTCTATCATTCTCGGTGTATTGGCCGGAGTATATGCTCCTGAAACAAGTATGAATTTTGAAAGTGTTGGCGGTATCTACATCAGCCTGCTTAAAGTAGTTGTACTTCCATTCTTGTTGGCAACTATTCTTGTTGGTGTTATTAGTCTGCTACAAAAGGATGGTAGTGCCACCCTAATACGAAGAATTATAGTTAGTTTCATTGCCAGTATGTTTCTGGCTTCATTTATAGGTGTTGCTACCGTTGTATTAACTGGTAGCGAAATGACTCCAGAGAAACAAACAAAACTTGGTGCCATTGTCAACAGCAAAGATGCAGGGAGCGATCTTAATATCACACTTAAAGAGGCCATGCCAATTGTACCTGGAGTTGATCCACTGGCGGCCGCACAAAAGTTTATTCCTGAAAATATCTTTAATACTTTAAACAATGGTGAGAGTTTGAAGATTGTTATTTTCTGTTTGATATTCGGTATCGCATTAGGTAACATCAAAAGCACCGGGCAAGAAATGTTAGTTGATGTGCTGAAAAGCATCCAACAAGCCAGTATAAGTATTTTCAAGTTCTTAAATTACTTCTTGGCAATCGCATTGTTAGCAATGATTAGTAGTCAAGTTGGTAAAGTGGGTGTTGGTATCTTCCTAACCATGGTTGAGTTCATTATGCAACAAGCACTTGGTGGATTCTTGGTTATGGTGTGTGGTATAACAGTGATCTGGTTGCGTAGTAAAGTTAGTCTGATGGAAGTAATCCACACTATACAGGAAACATTGATTGTGGCTGTTAGTTCTCGCAGTTCATTAGCCTGTATACCATATGCACAAGAAGCCATGAATAAGTTAAAGTTTCAAAAATCATCTGTGGAGTTGGCCATCCCGTTGAGTTTTACTGTAAATAGGATTGGTAGTATTTTCTACTATGCCATTGCC
>Ga0181348_1000934_pt1 | contig 12789 bp, 19 predicted proteins | sample Su13VDMM110DN_FD_130092 | JGI IMG/M metagenome (GOLD analysis project Ga0181348, IMG submission 130092) | Freshwater viral communities from Lake Michigan, USA - Su13.VD.MM110.D.N | ecosystem: Environmental > Aquatic > Freshwater > Lake | place: USA: Michigan | collected 2013-07-16
GGAATATGATGAATTTAAAAACACAATACAAAAGATTATTCGAGGGAAGAGTATCTTCTAATGATAACATGTTGTTGCAATCAGACAAATATAAATCAGTTATTAATGAGGTAAAATTTAAAAAAGGCGATACTGTAATTCCTACAGTAGGACCACATGCAGGAGTGCCCCATAAAATTATTGCAGTACTGCAGGATATAAACAAACCTACTGAAGAGATTTACAACATACAACCCATTGGATTGCAGGCATCTAAAAACAAATATCGATTAGGCGCTGTTGGTGCACATGAGTCACAATTAAAAAACAAGGACATTTAATATGAAAATCACAGAATTACAAAAACTAATCCGCGAAGAGGTTAGAAGAACATTAAAAGAAGCGAAAAGATTTGAATTTTCGTTTGATTATAATACCGATGAGGATGATGTCAGATACATTCAAAAATTACTAGACAAAGCAGGTTCTAAAGCAGTTGCAAGAGCAGGCTTAGATATGGAAGAGATGGAGGTTATTGCAACTGATTCGCGAGAATTAGTTAAAGCAAAAAAAGCAATTCAAGCTGATGGATTTCAAATTAATTAAATAAATAACATGAAAATAACAGAATTACAAAAACTAATCCGCGAAGAAGTTAAGAAAATAGTAAACGAATCCACCATGAACGGATTTCAACCTACTATTCTGGATAGAACTAATCAAATTGACAAAAGAATTTTTAAGAAAGCTTTAACTGAAAACACTGATATAACAAATTATTACAAAGATTATAGCAAAGAAGTTAAGAATGCGGCAAAGATAGTCAACGACATTATTTCAAAAATGGACATGCGAGTTAGTCAAGATACAGAATTGTATGATGCTATCATTGAATTAGTTAATGCATACGCTCAAGATTATACAGATAACATCGACATGGAACGAAACACATTTTAATATGAAAATCACAGAATTACAAAAACTAATCAAAGAAAAGGTTAGAAAAGTATTAAAGGAATCGACACCACTTAAAGGAAAAGTTGGTGAATACGAATTTATTAACTGGGTTAATACTCAGAATACTAAAGCGGGAGATGAGATTTATGAGATAGATACAACTATCATGGATTCATTTGACGTAGCAAATGAGTATGATACTATCCTCAAAAAATATAAAATTCCGGGGGATGTTGAGGATGTTAAACTTGACAGTGAAGGTTACATATCCTGGATAAAAATAAAATAAATTACAAAAGGCTTACATAATGAAAATCACAGAATTACAAAAACTAATCCGCGAAGAGGTTAGAAAAGTAGTAAACGAATCAAAACCTTACTTTAAATATGTAGATAAAGAACTCTACCCCAACCCAGGAATGGAGGTTAATGCTAGGGATATTGATAATGAAATGATGATTTATTTTATTAAAAAAAATTTCAAGTTATTAATCACTACTAAAAATGAAAAAGACATTCTAGGATCCATTACTAAACAAAATAACAATTATCAATTCCTAAAAACAGGAGGATCTAATTCCTCAACTTCGGATGAGATAAATAAGAAAGATATTTTAAGTATAAAGATAGTTAGAGAATCTCTTAATGAAGGACGACAAATTCAAAAAGGATCTTTTGTTCGATATAAGAAAGATAAAGACTTTACAGGTGGTAAGATACTATCAATCAAAGGATCTAAGGTCGAGATTCATAATTGGGACGGTTCAACTACTGAACTTCCTCTTAAAGATCTTGAGTATATTGAGTCTTGGAATCGTTAAAATACAAAAAAAAAATGAAACACATTTTAATATGAAAATAACAGAATTACAAAAACTAATCCGCGAAGAGGTTAGAAAAATAGTAAACGAATCTACTATTAATCAATTCAAACCGATTTTAGATCGAACCAATCAAATCGACGAAAGAATTTTTAAGAAACTTATGCCAAGAACAGAAAAAACTTCCAAAGAGGCAATGAAAAGAATTTTGACTTTTGAAGGAAACACAATGTTTGCTCATTATCAATATCATATAGTTAAACCTAATGGGAATAAACCTGACAGACCTACATATCGTCTTCATGATATTCAGTATTGGTTGAATGATGCTCAAATGAAAATGCAAGGAAGAGATCCGAAAGAAAGTGTTAATGTTACATTAGTAACTGTATATGATATAACGGATCCTATGAAAGAACGAAACCTTGGTAAAATATACGTAGACACTGATTCTTATTTAGATGAACTAAAAAGAGGCTTTGAATTAATAAAAAGGGTATCATAGACATGAAACTAAAAAATTTACTTCGAGAAATTATAGAAAATCCAATGATAACAAAATTGGAACAATCATTGAAATCACATGATTGGTATTCAGAATATAGTGATGATCATAGAAGTTGGTTGAGAGGATCGGCAGATTGGGAGCGTATCAGACAACTTATTGCACAAATCAATGATGCAGGATTAGAAAAAGAAGCTACTGCTGTATGGAAGAAAACAGTACCCACAGATTTTAAAACTCGATATCCTAAAAATTTATCAAAATAAATGGCCAAGTCACAAAAAAATGGTAAACCAACCCGTAATAGGACAAACCTTGCAAAACGTCTTGCCATGATAAAAAATAATGAACAACTACTTAACCAATACAATAAAATACAAAATAACAAATAAAAACTTTTTTCAAACTTTTTTCATGAATGTCTTGGTACATTGAAATAAAGTTATTATATTTAATCAATATTAATTATTAACTTAAAACAGGAGTAAAAAATGGCAATCGATTTAGATGCAATTAAACGTAAACTTAGTCAGTTACAAACAGTAGGCACTCGCCAAAACAATTTGTGGAAACCCGAACCGGGTAAACAAACAATTAGAATTGTACCATACCAGTATGATAAGGACAATCCATTTCAAGAGCTGTATTTCCATTACGATCTAGGAAAGAAAAATTTCTTATCACCGGTGACTTATGGTAAACCAGATCCCGTTGTTGAATTTGCTGAGAAATTAAAATCATCAGGTAATTCAGATGAATGGAAACTTGGCAAGAAGCTTGAGCCAAAAATGAGGACATATGTTCCTATCATTGTGCGTGGTAAAGAATCTGAAGGAGTAAAATTCTGGGGATTTGGAAAAACTGTATACACAGAACTATTAGGATTTATTGCAGATCCGGATTATGGTGATCTTTCAGATCCAATGAATGGTAGAGATATTGTTATTGAATTTACACCAGCAGAAGCCGGCGCATATCCAAAAACAGGTATACGTGTTAAACCTAATTCAACACCATTGACAGAAGATAAAAATGTCGCAGTCATGGTAGCAAAAAATCAACAAAGTCTTTCGGATATATTTAAAGAACCTACATATGATGAACTAAAAGAATCATTGCAGGCATGGCTTGATCCGGAATCATCTGATAATGATACTGAAACATCGACTGCTACAACAGATGAATTTCAAGATGATTTTGATGCTGATACAAAGTCAAATACCAAACCACCAGTTAACAAAGTAGATGATGTATCATCTGCATTTGATGCTTTATTTAACGATTAAGGAGTTACAATATGTCAAAAACAAAAAGTGATTTACGCGATGACTTAGCGGTTACATTAGCAGATAATCTTAACAAAAAATTTAAGCATACAGGATTCAAAACCGCATTCTTTCTTGATAGTGATACTGAATCACCGAGCGAAGTGAGAGGATGGGTTGAATCCGGATCAGATATGCTTAATATAGCAATTGCAAATAAACCGAATGGAGGTTTTCCGGTAGGTCGTATAATAGAGATTACAGGTCTAGAAGCTTCCGGTAAGTCATTGTTAGCAGCTCATGCATTGGCTAATACACAAAAAGAAGGCGGCATGGCAGTATATATTGACACGGAAAATGCAGCTAGTAGAGAATTTTTGCAGGCAATTGGATTAGATCTTTCAAAAATGTTGTATGTTCCGTTAGATACCGTCGAAGACATGTTTGAGGCCATAGAAAGTGTAGTTGAATCGGTTCGTAAATCAAATAAAAATCGACTAGTAACAATTGTTGTAGACTCTATAATGGGTGCTTCTACAAAAATTGAAATGGCTAAAGAATTTGATAAAGATGGATATGCAACATCAAAAGCAATTATTTTGTCCAAAGGTCTACGTAAAATTACAAACATGATTGGACGTGAAAGGATATGTTTAATATTTACAAATCAGTTACGTACAAGACTAGGAGTAGCCTTCGGTGATCCATATACAACATCAGGTGGTAAAGCAGTTGGATTTCATGCATCTGTAAGATTGCGATTGAAATCAGTTGGTCAAATCAAAGCTAAGCTTGATGGCGTTGATCAGGTAATTGGCATTAAAACTAGATGTCAGGTAATTAAAAACAGGATGGGCCCTCCATTAAAATCTATTGATTATGATATCTATTTTGAATCAGGAATTGATAATTATGGTGGCTGGTTAAATGTTATGAAAGATTATCATCTAGTAGCACAGACAGGTGCATGGTATACATATTTACGCAAAAATGGTTCCGATGTCAAATTTCAATCAAAAGATTTTGAAAAGAAAATTACAGAAGATGATACATTAAAACAAGAAATTTATGAAGCAATCTGTAATGCATATATTTTGAAGTATCAACCTGGTGAAGATTTTGGAATTGATGACATCATAGTTGATGAAGAATTTGTCAATGAAGAAGGATAATGAAAGCTAGATTTTTTGATTTATTGCAAGAAATTGATAATGATCGCATTAACGGCGTAGGTTCAAATAAGAATAGTCGTGTGTTGATTATAGATGGATTAAATACTTTCATTAGAGTTTTTTCGGCTGTTCCAGCCTTGAACGATGATGGAATGCATATTGGAGGTGTAACAGGCTTTTTACGGTCTGTTGCAGCTGCAATACGCCAACATAAGCCAACTAGATGTATCATTGTATTTGATGGCAAAGGAGGCTCCGCCAGACGAAAAAGTTTATATCCAAATTACAAAGCAAATAGAGCTGTCAAAACCAAATTCAATCGTTATGAGGAATTTGCATCACTGCAAGATGAACAGGTCAGCATGAAACAACAATTTGGCCGAATGATAGAATATTTGCAATGCTTGCCAATCACTACAATGGCAATTGACCATATTGAGGCAGATGATGCCATTGCATACATTGCCAATGAAATCTTTACAGATCCGGAACATAAAGTTACAATTGTATCAACGGATAGAGATTTCTTGCAATTAGTGAATGATCGTATTACAGTATGGAGCCCGGTTAAAAAAATTATGTATACACCATCAGTTATGCGCGAAGAATTTGGAATAGATTCAAAAAATTATTTATTGTACAGAGCTTTAACCGGTGATAAATCAGATAACATTGCTGGCGTTAATGGAATTGGATTGAAGACAATGATCAAACAATTTCCAATGATGTCCAATGCTGATGAAATTGATGTTGAATCATTTGTAGAATATGCAACAACTGTTGATAAAAAATATAAAATACATGAAACAGTTGCAAAAAATAAAGAACAAATTGAATTGAATTACAGATTAATGCAGTTAAAAAACGTTGATATAAGTGGCACCACGAAAATGCTCATTATGAATCTTACTGATGCCGAAATCAATAAACTAGATGTACTCTCATTCAAGCGTATGTTTATGAGTGATAAAATGTATACGGTCATAAAAGATCTAGATACATGGATGTCATCTGCATTTAATCCATTAAATGCTTACAGAAGTCTTTGATAATTGAAATTTTATTTATATAATTATGTATGACAGATAGATTAAGTTCATATGGCTACAGTTTTCAAATAAAAGTTATTACTGCTTTATTTACAGATAAAATGTTTTTACAGCAGATAGCAGATATCCTATTACCCAGCTATTTTGAAAGTGATGCCAACAACTGGATCATTACGAACATATTAGAATACAACAAAGAGTATAAGACAACTCCTACATTAGAAGTAATGAAAGTTAAGTTGGATTCAGTTGATCATGATGTTCTTAAAGAGCAGATTAAATCTCAACTTAAGGATGCATGGAAATTCACTGAATCAGATGATTTACAATTCATTAAACAACAGACAATAGATTTCTGCAAGAATCAGGAAATTAAAAAAGCAATTCTTACATCCGTAGATTTACTAAAACATGGCCAATATGAGGAAATCAAAACAAAAATTGATAATGCATTAAAAGCCGGTGGTGATAAAAACATTGGACATGATTACATGACATCAATTGATGCTCGATATAATGAATCGGTTCGTTTTACAAAAGAAACACCATGGGAAGTGATCAATGAATTGACAGATGGTGGATTAGGTAAAGGTGAGTTAGGTGTATTTGTAGCTCCAGCTGGTATTGGTAAGTCATGGGGACTAATCAATATTGGTGCCAATTCTATTAAAAAAGGATTAAAGGTTATACATTATACATTGGAATTAAATGAAGCATATGTAGGATTGCGGTACGACTCTGTAATCACTGGAATTCCAAATCAAAATCTAAAACATTATCAATCTCAAGTTAAAGAAGAACTTGGAAAGATAAATGGAGAACTGATCATTAAATACTATCCAACTAAATCTGTATCAGTATTAGGTATACGTAGTCACATTGAAAAATGTATTATGCAAGACAAAAAACCAGATGTAGTTATTGTGGATTATGCAGATTTGCTGAAAGGTTATGGTCAAGAAAAACGTCATGAGTTAGAAGGCATTTATGAGGATCTTCGTGGAATGGCTGGTGAATATGAAATACCTGTATGGACAGCATCTCAGGCAAATAGATCTGCATTGGAAGAAGATGTTATTGATGCGAGTAAAATTGCTGAGTCATATGGTAAAGTAATGGTAGCTGATTTTGTCATTTCATTATCGCGCAAGGTTCAAGACAAATTAGCCGGCACTGGCAGATGGCATGTTATTAAAAATCGATTTGGCCCAGATGGAATTACATTACCAAGTAAAATGAATACATCTAATGGTCAAATTCATATTTACGCAGATACATCTATACAAGGCAAAGAAACTCAAAAGCAAATGGATAAAGGAGAAGAATTTACTCGGAAGATGTTATCACGCAAATTCCAAGAAATTAACAATAATGATTTTGGGTAAAAAAGTTTTCAAAAAGTTATCAAAAGTAGCGGTATGCATACGCGCATAGTATATTTATATAAAAAAATAAAAGGAATTGTAATCATTAGGTTACAATTTTTTTGTTTATCTACACACATAAAAGAAAATTAAAAAATGGAAGTTTCAAATCGAATACTATCAGACATTACAGTTTACATGAAATATGCAAAATATTTACCAGAATTAAATAGGCGAGAAAGTTGGGAAGAACTTGTTACTCGTAATAAAAATATGCATATAAAAAAGTATCCTAAATTATCAACTGAAATTGAAGCTGCATACAAATTTGTATATAGCAAGCAAATATTGCCATCAATGAGGTCATTGCAATTTGGTGGCAAACCAATTGAAATTTCGCCTAATCGTATTTACAATTGTGCATACTTACCAATTGATGATTGGAGATCATTTGGTGAAACAATGTTTTTATTATTAGGTGGAACCGGCGTAGGTTATTCTGTACAGAAACACCATGTGGAAGCATTACCAGAAATACGAAAACCAAATTCAGATCGTACTCGCCGATATCTTATTGCAGATGCAATAGAAGGCTGGGCAGATGCTGTCAAAGCATTAATGAAATCATATTTTTATGGCGGGTCACGATTGCGATTTGATTTTTCTGATATTCGACCAAAAGGTGCACGGCTTGTAACATCAGGTGGTAAAGCACCGGGCCCCCAACCCCTTAAAGAATGTCTAGTTAAAATTGAAGGTATATTAAGTGACAAAGCAGATGGTAGCAAATTGACATCATTAGAAACACATGATATTGTTTGTCATATTGCAGATGCAGTGTTAGCCGGCGGCATTCGCAGGGCAGCTTTAATTAGTTTGTTTAGTGCAGATGATGAGGACATGATAGCATGTAAATCTGGAACATGGTGGGAAACGAATCCACAAAGAGGTAGGGCAAATAACTCTGCTGTATTAATGAGACACAAACTTACTAAAGAATTTTTTATGGATCTTTGGAAACGTGTAGAACTGAGTGGTGCAGGTGAACCTGGAATTTATCTGACAAATGATAAAGATTGGGGAACTAATCCATGTTGTGAAATTGCACTGCGACCTTTTCAATTCTGTAACTTATGTGAAGTGAATGTATCAAATATTGAATCACAAGAAGATTTTAATTCACGTGTGAAAGCAGCTACATTCATTGGCACATTACAAGCAAGTTATACTGACTTTCATTATCTTCGACCTATCTGGCAACGCACGACTGAAAAAGATGCATTGATAGGTGTGTCAATGACAGGAATTGGATCTGGTACAGTGTTAGGATATGACATGAAAGAATCAGCTCGTATAGTAAAAGAAGAGAACACACGTGTAGCATCATTGTTAAACATTAATAAATCTGCTAGATGTACAACTGTCAAACCTGCAGGAACAACATCATTGACATTAGGAACATCATCTGGTATACATGCATGGCATAATGACTATTACATAAGACGTATACGTGTTGGCAAAAATGAATCAATTTACACATATTTAAATACATATCATTCAGAATTAGTTGAAGATGAATATTTTCGTCCTCATGATACCGCAGTTATTTCTATACCACAAAAGGCCCCGGAAGGATCAATTATGAGATCAGAATCACCATTTCAATTGTTAGAACGAGTGAAACATGTATCACGTGAATGGATACGTCCTGGCCACCGTACCGGTAACAATACTCATAACGTATCTGCAACAATTTCATTGCGTGGCCATGAATGGGAAGCAGCTGGTCAATGGATGTGGGATAACAGACACCACTACAATGGATTGTCAGTATTGCCATATGATGGAGGAACCTATACTCAAGCACCATTCGAAGATTGTACTAAAGACACATATGAGCGAATGATGTTGTCTCTAAAAGACATTGATTTAACTCGTGTAGTGGAATTAGATGACAATACGGAATTAGCTGGTGAATTAGCATGTTCCGGCGGAGCGTGTGAGGTCAAATGATACAGCCAGCATCAAAAGATTGGATTCAACAAGCATTTGTTAGGGAGTTTGGAAACAAGCTCCTTCCAACTGACTTCTATTGGGAAAATGGATATCGAGTAATGACAGAATCATACCATATACGTAGAGGTGTATGTTGCGGAAATAAATGTCGCCATTGTCCATATGATTCCACGCATGTTAAAGGAACTACAAGCATATATATTAATAAAAATAAGGTTAATTTATGACTCTTAAACTCGGTAGTAAAGGTGACCAAGTTAAACTACTTCAGACTAAATTAGGTTTGGTAGCAGATGGCAATTTTGGACCAAAGACAGATGCGGCAGTTAAAGCATGGCAATTGAAAAATGGATTAGTAGCAGATGGCATTGTTGGTCCTAATACATGGGCAGAATTAAATATTGCATCAACAGATCTTTCAGAACAACTCATTGAAGAATCAGATGTATTGTCATACAAAGAGTATTTTTTACCAAAAGATGAATATTTAGCAGGCCCAACTAAAAAAGAATATCTATTCCTACATCATACAGCCGGAGGCCATAATCCATATGCAGTGGTAGATATGTGGGCTCGTGATACACGTGGTCGTATTGCTACTGAATTTGTGTTAGGAGGACCATCATCAAACGGTAAAAATGATCAGTATGATGGCGAACTAGTTCAATGTGTTCCGACTGGTGGTCATGGATGGCATTTAGGAGATAACGGGTCTATGAATATGCACAAGCATTCAGTAGGCATTGAAGTTTGTAATTATGGGTATGTAACCAAAGGCGGATATAGAAATGGTAAAACATGGATTGCAAAAGAGCCTGCCAAATATTACAATTACGCCGGCGGAGAAGTAATTGAATCTCATATAACAACATTACCAAAGATGTTTCGAGGTCATACAACATGGCACCGATATTCAGATAATCAATTAAAAGTATTAAAAGATTTCATATTGTTTATAGCTGCTCGAGATAATATAGATGTACGTAAAGGATTAGTAGAAGAAGTTAAGTTGAAAGGCGCAGCAGGTTTTGAATTCAATGAGAGCGCTTATTATGGACGAATAAAAGGCATGTGGACACATACAAATACGCGAAAAGATAAAGTAGATATGTTTCCACAACCTGAATTATTAGATATGTTACTTAGCTTATGAAAACAGGCCCCGCTCTCATGATCACTTCTTTTTCTGGATTTTTATCCTTTATCTGTACATATTTCCTACACCTCACAATGGATAATACAGAACAATATATAGCAATTATTTCAGTTGTATTATTAGACGGAATTTTTGGCATAATTGCTGGTGTAAAACGTGAAGGATTCAAAACATTTAAAGCATTAAAAATATTACAAACACTGGTCATATGGATTGTAATTTTAACTGTTCTTTTGTCAGTTGAATTAGGATTCAAAGGGACATCATGGTTAAGTGAAACTATTGCCATTCCTTTCATTATATTTCAACTGATCAGTGCATTAAAAAATGCAACAATGGCCGGGCTTATTGATAATGACGTTATCAACACAATAATGGATAAAATTGATAAACATAAAGGTATTCGTACACTAAAAAAATGATATGGCTCATATAGAACATAACTTTTTTCCTCTTAAAGTATTTGTTAGAAATGAATATTTATATCAACATACAAAAGGACAAGGAGAATTCACCCCGGGGGTAATCATATCTGTTAGATGCATGCCAGGTCAAGCTGCATTATTTCAAGTACTATTACAGAATGGTGCTCTCCGAGATAAACTCCCAAGTCATGCATTACTTACTGAACCAGTAACACCAGATCCAGATTTACCATTTCACTATCTACAATTATGGAACTGTTTTTCCTATAACTTTACTCTTGTCACATTATCTTATTTATATGATACTCCCGCGGAGGTGTACATGAAAGATCATAAGTTTTATTCAGGAAATTATTATGCTACTATAAATTGGGGAGCAAACGATATTAACACAGATTTATCTTTGTCAGAAGATTCAATGGAACACAAGAGTCATCATATCATTTTACTTAATAATGGACAAATAGCACTACAACCTAACAACCGTATCAAATGGTCTGATCCAAGCTTTGTTACCAAACCATTTCCAGAAAAACCAGATTATTTAGTATGTAAAGACCGGTACAATTGTGAAGGATTTGATAAGTGGCATACAGAAGATTCTGAAAGAATGTTTTATGATACAGAATAATATATTTGTAAAAAGCATAAAAAAAATTAGGATAGTTGAAAAAAAGTTATTATATTTATGTAAATATTAAAAATAAAAGTTATGAACAATGAAACCGCGTTTAAGTTTAAAGATGTAGAATTAACAATTGATTTCAAGCAATTACCGATGTACGATCAGGAATATATTCGTACCATGTTTTACAATACAGTATTAGATCGATCGGTGAAATACACCGGTATTGGATTTTCAGAATATTTTCCTGGTGCAACTAATTTTAAGGTATTCAGTTCAGAGAAGTCATTACATAATACAATGAGCGAATATGCTAATCCATATAAGTATACAGCATCACATTTATTACATGGTAACAAATATTTTTTAGCATGGACATATAATTACAATCGCGCTAAAGCAGTTGAACACATAAAAGAGTTATATTAATGTATAGTAGTACAAAATTATTTGATGGATATTCTACATGTTTTCGTCAATGGAGAGCAGATGGGACTCATTGTCAATTCTTACATGGCTATGGCATTTCATTTAAGATTACCTTTGAAGGTGAGTTAGATGAAAAGAATTGGGTATGGGACTTTGGTGGCATGAAAAGAGCTAAAGGCACTATCGGTGGAATGAATCCTAAAGTATGGATGGATCATATGTTTGATCACACTACAATTATAGCCGAAGATGATCCGTCGCTTAGTATCTTTAAAGATATGCATACTATGGGTATTATTCAATTAAGAGTAATACCAGCCACAGGAGCAGAGCAATTCGCAAAATATATTTACGATAAAGTATCTGAATTTATATCAGAGGAAACAAACAACAGGGTAAGAGTAGTAAGTGTAGAGTTTATGGAGCATAATAAAAACTCGGCAAGTTATGGAGAATAAAATAATAAAAATAAACTAAATATATGATAAAAATTATTAAATGGTTGTCTTATAAGATGGGATACAAAATAGCAATGATTAAAATTGGAGGTAAAGTACCTGGTTTAACAATTGACGGTGATACAGAATTACTTCAATATGTCGACATTACAGGATACACTTTTAAGAAGGACCCCATTAAAAGAACTTATCCAAAGTCTGTAGAACAAATTTATGAACATATTAAACCATTGACTCCTGATCAATTAAAAGAATTAGGAATAACAATCAATGTGGATGTAACAAATTGTAAAAACTTTAAAGAAGCATCTAAGGTGCAAGATCAAATCATTAATGGAGATGTTAAAATTAATATTATTAAAAAATAAATTATGAAATCAAATTTAACAGAAAAATTATTGTCAATATGTGGAAACTCAATGGAGGGTTTTAGCATTAACAATTCAACAGAAAAACAGCGTGTTCAAGTAGAAGAAGAACTAATCAAACATTTTGAGTTTGATAAAATTGTATGGATGAATTTACCTACAGGACTAACAGAAGATGGAAAAACACCAATTGTTGCAAA
>Ga0181348_1000939_pt1 | contig 12743 bp, 21 predicted proteins | sample Su13VDMM110DN_FD_130092 | JGI IMG/M metagenome (GOLD analysis project Ga0181348, IMG submission 130092) | Freshwater viral communities from Lake Michigan, USA - Su13.VD.MM110.D.N | ecosystem: Environmental > Aquatic > Freshwater > Lake | place: USA: Michigan | collected 2013-07-16
AAAGAAGAAAAGGTTCTGATCCGAATCTAATAACTGCGCCCATGATGCAGTCATCATAGCCATCCATTTTAATTAGGTTTTCCATTTATTTATATTTTATATTCACAATCAAGGCCAACAAGCAGCACACTATAACAGCAATTAAAGGATATAATTTTTCATTATTTATCATTATCATTATCATTTTTTATGTGTTGTAAAATTTCATCTGAGCCTCTAATCTGATCGATTAATTCATCACCCCTAAAAATAAGCAAACTTGGAACGTTTCTAATGCCGTGCAACTTAAAAAAGTCAATCTCATCTTCCATTTGTTTAATCTCTACTTGTAGATTTTCTTTTGCAATTTTAGATTTAAGAAGCGAGCAAGGCCCGCAGATCTTAGCAGAAGCTAAGATTAGTTTATCTTTGGGGCCAAAGATGTTATCCCAATTCTCTCTTCCTTCTTTCGAGAGAGACTTTGATTCAATTAAATCATTTGTGATGTCGTTTCGTGCCGTCATTTTTATTTATTTTTTTTTATATCTAAAGCATTTGCAGGAGGGGTTTTCCAACCCCTCCTGCGTTATACCACCAGTGCAAACAATCTGTTAAGCGAGAAAGACAATTTCTTGGCCAAGACTATTATTGGCCCAAAGATATCCAAGAGAATTCAAGGAATCAATCACTTTCTCTCTTGGGACGGTATTTCCTGGGATGAGAAGAACTTGAATATTCTTAATAAAATACTCTTCATATCCTTCAACAATTTTATTATTAATAAAATCATTCAAAAGCTTTTCGAATTCTGTATATTCTACATACTCTTCTGAATACATTTCATTACCATCTTCATCGCAAACAGGAGATTTAATCTCATCCGAAAAGACATCAATTACCTTATATGCAGATACCCTGCATTTTTGACAATTGAAATCTTCTGGAACGCTAACCACATCTTTAGGATTGATTTTTACAACCACTACAACTCCTTGGGCAAAATCTTCTGCATAATCAAGAGATCCAACATGAAGACCAAATGAGCAATGATTTTGGCGATTATCATCTACATCCCATCGACGAACTTCGATTTCCTGTCCGACAGCATTATAAATTCGTCCAGACTTATCTACCTTACCCTTCATAACCTTTGTCGTCTTATTGCCACTAATTGACCAATAATCTTTGGTTAGACCCTTGTAAGCAAGGAAACATCCATCTTCAGTAATAGGAAGTTCCTTGTATGCTAGGAAGTCATAAAGCTCGCGCACAGAGCTTGCAGAAGGGTTTTCGTGTAGGTTGTCCCAAAATTTGGCAAACAACGAAATAGGCAATCCTTCTTCAACAATAGAGCGGATTTTATCTGCCAAAGCGCATGGCATCGCCTCTCCATTGTAAAAGACTTCTTCTGGTGTGATTTTAAATCCATCAGATTCGAAAAATCCTGATGCTTGTTGAAGAATACTTGCAAAAGCAGATTCTTGTTCACTCTTTGGGAGGTCAAATGCCTTCAAAACACGTAGGTATTGAGGTGAGGACTTTTCAATTTTGATTGGCTTATTTGCGTGAAAAAACACAATGCCTTTGTTACTGATGATGTATTTCATATGGTTTATAGTATTCTGATTTGAGGTTTTTGTCAATGATTATTTCAATTTCATAATGGTTCTGAATTCCTGTCTAGAATATTTTAATGAGCAATAATTATTGTCCAAACAAGAAATAATTTTTGAACGCAACGATGCTTCTTGCTCAATTTTTTTCCAAATAGTGTGGATTCTTATTGTATTTTTATGTTTTTTAAGTGCTTCTGCGGTTCTTGGGCAGAAATTAATCCATTTTTTAATCGAAGCACTGCGAATTTTGCGTTTTTCATTAAGTTCTTCATTAAGTTTATTAAAATTTTCTTTAATCTTTTGCGCTTGTTCTGATTTGTAATCAATCCATCCAAGTTTGACCATCTCTTTTACAAATGTAATAGAATTAGATTTAAAACACCAATGACGACCTTCTTTAATTGAAATCAAAAACAATGAAACTTCATCATAAGACTGACAATCTTTCAAATATTTTTCAATCTGAGCGGATGCTTCGTCAGCATTTTTTGCCTCTGGCATTGATTTCAATTGACATATATAATTATGAAGACCCAGTGGACTCATTAGGTTTTGAAGTCTTGATCCACCCCTATCGTAAACAGTGTATAGTTTATGTTCGCTGAGTGATTGTTTTTCGTATTTTACTCGCTTAACGGATAGGATGTGAAAACATTCTTTAATTTTTTCGATATTAATATTGTGATCATAAAGATGCTTCTCGTTAACAGCATAATAATTTTCTTTTGTTTTTCGGCAATGGTCTTCTATCTTATCTACCCAATAAGAAGAATTTCTTTTGTTTGTAACAATTAACAAAATAGGCTTTCCATCTTTAGAGCAGATTGGATATAAATTATTTATTTTTGTCGTATTAATAATTGTTTTATAAATATCTTTAAACAAGATACTTTTTCGCATTGCAAAGAATTCTCCTTCATAAAACGGATCTTGAAGATCGGCCAAAGAATCTTCTAGGAATTCTATAGCATTTTTTGTTTTAAATTTAGCTAAATCTTTTTCGGCCAGATCTTCAATTGTTTTTTCAATCTTAGAAATAAAATTCTTATTATTAACCGTCTGTTCGAAAGATTCTCGACTGATTGGAATAGACATCGCTCCGATTGGGATATCAATGACCAAAATGGTGTCATTAAGTGATCCGAAATCATTACAATTGATATTACCATAGGTTACTCCACCCATCTGTAGTGGAAAACATGCAAATCTTTTTTGCGATCCATTTTCGATCAGTCGAAATTTTAGACCATTCGATTCAAATGATTTAATTAATTTATTTGGAGAAATGATTTGATTGCCGATTACAGCTTCAATATTCGCTGGCGACAAACGAATAAAATCTTTAATTTCATCGATAAAATCAACAACTTCAAAGGGTTTTACAGGCACACAGACTTCCAAACCTGTTTCTTCGCAATCTGATTCATCAATTTTATAAATATGACCAACAGGAACCCCATTATCTCCTCCCCCTAAGACACAAGTATAAACTGTTTTTTTCTTTTGAAAGTAAGAGGTTACAAAGAAAGTGTCATCATAGCAATGACCAGCTTTTGAGCCAACTCCAAAACCACCAATAGAATCGTTTGATTTCGATTTTGTGGAGCGAAAATACATTCCAAAAATGCTACGAACATCAGACTCACTCAAACCGTGGGCAAAATCACGAGCATAAAAAATATTTTCATTGTTTTCTGTGCGAATACCAGTTGAAACTGGAGTTTTAATGTCGAACTTATTATGCTCATCAATAGCATTACAAATATATTCTCTTACAACAGCTTTGATTTTGTTCGAATAAATCTTATCTCGCATAAAATATGTTGCGAGATCCATGCCAACAGCATCCATTCCCATTACGGAACTTTCCATGTTGTCTGATGTCAAGAGCGGGGAAGCAATAGTGGCAGTTTTCATAGTGAGGACATGATAACGTTATATCGGCCCAGTGTCAATATATTTCAACCAAAATTCATAAGAGACTGGCGAACATCTTCTGACTTGATGATGACTTCTCTAATTGTTTCCACTTTGTAAATATAATATTGTTTTTTAGGGTTTTCCTCACAAAGCTTTCGATATAAATCGAAAATAAGCTTTCTATCTTTGTCGTAGCGTAGGATTTGATCCCCGAAATGCAAAAAATACTGGACTACAATGCTTTTATTCATCATAATCCAGTATTATATAGATCAAATTCTAAGTCAAGAATTATTTGTCTTTTGCTTTTCCAACATTCAAAGCGAGAATATCAATGACATTATAAGCCTTGGCTAAAAATGACCCTTCTTTTGGCGTTGGGGTGATGGCGGCGATAGCCGATGAGAACGAAATGATCGATACAACAACACCAAACCAAGGGTATTGTCCAATTATTTCAACTACGAATTTAGTTATAGATGTGATGTCCATACCAATTATTACACTCTATTTGAGTTTTATTCAAAAATTGTATTTTCAACAAATTTGTAATAATCGTCAGATAATTCGCCAGCATTATAAATAAAATCAAAAATCCAATTAATATCAGACTCATCTTCTATGAGTAAATCATTAATAAGATTATCAAATAACTCATCCTGCTTCTTTTGTAAGGATGATATTTCGCGTTTAGCGCATTCAACCCAAACCCTTTGTTCTTCGTTTATTTTTTTAGTCATTTTATTTTATTCTTGTCGCTAATATTAATCCAAAGTTAGCCATTGCATAGCTGCCCCAAACAATAAACCACGGCCAATTGCCCTTCAAGGCGTAACTTACCGCAATATATATGTAGAGAAAGAAAACAATGAATATTATTTTTTCTTCTAAGTTCATTTTGTTACTTTTATTTCCATAAACATAGGATACTTTTTTATGTAACCATCTGCTTCTTTTTTACTCTTGCAATAAATATCTACTACTATATTTGATCTTCCTAATTTACGAGACGCTCGACGAGATCGCACATCCTTGCCTGTATCTTGCGCCAAAAATGTCTTACCCATCTTTGGAATGAAAATCTTAGATTTATAAGGTATAATTTTAGGATCAACAACAATAGTTTTATTGACTGTCGGTTTAGCCCCAGTAGAAGTTTGATATCCATCCCAGTAATAAGTTACTCTTGCTATATAGGTTTGTGCATCGCACGGACTACAGGTGAACAATAACGCAAGTATTAGTGTTTTAATTTTCATACTAAAATCATAGCATGAAAATTTTATCATGTAAAGAGGTTTATTTAAATTTCTTTCTTAAAGATAACCTTAGTATCTTCGCCAAAAATAAGGGCTTCTTTTTTAGCGTAGATGTCTGCCGATTCTCTATCATCCTCCCTGAAGGATATAGTCATACCATGAGTTAGTGGATTCTTGCCTTTGATAGCGTATACGTATTTTTTTGCCTTTGGCATTTGTTTTGTTTTCATATTAAAAATGATTTTGTGTAATAAAAAAGATGCCAAGACACTTACAATCCGAAATACATTCAGACTTTTCTCGTATTTCGGGGACTTGGATTGATTATAGAGCAGAAATTACTGGCTTATGGGGTTCTACTGTCAATAAAGATGATTTTAATAATCATTTAATTAGAGAATTCAACCGTAAACTGCGTAATTTGAATATGCCTAGTGGTATATATATTATACCATACAATGCTGGATTTAGTTATACTGGAACTACAGGATTAATTAGTTGAAATAGAGGATGAAGGAATCGAACCTTCGCAGATCGGATCAAAACCGATAACACTACCATTATGTTAATCCTCAATTAAGCATCGTTTTATATTTAATTAAAGTTACACTTTTAAATGTAGTGTTTTAATAATTTTTTGAACAGCAATTTCAATGTCCGTCGCGTCTCTTAGGGCTTTGTCTTCATCCCAGCTATGAGCCGAATAATATAAGTGATTTTTCATCAATTTATTTGTGTTTAAATCTACCCAATGAAAAGACTCCCATTCAACAAGATTTCTTAGGTTTTCTATGGTAATTCGACGCTCTTCGTTTTTGTCAATATCAATCTCAATGATGGATGTTCCTTTGATTTTCATATAAAAAATGGCGGGTAGTGTAGGATTCGAACCCACGGTGAACTTTCATCCACTTTTGATTTCAAGTCAAACGCAATCGACCAACTCTGCCAACTACCCTTTGTTTATTATCCTTGGCCGCGATACTTCTTCTTGTAATTCTTGGAACCCTTCAAATGAGAAGTCTTACTCTTCGCATGAATTCCTGGACGCTTCTTAGACTTTACACCGTTTTTTTGGCTATTTTTATTCATTTATTTATTGTTTGAAAGTGGTTCTCCATGCTGGGCTTGAACCAGCGACCCCGCCTTTATAAAAAACGCGCTCTAACCAACTGAGCTAATGGAGATTTAAAGTACACCCAATTGGATTCGAACCAATAACCCCAGCTTTATGAGAGCCATGCTCTGCCATTGAGCTATAGGTGTGTTTTTTAGAAAATGGTACGAGTAGTCGAACTCGAATCGACAAGCCTTGCGGCGACAGATTTTAAGTCTGTAGTGTTTACCAATTTCACCATACTCGCTTTTTTTTGTCTCACTGACTTACTCAGTGATGTCCTTATCTTACTCTTAGTTGACGGGATTGTCAACTTTTTTTTTAAGAGGTCTGTGTGAGACATGCACTCACCTATCAGGGATACAAATCCTGAGCATCGCTATCTATGCTTACAGACCATAAATTGGCTCCAAAGGTTGGGGTCGAACCAACGACATCTTGATTAACAGTCAAGCGCACTTCCACTGTGCTACTTTGGATTTATATATTATTATATAAAAATAAGAAAATATAACCAATTGCTCGACTGAAGCACACTAATTTATCAGGTATAGCCGCCATCAGTCAAGCAATTGGAAAGTGTATGCCACTGAGGGCAGAGAGCGAGCTGCATTCGACTTGCTCATCCGTTCCACCCTCAGGGGCAATTTTATGAAGGAAGCCCGTAACCTTCGTATGGCTTTTTAGATTTTTTCTAGTTTTTGAATATAGCGACGAGCATAATGAAAAGCCCGTTCTCCTTCGTGAATTAATTCTTGAGAAGAATCTTTTTTTGACTTTAACATATATCCTTTTGATGTTTGAAAAAAGGATATTAAATCGTTATTACATGCTTCTTTTATAAGATTAATTACTGCGACTTTATCTCCATGACCTGATTTGCCCATATTGTTGTTTATTGATTGTTTTAAAATTGGTTGCGGGAGTCGGATTCGAACCGACGTGACATGCTTATGAGACACGTATCTGAACCGCTCGATTATCCCACGGTTTAAAAAATTTGAAGAGCTTTAACAGGTATACATACCACGCAAGTCCAAAGACATGAACTTAATCATAACGTGTGCATCACCACTCTTCTTGAGTTCGGTTGCATAATAAATGCTGCTTTAATGGTAGGCTTTTAAAGCACAGAGCCATGAGGCGCGATTTTCCATTAAAGAGCAAAGTTTTGAAATTTTTTATTTATTAAAGAGCAATATTTTATCTCTAATCAGTAACTAGAGAGGATCTTTTGAATCTAAATGCTTCCTATTCAATCGATCTATTTAGATAATAACTCAGGTTTTCGCTTATGTCAACTTTTATCTCAGATTTAATTCGTTCTCTACTTTTCGGAACCTGTCATCAGAATGCCAAATTTCATCTACTTGTGGAGTATAAAGTCCATCAAGGGTTTGAATTGGTTGATTCTTTTGAAGTTTTAAAGTAGAAGGCTGATAAATTTTCCAGTTCTTCACGCTCTCGTTTGAGTTCCATACGCAAGAGGTCTGCGCGATCAGCAGAAGAGCTGCCCCCATCATTACGCAGTTTTTCAATTTCGTCAAGTATTTCTTTTTGTTTGTTTTTTGATTTAATTCTGATTTCATAATAAAACGATGCATTTTTTAAGTTTAAGAAGAGTTCTAATGATTTAATCAAAGAAAGTAAAATTGCCATATTAAATCATATAAAGCTTTCCCATTCTTTTCTAATTTTTATTACTTGAAGAAAAAGACTAGGAATCACTGGCGCTTTGACTATTTCATTTTTAATATTAAAAAATGGAGAATGATCGGATTTCTTTTGATTGCAGTCTAGACAGGCTAGAGTTCTGTTTCCATGTTCATCAGTTCCTCCTTTGCTTTTCGGAAATATATGATCAATTGTCAAGCTTTTTAACGCAAATTTTTTTAAACAATATTGGCAAACAGAATCATGAACTCTGCTTAACTCCAATAAGGATAGTTTTTTCTTCTTTGGTCTTTTAAAGAATTTGCTAGTCACAATGATGACTGTCGGGATTCTCCAAGATTGTTTTGCGCTACGCAGGACTGGTTGATCTTCGTGAAATTCTGCATACTTATTCCATTTCTCTATAGAATCAAACAAATTATTGTTTTTATCTAAGGCTGTGACATTCTGACTTAATAAGTGAGCGAAAGCCGCCCTTGCTGTGATAGCGGTGATAGGTTGCCAAGCGTTATTAAGCAAGAGTGTGGTTCTAGTATTGCAATCTACGATGTTCATTAATCAATAACTTGCCCCAAAAACATTGGGAAGATTTTAGATAAAGCGATAGCGCATTGTTTTGCTACTTCAATATGTTCTTTCTGAGTCCCATTTCCAGTGCGAACTTCAAGATAATGAATCCAACTACGAATAGTTCCATTCATATATAAACGACTCATCATATTTCCTTCTGGAAGAACTGATCGAGCCACTTCTTTTGCTATGCCATTTTCAATAGCCCAATCATAAGTTTCTTTGGCGCTTTCAATCAATTCTTTTTGACGAACTTCCCAATGATAAGAAAGATTTTCATCATTTGTTTCTACTGAGTTTTGACGATTCTTTGTATCCTGAAGACGAGCTTCACGAACAACCATTGGCAACGCAGTAGTTGGATCAGCATAACGCTGAGAAAACTCTTGAAAAGCAAACGATCTGTGTCGAAGGATTTGACGAGCAATGTCCCTAGTTGTTTCAATTTCGAGAACGGCATTGCACATTTCAAATGGTGAAAAGTGTTTATGTTTAAGAAGATAATTAATCAATTTATCTGCTGTATCCATATTCATTTGATTAGAAGGATTAGACACTCTTCCGCAAAATGTAATGAGATCGGAAATACTTTCGACTCCAGTTCCAGCAAAATAATCTTTATCTGGCATTGTATAACCTACTAATTTTACTTTATTACTCATTGCTTTTTAAAGTGTATTGATTTTCGTAGAAAGAACAAGGAGATTCTCCATTATTGTAGTATTTTTTTTCAGATTTGGGATAGTCTGAAATGATTTCATAATTTAACGAAGCTTTCATTTGTTTCTTTTGTTTTTTTGAACCAACAAAGAAGAAGTATCTGTGTTTTGGCATTGGTTTTATCTTTTTTACATTGTTTTCTTTTGCCCAAATAGCTGGTTTAGTGATGCCAAGTTTATCTCTAAGGGTCATTGGGTGGGTCGCTACTCCATCAATCAAATAAAGACAATCGTGCGATACTGTAGATCCAGTATATAACCAGTTTGTTGCTTGGTAAACTATGCCACTATGCCCGTGTGCTGAATCTGCATAGCTTATGATAGCGCAGAAACGCTCTTTGAGCATTTTAGTAGACTGGCTAATCAAAAAAGATGCGGCGTTTTTTACGTCATTATCTACAACCAATCTGGTCAATTCATAAAGCCTAAAATCCCTGTTTTTAAATGCGTATTTTTGAATAGGTGCTGATGGTTGACCAAAGCAGCATACTCCAATAAGTTTATTATCATTAAAAAGACCAAAGCCTTCCCAAAAAATACCAAGCCTCTTAGAATAATGTTTGTTTGATATGATTAAATCAGCTATGGATTTATCAATTTTTTTTACAATCATTTGTCTTTGACAAAAAAACCATTTTCCATTTTCCCAGTTCTGGCGGCGATTACATTATATGCGCTCTCAAGACATGGAACTGTTTCTACTCCAACAAGTTTTGACAGAAGGATGATTGTTACGATCATATCTCCAATTCCGTCAATGACTTCATCTAGAGCTTCCTGCTTAACTTTGTCGGTCTTTGCATCCGCAAGTTGAACCAGAGCTTGCATTGTTTCATCAAGCTCTTCTTGGGTCTTTTGGAGTTGTCTGATTGGATCAGACTTTTCCAAGATTCCCTTGTCTGCTCCCCATTGGATTACTTTTTCTTCTAATTGCTCGTATTCCATAAGTTATGCAAGATTGATTTCGGTGGGTGCGATTTCTGCGAGTTCATTGCAGATGGATTGGATTTCTCGAAGGTCCATCTCTTTTGCCATAAAGCGCAATTCAATCACTTTAGTACAGAAGAATTTAAATTTGTCATTTTGTTCTAGAGTTTTTTTATTTTGATTGTCATAAATGTTAAAATCAAGGACTTCAAAACGAGTAGGATCAATGCAGCGTTCAATTGGATTATAGTTGCTGTTCCCAATAACATAATCGAAAATGTCATTTACAGAGATCTTAATTTTAAACGGATTCATTATTTATTATTATTTATATTTGGTGATGCGTTCAACGCTGAAACTAAGATACCCAACATTTTTTCATTTGTCAACATCTTTTTACGCGCAGGAAGCGATTAATTTCGCTTCTTCATCTCTTCTAGTAAGAAGACCATCAAGACCCTTGCCGATCCAAAGTCTTTTCATTTTGATGATTTCATTTGCTATTGCTTTATAATCTTTTGAATCAATTAATTTTCTAATATTGAGCATTTCAACTCTGCTTTGGCCAGATATTGATCCTCCTCTATTAAAGACAAGACTGACTAATGCGCCAAAAGCATCAGGATGAAGTTTTTCTGAATTAGGAAAAGCCTTTTTAGTTTCGTTGATAAACCTTGGCAATGTATTGCTTTTAAATACAACTTCTGCGCTCTCCCATGAGATGCTAATATCTTTAATGCTTGGAATTGCGGCCTTTGCATTGCTGCTTTTTTTGCCAAGATGAGGTGAAAGACGATCATATGAACTATCAGGCAATACACCTTTCCAATCAGTAGCAAATTGTGCAACAGTATTGTAGCCCATATCATAACCAATGCCAATAGTAACACCGCTTTGTCCACCTGGATAACATGGGTGTTTTAAGCATTTATTATAATAATTTGCGCCACCGCCAACTTCATACTTTAGAATAAGCGCAAAAGCTTTTGGCGATAATGGATTAGATGAATCTGATGAAGTATTAATTTCTATTGTATTTTCTGTTTCACCGATTATTTTAGCCGCAATAGCTTTCCATGTAGTTGGGCCATCGATGCCATCTTCTTTTAAGCCTAAAGCTTTTTGAACTTTACTAACTAATTCTTTTATGTTTAAGAATTCCATAATATTATTATTTATATTAATTATTTGCTAGGCGTTTTGAAGATTGAATCTTAATGCCTAGGAAGTAATGCTTGCGCTTTATTCCAAGCTTCTAAAGGTTCTACTGCCGCAATAATGGCACTCATTGCAGCTGCTACTTCTGGAACTTCATTGACCGCTTCCCATAAATTCATTACGTGAATATTTTTGACTGTTCCGCCGCCAATTTCTTTTGTTAAAGAATTATATGGGGATGCAGAAATCATTATCATTCCTGTATTTATAGAATCCGCATTAATTCGTATATTTTTTAACCACAAATGAGGAAATTGCTTTTCTTCAGTTGCCGCTATTACAATTGGTTTTTCGTTATTAAGTATCATATTATTATTTACACTAATCCTTCAACAGGCGCTTCAAAAACTGGTTCTTCATAGACAGGAAGCAATGTTAGATTACGTTAATCATAGAGCCTTGCACTAGCGCTCCTGAATCTGTGGTGCTAGTGTCAACTTCCGCAGCGCCAATTATTTCTACTATTTCTTGTGGTGGAGTATAAGTTATCTCCGCGCGGCCATCCTCCACAAACACAACACTGTATCCTGTTGGAATACCCAACGGAACATAACCATCAATTTTACTAGCAAGAAAGCTTTGCGCTTCAGCCGAATCTGTAAAAACTTTTAGAGCTTGTGTTCCTAGCAAAGTGACCTTTAAACTTGGACTAGTTTCACCATACCAAAAGGCGTCATACGCTTGATGAGTAAATGATTGTAGTTGACTCAGTGCATTTTCAGCATGTGTGTTCATAGCGTTTACTTCTGTAATCGCCTTTAGTTCTTCTGTTTTTGTTATGTTATACATAAAGTTTTAGTTTTTAAATTAAAACAGTAAAGAGTTTTAATTAGAGAGTGAAAAAATAATTTTGGTGGCGGCGGCATGGGGTGTGTGGAGTGTCCATGTGGTATGTTAGTGAGAAATTCTGTTTGCCCAAAATTTAGAAAAGCTAAATAAAGTGGTATTGGATACAACTGCCGTGTCTTGTGAAAAGCCTATTGTAAATGTCGCTGAAGCTGTCAAAACAACAACGGAAGGAAGCAGTTGAAAATTAGAACCAGCTCCACTCGTAAGCGATCTACTAAAAACAAAAGGGCTACTTCCACCGCCATAAGCTGGGGTGCTACTTCCAAAAATTGGGTTTGATGACCCTCCATTAACACTAATCATAATCAATCTGTGATTGTATGACTCAGGCTGCGCTCCTGCAACAGCAATGTAAATTTTCGCGCCTCCAGTTGCAGCATTGGTTGTTTCAAAGTAGCCGTTTAACTCCCATGTTCCTACCCCAAGAGATAAAACCATAGTTGTGTCAGCTCTGGTTGCAGAATTACTTACAACAAAATTAGTTCCTAAAATAGTTGAAACGGATCGAGCGTCTGCATCCGCCCTAGTAATCAAACTCGTCGCCGCTGGCACTCCAGTCCCTGCGCTTGTCGGGCGGGTGGTGTTTCCAAATGCAAATCCAGCACTATCACCAACAGCACTCAAAGTAACCAGACCTGCACTACTGACTGTTGTGCTTGTATAGTTGGAAGCGTTATAGCCAATGCGTAGCTGTTCTGTGATGGCAATGGTGTGAAGTTTAGCCGAAGGTGTTGTTGTGCCAATCCCAATGTTGCCATCACTTAAGGCAGTTAACCTAGCGACAGAACCTGCCACAAGTGATACTTTGGTAGTGTCCATTGTTATACCGTTGGTATTTGAAGAAAAGTCAAAAATATTATTAGCTACAAAATAAGCAGCTGCTGGTAGAGCCACA
>Ga0181348_1000941_pt1 | contig 12726 bp, 12 predicted proteins | sample Su13VDMM110DN_FD_130092 | JGI IMG/M metagenome (GOLD analysis project Ga0181348, IMG submission 130092) | Freshwater viral communities from Lake Michigan, USA - Su13.VD.MM110.D.N | ecosystem: Environmental > Aquatic > Freshwater > Lake | place: USA: Michigan | collected 2013-07-16
AGAATCGGTAGCGTTGGCGGACTTGTTGAGTTTTCTAATTTTAACATTATGATATTACTCCTAGTCTTGTTCCTGTAGCCAAATAAGTTATATTGCTATTACCAGTTATAGCTGCACCCGCTGCACCACCGGCGCCGCCACCATAGTAACTGCCACTAGTGCCAGCAGATCCTGCCACACCTAGTGTTCCACCGGCACCTCCAGCTTGCTTGGTGACAGAAAATCTTCCCGGGACTGGGAAAAAGGGTTCAACAGTAACGCCACCACTACCACCACCGCCACCACCACCACCAATAGTTCCATTGTTAGTTAAGGTTAAACTAGCCAATACCTGTAAAGCTAATCCTCCAGAATTACCACCGGTGGGACTATCACCGCTTGGTCCACCAACATTTCCCTGACCGGACGATATGCCTCCGGCTCCACCTGTGGTATTGGTACCAGAGCCACCAGCATAAACCGTACCTTGCCATGTTCCACCTGCACCACCTGAACTATTAACTACACCTGCTCCTCCGCCACCACCACCGCCACCGCCACCGCCTCCATTACCTCCACGGCCAACTATAGATCCGTTGTTTATAATCGCCAAGGTTGATCCTACTGGATAAGTTGAATCAGTAGTAAATGCAGCCGTTGCTGTTGAGGTCGAGCCTACAAATATACCAGCGTTAATTGTAACAGTTGCATTTAATGCTAATACTTGATTCCATCCAGCAGCGATAGCGGCATTTCTTAAATTGTAGTCGTTTGTATTCGAAGCGATAGTTTGATTGAATACAAACTCTGGTGCAACATTAGTTATTGTAGGTGTAAAATTGGTGGAACCAAAATAACTTGGATCAGTTCCATTAAAAAAGGGTTCGCCGCTTGGAAAATAATAATAATAATTTATTGTAGGAATTCCTATAGTGGCTATTTTAAGTCCATTACTAACATTTGTAATAGCTGCTGATTCTAACCCTCCTAAAGCAATTTCTAATTGAGATTTTATATTACTAATTACAGTTGCTTGTGTTACGCCACTTTGATGAGGGTAAATCATATTGTATGTTATTCCGTTTAAAACAACTTGTACATAGGAATATAATGGAAGACCGTATGTATTTGCGGATTGATTATTCCAAGTTCCACGATTATTTGAAAAATCAAAAAGACTGCTTGCGTATTCTCCTGTGTAAAACCAGCCCCAGTACCAAAGTTGATAAGTAGAACCACCGTTATGAGCCAATGGGTAAATCCATTGGTCTGATCCTGTATTATTTGTCATAGTACAAGTTATATCGTTTCCGCTTATAGAAGCCGCCACAGTAAATCCAGAAGTTCCGTAAGGCGAGTCAGTAACGACTGTTCTACCTCCGCCAGCACCACCATTAAGAGCATAATATGCCATTCCTGATACTTGAGCATCGGTATTTGCTGGGCCAGGCCCGTACCCACAAAACGTGCGACTATCATTGTAAGGATCAGGATTATAATAACCATAATAATATGCATGGCCTTCAAAACTAATTGAATTATCAACATTTCTAATCATTGGCGCATGGTTAAAATACATGACAATTAATGTACCACGAGCAACTGATGGAAATGCTTTCATGGTCCATGTTGTAGTAACTGTACCACCATTTATTAAATAATGGCCATTTTGTATTACTCTGGATGTTCCTAATGTGTTGAAATTTCCACCAGATAAACTTGATGGCCAGAAAATATACATATCTGAGTTTGCACGAGGCTGTCCATAGGCATTAAACATACTTACTGGTCCACTTGCCTGTTGCAATAAAGTTCTTACAGAAGAATTAAACAAATCAAGTTGTGCTGTTTCACTAATGTTTAATTGTTTTGCTATTGATTGGCCTGTAATCGATCCAATTAAACTAATTGGGCCTCCAGAATTTAATGGCATTATGGAGTTCCGCCAGCAATAATGTTATTAGCAGAGATGAAGATTCCATTTGCGCCCATTGAAGCAATTACAGTTGCACCATATTTAAATATTAATTTTCCACCAGATTCCAATACAGAAAAATTAGAAGTTGTTAATGAATTTGCTGTGAGAGCTGCCGGAGATGATCCTGTGTTTGCAAAGGTCACACGACCATAAGCATCAACAGAAATAGTTGATAATGTATATGTTCCAGGAACAACACCAGAAACGGATAATCCTTCGGTAGATGTTGATGTACTTGTGCTCGTAGTTGTTGTACTTGTACCAGAATATATGTTATTTGGATAACCTACAGGCACACTATACTGTAAATAATTTTGTAACTTGCTTGTACCAATATTTAAATCTTTAATGAGATACGATGAATTAACACCAAGATTTGAGAACTGAAGAATGGTATTGTAATCTTGAATAAGAGAGATTGGGTTTGTATAGAATGTTGTATCACCAACTCGCCTACTATTCAATAAATCAAATGCTGTTTGAGCCGATGCAATAATAGTATTCATCGAGGCTCGTGATATGTCACTATAGGTATTACTGCCAACTATACTTAAACTGGCATTTAATGTGGTAGCACTACTGGATAATTGTATAACACTATTTGAAACATCTTGTACAACTGCCAAACTGGTAAAATTGCCAAGAATAGGAGCATTGTTTTGAACGCCGTCAACTTGGTTGCAAATTTGTAAAACTTGCCGGCCAATAGACATGGCAATTTGATAATCTGGTGTAGTTAATTTATTTGTTGATTCTGTTGCACCAGACATTCTATTTGTATGATCTGTAAAACTTGATATCTCAATTAGAAGATTATTGGCCAATGCATTCAAAGTATTAGCTTCTATTGGTGCTACGTTATATGTTACTGTTTGAGTATTTGAATATGTGAGCAACTGGTTTGTATAACTTGTCATCAAAGTCAAATTAGCAGAATGTGGATTCTGAAAATAATTTGTTACAGAACTTCCGGACAAATCACTGGCCTGCCAAGTGTATAAAGGACTTGGATAATTTAGCGAAAGCTTTTGACCATCAGTAAGTTCGTTGTTTGCACCAAACTTGGCTGAATCAAAATTGTAATTTAGTCTACCAAAAACACTCATCTATATTCTCACATTAAAGGTGTAGGTAAAGAAGTAACGCCAAAATCTTTACTTAAAACTACATGATTGTGTATGTCATAAATTATACGATCCATTGCCATTGTACGAACTATATCTGTAACCATAATTCCAGATACCCAACCAGGAATAGGATACAAAGGCACAGGAGAACCAGCAGAAATATAACCTGGCGTTACCATGCCTAATGTAGCAAAACATTGTAAGCCAGCGTTAACGTTGCCTAATGCTGAAACACTTTGTGTTGCAGCCACACTACCCGTCACATTCAATTGGCCATCGACATTGATTGCTTGTGCCTGTAAACTAATATCACCAGACGAAGCAATGTCAACATCACCTTTGCCAACTATTTTTGTGGTGCCTTCAACTGTTTGTGTGACATCACCTTTGACTTGTTGAGTAACATTGCCTTCCACTTTCATTAAACTATCACCTTTAATATTAACAAAACAGGCACCTTCAATAGTAATATTACATTGACCAGTAATTTGCACATCTTTATCACCTAAAACAATCTCGTAGCCATTACCATAAATTTTATGAACTTCACCATCAGGTTGCATTTCTAAAAATGTACCTGCACGATGTTGAACACGCACACGTTCTCTATTTGGTGTGTCGTCCATCTCAATTAGATGGCCAGATTCAGATTGTTGTGCCTTATTATAGGGATATTCAGGTGGATTTTCTGAATCTACTACAACCGGTTCTGTCCATGAACTATCTATTGTCATTACTCATCCTATGATAATTGTGGTATTACTGATGCTGTATTTCCGCTGGCCACCACTTCTTGTATATTAATTGCTGATTGCACTTCTGTTTTTAATTCATTCAACACAGCCGTTTGGTCAGTCAACGTGTTAACTACTTGTTGAGCAGCTTTTAATTCAATTGTTGCTTCAGCTAAACATTTTGCCAATAACTCCTGCAATTGTGCTGGCAGGCTTTGTATATATGCGACCAATTGTTGTAGATACTTTATGTATTCTTGATAAGCTCGTATCTCATCAATAATAGGCTCTATTTCTTTTTGAATTAATTTAACTTTTGCTTTTAATGCCAAAGCAAATTCTTTTGCTTCTTCAATAATAGGTGTGCTTGATGTTCCCGCCCACAGTCCTGCTAATGTTGTTCGTATTAATTTAACGATACCCATCACTTGAGATTTAATTACCGCTACATCTTTATTAAGCTCTACAGCCACATTACAAATATGTGTACGATTATTGGCGGCTTTACCTTGAGGAGTATTTGCAACTACACCTCTGGCTGAAGGTGATGTAGTAGGTTGTCCTACTGATTCAACAACAATACCATCCGGTGGTTTAGGTGCCGCAGCAATTTGTGCTGGTGTTCTTGGATCTTGGAATCCACTATCACCACCAGCTGACGCTTTGATACCTGTGTAGATTCCCATAATTGTTGGAGCTTGACTGGAATCACCATCACCAAAGAAACCCATAACATAATCGCCTTCTTTTGGTGTAGCAAAGCTTTGTTGTGAATTTGGTGAAACAAGGCAAGGAGCCCAAGGTAAATCTGCTGTAGGTATTAATTGTTTGTTTTCTGTGTGATGTCCAAAGATACGAACTTGGCACCGACCCATTTTTAAAGGATCATTTCGGCTCTCTACAACACCAATCCACCAATTAAACCCATCTTTTCCAATAAAATTTTCCATTATTCTTTCACCGCATTAGTCCAAACAGAAGAATCATTATTAATATTCATGTAATTCGTTGGCGTACTATCTTTGGCCAATTCTAAAATAGTTTGATATGTGCCTCCAGATTCTATAATATGTCTTACCGCTGTCACCAAATATTTACCAGAATAAAATTTATCCAAATCTTTTGTTGTGTTTGAAGGTTTAAGTGATGGCAAATTAAAATTTACAGTTCTACCGGCCGTAATACCTGGATCTCCTGGTATAGAAGCTTTTAATACTGTGTAGTTAGATAAATTAATTTGAGATGTTCTATTAGGTAAATAAGTTTCAATAAAAATATCTTGAGCAACACCAGCTTCTGCTTGTTTTATGTATGGCACTAATTTTTGATTAGCATTTCCCATTGAAACTTTCAATACACTTTCATATGATTCTTGCTCCGTTTTACCTAAACGATTTTTTAAACTATTTGTAACGCCGCCAGGATTTAAAGATTTGGCCTGTGATTTATATTTTGTGTAATCAAAATTGGTTTTTTTAAATGTACGTGTTAAAGGATCAATTGATATTAATTGATTAGCTAATGTACCAGAAGTAATTTCATTTAGAATATCATATGGTTTGCCCAATTCATATTCTAAAACTGTAATTGTTTCTTCTTGAAAGCTTTGTGTATCATTATCTAAATTTTTGGCCTGATACTTATACGTGGCGTATATGTCATCTTTAATCATTGACTGTATTGACCTAAAATTAAAACCTAATTTAGTTTCAAAAAATAACATATCGGCACCAATGGCACCAGATAATTGTGGTCTGGCGTAAGTTGACAACCAACTAATTGCTTCAAATGGTTTCATACGAGGTACTAAAAAATCATAAACACCAGTTGTTTCTTCAATTGTAGATTGTGATAATCTTTTTTCACCAACTTTTAATTGATCTTTTAAAATATTTTTAATAATGTCGGATATTTTTGTACCTTTATACGATTTGCTAATTTTAATTTGTTCAGATAACATAAGTTCTTCAGAACAAAAATACAATGTATAAACTTCACTATTCATGTTACCAGATGGTTTTCTACCGCTTGATTTGTAAACACGAAACAATTGTTCATTATCATTACGGCCATTTTTTACTTTACCAAAATCAATTTCAATAAATTCGTTGCCGGTTAGTTGCAAAAGTTCAATAAAACCTTGTGAATCAATTATTGTAATATAACCTGATGCAGAAAAACTATAAATGTCCTCATAATAAGACAACTCAACAAGCAATTGCCGAAGTTCAATTCTTTGGCCACTAGCTGTTAAAAGATTTAATGTTCTTAACGAAAAATCTTGAGGATAATACGCACCTGGAGATTCTACAGTATTTGTATCTTCTATCATATTAAGCCATTAATTTTTTAAATTGTGTTTCCATTAGATCAACATAATTAGCATTTAAAATTCTAATATTTCTTTTTGATTCATTTAAATTTAATTCATAATCATAAATACTAACCGCATTACGTTCTGTAGTTACTGATACGGGTCCTGTTGGTAGTGTATATGTTTCAGTTTGTGTGACTGGTAAACTATTGTATGTATTTTCATCGATTCGTACTTTTTTAATATATGTTGTTTGACTATTAACGTCATATTGAGTGATTATTTTTTCATAGTATTCTATTTCAGAATATATATTAATTGAAGAATATTCGTCTGCAAGATACTGTTCAAATGTTGCATAATTCATTGGCCAATCCCATTGAGGATCCAATAGTTGGTTGGCAAATAAAACAATCCAATAACGATATGAATCGCCATAATATTTGTGAGCAATAATTTCTGGAGTATCACCTTCTTGTATATCATAAGTATAATATAATAATGGATCTTTTAATAACTGTGGTATCACACTTGATCTGGCCAATAAATTAGTCATAACTTTTGAGTTACCAGTTGAATCAATGTAAATTATTTTTGGTAGAGTATCGAAATATTGCATTTTTAAAATCCAATTTGAATTTTTTTTCTATCAATGAGGTCAATTTCTTTAAAATTCATTGTTAGTGTTGTTTGTACTGGTGAGCCATCAGGATGTGTTGACCATCCGTTAGGAGCATAATTAACATCAATACCGGTGATCACACTTTCAGCCACCCTTGTAATGTAAGGATTTTCTGAGTTGTTTAAAATAAATTGCAAATCAAATGTTGAAGGAGGTACAAAAAACATACCTGCACCACCAGTAATAATTTGTGGTGCAGCATGTGTTCTGAATAATTGTACTATCTTACGAACATCATTTGCTTCTTGTTGTGAATAAGGTGTAAAAGTAAAAGCCATTTGATACGACCTAAAATCAATACCATCAAATAACAACTGTTGCTGTGGATTAACTGCAAGACCTTGTGTTGATAGTGCTAATTTTGCTGCGTTAGATTGCACGGCCGAAAGACCTAAAGAAGCTAATTTTCCTATCTTAGATATTATTGGCAGTTTTGTTGAAGCCGCACCACCAGCAACTTCTGATGCAACTTGAGCCAAACTTAAATTGTTATATGATGCATCGTATTGAAAATTTACTGTGTCTGGCATATATAAAGAAACTGTAGCCACACTTCTTTTCTTTCTTGGCCGTAATGATTGATTTATTGATGTATCACCACCAAGTAATTTTTTGACCGAATTAAATAATTCACCAACGTCTGTTATGGAAGGTAATTTATATTCTTTAGATTCTTCATATCCAATAGGTGTTATTTCATTAATTGAAAATTTTACAACGTGGGATTTTGTAGAAGAACCTAAATCTCTTGGATACTGTAAAGTATTCAATTTATATTTACTGTCAAACAAAGCACCTAATGGTCCTTTGGTTGTAGTACCAGGTATGCTTACACCACCAATTGAAGTTGGAATAGAAATAATGGCCATTGATTTTTCTTTTTAGATTGAATATACATATTTATATGGCTTACCAAGGAATATTCAGACCAAAGAACCCTAAAAAATATATTGGGGATTCAAATAACATTGTATATCGCTCTTCATGGGAATGTAGGGTGATGAATTGGTTCGACCAGAATGAGGACATTATATCATGGGCAAGTGAAGAATTGATTGTTCCCTATAAATCTCCAATAGATAATCGTTTTCATCGTTACTTTCCAGATTTTATAGTAAAAGTAAAAACCAGAGATGGAACTATGAAAACATTGATGATAGAGGTCAAACCAAAGAAACAGACCATACCACCAGAGCCAAGAAAACGAATCACCAAACAGTACGTAACTGAAGTTACAACATATGGTGTCAATCAGGCGAAATGGAAAGCCGCTCAAGAATACTGTTTAGACCGTGGTTGGGAGTTCAAAATAATGACAGAAGAACATCTAGGACTGTAACTAAATACTTTAATGGAATCTAAACTTACACAATTAGCCAATGCACGTCCAGCTGATATGCAGATTGGCTCAAAAAAATCACTTGAATGGCTGAGCCAGAAGATTGCTGAATTACGAGGCACCTCAAACATACCCGCAGGTATGAGCCGTGAAAGATTTAGACAAGTGGATAGTTTTAGATTGGGTAAATTGTATTGTTTTTACTACGATCCAAAAGGTAAAGAAAGTTTGCCGTATTATGACCGTTTTCCAATGGTATTGGCAATCGAGAAGTATAATGATGGGTTTTTAGGCCTAAACCTTCATTATTTACCATTTAATTATCGGCTGGCATTTTTAGGTAAATTACTTAAATTTGCGGTCCAAGGCGAACCAGGAGAAATTGACAGGTTGAGAGTCACCTATGATATTTTAGTCGCCTCCAGGCGTCTTAAAGAGTTTCGGCCTTGTATTAAACGCTATCTTGCTGGTCACATCCAGTCAAAGATACTTGCCATCCAACCTAATGAGTGGGATATTGCCGCTTTTCTGCCGTTACAGCAGTTTAGGGGTGCCAATTCTGAAAAAGTGTGGCAAGAATCACTAGAAGAAATAAGGAAATAAAATGCCAGGTGGTATCAACGAATTTAAATCGAGTTTTAGGGGTGATGTAGCACGGGTAAATAAATTTGATGTGAATGTTAATATTCCTTTGGTACTAATACCATATATTTCTGGTGCAAGAATATTAAATCTTCGTTGTGAGAATGCTCAATTACCAGGTAGAACATTTGCTACCACAGAGCAAAAAACTTATGGGCCCATTGAGAAATATCCTTATATGACAACATATAATGACATTGATTTAACATTTATTGTTGATGATGATATGCAACAAAAAGTATTATTTGATGCTTGGTTAAACTTTATTAATCCATCATATAACAATCACATTCGTTATAAACAAGAATATGCAACTATTCTCACAGTTAATCAATATGATGTAATGAATAAATTATCTTATTCTGTGAGTTTGTATGATGCCTATCCTATTTCTGTAAATCAAATGGATTTGGATTGGAACGGAGATGGGTACCATAAACTTGGAGTAACTTTTGCATATACTTACTGGAAAAACAATTCTCTACAAGCAGCCGGTATGGAATTGGTTGATGCAGGAATTGCTGCAGTTTCAAGTATTATTAATGGTAGTTCTGTTAATCCATTACCGGTGCCAGATTTATCTGCAACAGATGCCGGTTTATTCTCAGGTGAAAGTTTTGTTAATGCTCCTGGCGGCCCTATTACTGGTGCGGCCAATGAAGATGTTGGGGGCGGAACAATATGGTCAACGGGAGCCGGTTAGTGCTTAAAATTGATTTGAAAAAGGAGATATAAAATGGCTTTGCCAAAACTTGATGTGCCAACTTATGAAATTGATTTACCAGTTTCTAAAAACAAAATTAAATTTAGACCGTTTCTTGTTAAAGAACAACGTAATCTTTTAATGGCTTTAGAATCACAAGATACAAATTCTACACAACAAGCTATTCGTGATATTCTTGTAAATTGCACAATTACAGAAGGTCTTGATATCGATAAATTACCTATTATTGATATTGAATATTACTTTATTAATTTACGAGCCAAGTCTGTTGGTGAAATTGTTGAATCTCGTTATCGTTGTAACAATATTGTAGAAGATAAAGAGTGTGGCAATATTATGGAAAAAAACATTGATTTAACACAAATCAAAGTTCAAGTACCAGAAGATGTCAAACCAGAGATACAATTAACACCACAAATCAGTATTAAAATGAAATATCCTGAATTTGGTGTGGTAAAAGATTCTTTAAAATTTGAAGATATTAATGAAGTAACTTTTAATATGATTGCTGAATCTATTGAACACATTTATGATGGCGAACAATTTTATTACGGACATGAAGCACAACCTGGTGAAATGCTTGAGTTTGTCGAAGGCATGAGCCAAGAACAATTCTCTAAAGTAGAAAAGTTTTTTGATAATCTACCAAAACTAAAAGAAGAAGTTAAAATTACCTGTGATAAGTGTGGATTTAATCACACGATAGAGGTGGAAGGGTTAGAAAGTTTTTTCGGTTAACATTTCGTCATGACAATCTGAGAAATTATTATAAAACGAATTTTTCGTTAATGCAGCACCATAAGTATAGCTTGACCGAACTTGAAAATATGATGCCTTGGGAAAGAGATATCTACATCTCCCTTTTGATACAGTACATTGAAGAAGAAAATCAAAAGATAAAAGAACGCCAAAAGAAAAGACGATAGTAAATGGACTATAAAAAGGCAAAAGACCTTAGAGGTAAATCCTTTTCTGAAAGAATGACAGAAAATTTAATTTCTGGCTCTGGCATTGGTGAATCATTCAAAAAAACACTCTCAGAAAAATCAAAAGCCCGCATGATGGGCATCAAAGAATCATTCGATCCGCTTAACATAGCTAAAAAATTAACTGGCGGTAGTCGTTTGGGGCCAGCTTTGCTTGGCAAAATGATGGGTCGTAGTAAAGAAGATTTACAATATTTTGCTGGTGATCCAAAAAAACAAAGATTAAATCGATCAACAACCACAGGTTTAGATCCAGAAACCTTAAAAGAAACTACTGAATCTTTAGGTAAAATTTATGATTTATTAAAGAAAGATAAAGATAATAAAGTAAATCAAAGAGAAAAAAAAGAAAAGTTTTTGTTTGAACAGGATACTGAAGAAGAACTAAGAAATCAAGAGTTAATTAAGGCTTTGACGGCTCGTAGAAAAAAAACTTCAAAAGAAAAAAGAAAAGAAGAAGTAAAAGAAAAAGAGGCTGAAAGAAAAGAAAAAAAACAAGAAGCTAAAGCACCAGAAAAGCCACCAGCTAAAGCACCAGAAAAGCCACCGGCCAAGGCACCTGAAAAGCCTCCAGCTAAAGCACCGGCCAAAGCACCAGAAAAACCACCAGCTAAAGCACCGGCCAAAGCACCAGAAAAGCCACCAACTGCGGCACCAGCACCTAAACCAGAAGTCAAGCCACCAACAGCCACACCTGCAGCTAAACCAGAAGTCAAGCCACCAACAGCCACACCTGCAGCTAAACCAGAAGTCAAGCCACCAACAGCCGCACCTGCAGCTAAACCTCCAATAATTGGTACGGCGGCCGGTAAGTTGGGTGGTGCTGCAGGCCTGGTTGTTTCTGCACTAGTATCATCAGGTATTGTTTCTTCAAAGGCGCAAGCTAATGTTTTATCTCAAGTAAAATCAGAATCAAATTTCGTACCTAAAAGTGAAAGTTTATTTTATACAAAAGCGGAAGGAATTCAGGGTACTTTTGGAAAAGGAAGAATACCAACATTAGAATTTGCTCAACAATTTGTTTCAAAAAAAGGAGATGACAAAAGTGAACAATTAGCAAATCACGTATATGCAAAAACAGATGGTAATTCTGCGCCAGGTGATGGATGGAAATATCGAGGCCGAGGTTTTTTACAAATTACCGGAAAAAATGCTTATAAGTCATTAGGCGATTATCTTAATGTTGATTTAGTTTCAAATCCGGATTTATTAAATAGTCCTGAAATAGCAGCTAAGTCCATACCTTGGTTTTTTCTTAATTATAAAAAAAATCTAACAAAAGGTGATCCCAAAAGCCTTGAAGATATAGGTTTAGTTAATAAAGCTGTTGGCTTTTCTGATCCCACCGGTGAAAAAGCTAAAAAAAGAGCTGAATTGGCGTCAGAAATTCAATCGATGGATTTAAATTCTGGTTCTCAAATAGACCAAGCATCTAAAGAAAACAAAGATTTAAAAGCTGATATGGCGAATAAAGACAAAGCTCCAATTATTGTAAATAATAATACCACCAACACTCAAGGCAAAGCATCAGCACCAACTTCATCACCAGCAGACGATAGGCCCGCTTACATGAAGAAGGCACAAGGACAATAATGGAATATCAAAAAGCAAAAGACATTCGTGGCACCTCTTTTGGTGATTTAATGGCCAAAAAATTACTTGAAGGTGGAGGTATTGGTGAATCACTTAAAGCTACCGTGTCACAAAAAACTAAAGCAAAAATGACTGGCATTAAAGAGTCATTTGATCCATTAAATATGGCCAAGTTTATGACTGGTGGTTCGTCTTTAGGCCCAGCTTTGTTGGGTAAACTTATGGGTCGTTCTAAAAAAGATATTAAATTTTTTGCCGGCAAAACAAGAAAAGGTAGAGATTCTGCTTCTAAACTAGGAGCGTTAGATGATGATACAGACATTACTTCCATTTTATATAATATTGAAAAATTATTAAGTGAATCTTTAGAATATGATAAAATGCAATCAGATAAAGAAAATAACTTTGCAGAAGAAAAAGAATCAGAAAGATTGCGCCGTCACAAAGAATTAATAGAAGCTATTACTGGCAAAAAATATAGTGGCAAAGCATCAGCAACAACAATGAAAAAAGATGCAGAAGAAGAAGAAAATGACAGCCTTCTTTCCATGTTTGGTTTAAAAGATGTTGCAAAAAGTGCTGTAAAAGCATTAGGTTCTTTAGCTACGTGGGCTGTTGGGCCAATTGG
>Ga0181348_1000942_pt1 | contig 12726 bp, 15 predicted proteins | sample Su13VDMM110DN_FD_130092 | JGI IMG/M metagenome (GOLD analysis project Ga0181348, IMG submission 130092) | Freshwater viral communities from Lake Michigan, USA - Su13.VD.MM110.D.N | ecosystem: Environmental > Aquatic > Freshwater > Lake | place: USA: Michigan | collected 2013-07-16
ATTTCCAAATATGTAAAGATTAAAGTAAAGAAAGCAGCCCAGTTCATCGAAAGCTTTGAAAGCGTTGTTATCAAATACGCCAAGGAAAAGAAATATGATGGAGTTGTCTGTGGTCATTTGCACGAACCAAAGTTGTATACTGTAAATAATATCACATATGCCAACTGTGGTTGCTGGACAGAGAAAGACAATTGCACATTTCTTTATGAAGATTCAGATGGATCTTTGAAGTTGGATAACTATGCGATCCATTGATCTAATCATAGATGAATTTAAAAGAGTATCAGCACTGACTCTTTGTTTCATGATTATATTTCCTTTGATGATCTTTGGAATGATCGAAGGAATGATAAAGCAACTTATTACAAAACGAAGAAAAACTGGGTGTGAAGTATGAGTCATAAATATTTGTATGATTTATGCAGGCATTGATTACAGTTTAACTTCCCCAAGCATTTGCATATACAACAGCAGTCTAGGTGATTTCAAATTTGATCGTTGCATGATCTATTTCTTATCTGATGTAAAGAAACTACAGACATTGTTTCTTGGTAATGTCCGTGGTGAAAGTTTTGAGGATTATAATCACGAATGTCAAAGATACGACACAATCTCGGATTGGGCGATTCAATATTTAATCGGTTGCACAATGGTTGGCCTAGAGGATTATGCCTTCGCAGCCAAGGGAAGGGTGTTCCACATAGCGGAGAATACGGGTATACTCAAATACAAACTCTTTCAACAGAGCATACCTGTGGAAACGATCCCACCAACAGTTGTCAAGAAGAACGCGACCGGCAAGGGGAACGCGGACAAGCAGAAGATGTACGAATGTTTTGTGCAAGAAACTGGCGTAATGCTGAAAGATATTATTACCCCCAATAAAAAAGATGTCGGAAACCCTGTTTCCGACATCGTAGATTCTTACTATATTTGTAAGAGTCTTTGGCAGACAGTATCTGCCACGAATTAGTAGGTTTTTTTCTTCAAAAACTGCGAGAGTATAAATACTCTACCAACAGTTGAAGTAGGGTTAACCTTATCAACGCCTCTCATTTGAGGATTTTCCCAAAGTGTCTTGGCTGGATCACCTCCTTGTAATAGGGGTCCTCGCGGAGAAACTTCATATTGAGGGTGCTTCGGTAAAACCATACTAATCCTTTTTCGCACGATATTGTTGTATCTCAGACCCGGAGAGCAAAGGCACACCCAAAAGGTGTGCTTTTGTGTTTAATCTCCGGGAGTTCCATCAACTTCTACTTTATTTACATTCTTACTTATAGAAGTTGCTGTTGGTTCTTCTTCCAAACAATTAATTGGCTTTCGTATGAGATGTCTATATCCCCACATGAGTAGAAGAATTGCTAGTGGTCCATACCAGAATAACCAACCATAAGTTGGCTGAAATGGACCTGGATGTGCAATTTTATCTTTTAGTTCCAACATTATTACATTGTCTGAAGTTGGATCTGGAACGATGAATGGATTGCTAGAGCAGCCAATAAGCAGTAGAGTTGAGATGATTGCAGTTAATAATTTCATATTGGTACTCCTTATGACTTATTTGGTGTTGCTGCTGCGGTTCCGAAGTAAAAACCAACGATACTTAAGAGAACTTCGCGGTTCTCGGAAGTCCAGAAGAATCCATTGATTTCAACGAATGCTTTCTTTGCGCTTGATGGGATCAATCCAAACAATGCTTCATTGTTTTTAACATCTACTTCTACGAATGTTGGTACTCCGAAGAAGGGAAGGATAAACGGAGCAGCGAACGCACCAAAGAGAACCGTAAGGACGATGATTTGTCTAACGACACGACCAGCATCGAGTGGAACTCTTTGTGCTGCTTGATTTTGATTATCGGTTGTTTGTTTGTTGGCTGTAATAAGCCTCTCAAACATTTCCTTTTGATCTTGACTCTTCTGAGCCATGAACTTGAAAAGGAACCCGGTGAGTCCACCGCCAACCATACTAATAAGTTCAGGTGAAAACATAATTTACCTCCGTTATCTGTATTTATGCTTCAGGTGCTTTGCCAAACCGTTTTATAGCATTTTCTGTGTTTCTTGCAGGGAAGCCAGTTGGTCCTTCACGGACAAACTTTGCTTGTGTTTCAGTAGCACCTGGTCTACCCATAGAAGAAACAAATCCTTCATGCTCTCCACTAGCAGTCTTTAATTCAAACTGATCCCCATGCTCTCCAAATTGATCCAGTAGAGCGTGTTTTGCTCTATTGATGTGGGCATGAGCAGTGAATGCATTATGGAAGTGGTGTGCATTATCTGCTATGGTAGAATGGAAAGAATCAACCATTGCTTTCTTTGTCTTGTCTGATAGACTCTTTTGAGATGCTTTTGCCATATGCACGGGGATGAACTTTCGTAGTCCTTCTACGGTTCGATCACCAGATGTTCTTGCTGCATGATTAGAATACTCCTGAAGCATTCTATGGAACTTCTTATCTTGTGGGAGTTTTCGTAAAAACTCAGTAGTTCCCTTTTGCGCTAATGCTGTCTGTGCAGCAGCAATTGACGAAGTGATTACTTTATGTCTCTTTGCCGTAAGCGACAGTTTAGTCTTTGGTGTTATTGCAAGATTTGGGATGAATGCACCAGCAGCCTGCAAACCAGAATGATCTGGATGACTTGATGTCTTACGAAGATTCAATCCATCAGTGCTATATTGCGAGTGTGGAGCAAAACCAATCTCTGCACCCTGTGGTGCGTGATATGTAATTGTATTTGGTTGAACTGTACCACGATGTCCAGAACTAAAGAGTAGATCACCCTGAACAGCCGTTCCTGGCTTTAGATTCAGGCTTTTTGCTAATTTTAATGCTGGCACGAGTTCACGAGTAAAGTGTTCTTTACCAGCGGCACGGATTTCATCTTCAGTTGTAAAATCGGCTGCACCGGACTTATAAGCCACAGCGGGTGTGCCATCCTTGTGCTTCTTAACCACGATGCTCATACCACCATCTGCTTTTAGGGACATTTTATGGTTGGGTGTACCCTTCCCTCTAAAACGGGTGTGAACCGCGTTTAAATGCTTTATAGCGAGTTCTGGTTTACCATAGTACAGGAAGTCACCCAAATGCGTCATGTGTCCAGTAGTCTCTACAACGCGACCCTTTGCTTCCATGAGAAAAGACTCTAAAAGCCGTCTTCCGACATGAGGTGCGCCTGCTTTGACTCTCTTTTTGTGCTTCTTAGCGGCAGACGGATTGACTATTGTTTCGTCTGGATTTCCTCTTGCACCATAAATTCCACCAGATGCGACAGAATTGGCAACTGGTGCAGCGGCAATAGCACCATCTTCAAAAAGTGGCATTACAGTCTCAAGAAAGACTTTACCATTTCCACCCAAAGCATCTACTTCTTCTGCTAGGGCATTTAAAGCAGCCATTGGATTAGTTGTGGTGTAGCGAATGAGTGGATCAGATGAAGTAAGCAATGCTCTCTTCAGTATAACCACAAAACGATGGAATGTGTTTCCTGATCGTCTTTCTTTTTCTGTCTTGTAATCTTGCGGTGTCTTTAAAAACTTGCCACGAGAATCTATAATTCCAGCCTTGTAAATGTCCATCTGGGTGTATGGTTTGGATAACTCAGAGAGGAAATCCCAGATGGTGAAACTTGTTACAATGTCGGAGAAAGATAGATTGCTCATTTTAGATTATTCAGTATGGTTGTTACTCTGTGATCACTTACAATTTTAGTCAAGTCAACTTCAGGTATGGTTTTTGGTAGTATCTGTAAATAATCTAGAAATGATTTAAGATATGGATGTAGTTTCGGACACACTTTAAAAAAAAGGATTCGAGAGCAGGCTTCATTTCCAAACACATTATTCAGTAGAATTATATGGTTTAGTATTAGTCTTTCTTTCAAATTCTTTTTCTTATCATACCTGTTTAGCAACCTCTTAATGTACTTCACCCGTGTTAAGTCATCATTAAATTCATTGATGCCTTTACAGACCGGATTATCATATGCCTGCATGGCATACATGATAAAGTTTTCATCATTAAGAGGTCCAAATTTCATTACTTAGTTCAGACTTCTTCGATCTGTGCATTAATCATGAATACACCAGACTTACCACCACCCTGCGGGGCAGCGATCTTGCACTTTAGTACGAAGTTCTTTCCACCAAAGCCATTTGTTTTCTCGAAACCATCTGCAAGATTGTGACTTGGAGATGTACCAAAGGTTCCGCCGAATCGCTGTAGTGGGAATGAATACTCTTGATTAATATTCAATTCAGTTCCACGGTTTAGATCAAAATCAATACCAGCCAAGTTCATTTTGGCTCGGAGTAGGTAAAGAGCAGATCGTGGATCGATGTATGACTTTGAGCAGAATGCGGTAATAAATGCATTCATCTTATGAAGATCGTATTCGTCCTCATAAGAGATTGGCTGTACATCCGGCTGTGCGGATCGACCAGTTGACTTTAGAGTTGGATCATATCCAAATCCTCCACCCTCTGAGTGATCTTCTTGAATGTCTACTATTTCGTTTCTGAGTTCTTTAAATCGTTTCATAGGTTCCTCTTATGGTTATTTATGTTGTTTGGCAACTCAAAGTTTTCTTCTTCTTACTGGTGAAACTCTTTTACCAAACGCACCGTGCATGCCAACTCTTGACTTCTCGGCTTTCTTTTTCTTTAATTCGTCAGATGACATCTCTGAGGTGGTTTTTGCAGTTTTGCTGCTTACACGCTTAGATGGTCTGCAATACTCATTCTTACCACCAGCACCACATGGTTTCCCAGATTTAGTGTCTTTCCACTTCTCCTCACCCCAACGCTTTAGATTCGCACCAGCCTCAGTCTTTTTAACTTTACCTTTGGCTTTACGACACTTTGCGGTTGCTTGTGCTGCTCTTGCTGACCACTTACCATAAGATTTCATTATCTTGTGGTAGCAGGCATCCTTTTCTTCATTTAGTTCGTCGGCTTGTGTTAGAAATTGTTTGAAACTTTTCATTCTTTTCCTTCATCCTTCTTCTTCTTTTTCTTCTTGCCCTTCTTTGGTGCTTTACCCTTTGGTTCTTCACCACGCTTGCGAAGTTCGATGTAAGTAGCAAGACGATACTTTGCGTTCTCTTCGGTATCGTTGCCCTTGATTGGCTTTGCTTTTACCTTCTTTGCAAGTTTGTCTCTGCTCTTGATTTCTTTCTTAGACATCGTACCAGCGTTTTTTGCGTTTACGATTTCTTCGTTCACTGACTTCTTTGCAGCAGCAGTAGCAGCACCATAGATGTAACTCATTACTCTCTTTTTGCTGCCAAAGCGATCCAGAAGATTCTTCATTCTTCCCTTCATTGACATTACTATGTGTTCTTTTTTCTTTGTCTCTGCTGGAGTCAATGACCGCTCTTGTAGTTCTTCCATCTGTGTATATTCATAGATCACATTGTTTTCGATGAACTTTAGATTTGTGATGTCTTGGATTTTTAATGGGATGATTGCATCAGCAGAAACGATTTCAAGTTCATATCCTTCTTTTAAGTTTTTGTTGGAAGCAATTCTCAACATGCCCTTGGTGTAAGAAAGATTTTCTGATTCGTTGATGTATTGAACTAATGCCTTTTTGTTCAAGCAGGATGAATCAACTTGCTCAAGCAAAACTTTGTCAAGTTCACACTCGTAACTCTTGAGTGGTTGAGTCTGTTCTTTCATATCTTTCATGAATTTGGTTATCTTTTTGGCTTTGCACTTGCACTTACCAACGCACTTACATTCTTCGTTTGATTTCTGTCTCATCTATTATCCCTTTTTCTGTTGAGAGAGTTGAACTTCGATTGCGTTTCTAGCATCATCCATATATTGTTTTACTAACTTATGATCAACGGTTTCTAGTTTTGCTTCGCTGCACCATTGAGTTAGTATAAATGCAGTTAATTGACCTCTTACTTTTAATGGCAATACTACAAATCCTTCTACATTGTTTTCTTCGAAGAATTGTTTGCAGAAAGAATGTGGTATGTCATAAACTGAAATCACATTTGCTTCATTCTTTATTACAAAATTCATAAGAGGAACGAACATTGAGCATAGCAGTCCTTTGATTCTCGGATCATCTGCGGATACACCTCTAGAAAGTGATTCGTGGGTAAGTGAGAACTTACGCATGGAAACTCCATCCATAAAGTATTCACCATTATGGAATTGAATCACTTGTGTTCTGGCAGCATCTGTTTGAATTCTGAGTTCAGTCAGAGACTCATGTATTTGACTGTGAACTTGTATGAAATCTATATTTTCCCTGTGATTGTCTCTTTTCTTACCAAACACCTTTAACACTCCAACAAGAACTCCCAAAAGAGAACCAGTTATGATGCTTGCCGTTTCAAACCACGATAAAGTATTATTTTCGCTTGATTCCATCTCGTACAACTTTCTTAAGTAATGGATCTACAGAAAAAGGAGTGTCTTTCAATAATCTCTTTCTAAGTGCATCGGTTCCTATTTCACCAGCACCATGTTCTTCGTGCATACCACGATTAGTACTCTTATCTAGGACTCTTAGATTACTGTCGGAATTGTTCTGTGGGTTACCATCTTCATGATCTACATCTTTACCGTCACCCTTACGAACTTTTCCTTTTTTCATCATCTTACGACGAGCCAATACACGCTTTGATCGATTGGCTCTTTGTTCTGCCTTACCATGATACTCTTTATACTCTTTTTTGTAGTTTCTGGCTTTTGCTTCCTGTAAGAAGTTCTCAAAGAGTTCAGGATTTAGCATACTTGCTTCCCACATTTCATGCAGAATGTCTACGAGATTTACTTCTTCAGAATTCTTGATGATTGTCTCTGGTGAAACAAGACCAGAAGAAAGAACAAAGTCAATCATCTCATGATCATCTACATTCTCTAGTAAGAAGTCATTGATGAATTCGTATGGTTCTTCTGAAAGTTGTTTTTGAATTGGCTCAAATTGTTGAAAATCTTGAACTGGAATTACAACTTGTTTTTTACCATCAATGGTGATTATGTTATAAGTTCTTGCTGGACCATCCATATAATCCGTGACATCAACTTCATTTGATGAAATCATGTCTGGTTCTAGATCGCAATATTCCATTAGAGCAGGAACATTATCGCCAATTTGTTTTAGATCTTCTTCAACAATACCAGCGGTTCCGGCAAAATTGTATGGTGATTGTTGTTGTTGCTCTGGTGCATTTTGATCTTGTGGTCTAAACAACTGAGGATCTTGTTGGTAATAATCCGAACTTCCCATATCCTCTTGAAGTTGTTCACCAGATGGATTGTAATCGATGTTGTACAGAGTGGATAGAGTACGAATCTTCTCACCACTGCGTTTCGCTGATCTTCCTTTAAATGCACCACGGAATTTAATATCAGGCAACATCTTACGAACTAATTTTTCTGAAATTGGTTCGATCTTCAGACCGGTTCCATCGGCATTTACACCAAGCACATGGGTTGCGGCTTGAATTGCGTTTGATCCAAACTTAGCATTTCCGGTGAGTGATTCTAAGATAACACCTAGTTTGAATTCTTCACTAGCATCATAGATTTCATTCAACATTGAGTTGACTTTATCTTTTAGTTCATCTTGTGCTTCTACTATTTTTCTTGCTTGTGCAAACTGTTTATCTTTTGGATACTCACCAGATGCAGTTAACTTTCTAATATCTTCGATGGAGTATATTCCTAGTTCAGCAGATTTTGCAAAGTCTTTGATCATATCCTTTACTTGCTTTACCAGTTTTGCAACCTTTGGACTTTTTGCTGCGATATCACCAGCATAAGCATTTCCTGCATTAACTGTTGCTATTGCTTCTCCTGCTTCGCCGTTTAGTAGTCTAGCAGATCCACACTTCATGCTTGCACGAATGCATTTCTTTGGATTGACATTAGCCATTTTTTCTTTGGCTGTCTTTCCTTCTGTTGCATCCCATACATCCTTTGGAACAAATACGACATCGGACTTTGATGTTCCATTTGTTGCTCCTGCTGCGCGCCATTGTGCGGTTGGTTTTCCGTTGTTCTTACCCATGTGAATCGCCACACATGGACCAATTTGCTCATTAATTAGTTGAACTGCTCGTTGTGCAGCAGCGGCCAGTGTTTGACTGGTCTTCATTGCTTCTATTGTACCTTGCTGTTCCGAACCAGTTTTTATTCCCATCATTTGGTTGATTGCTACGGGAATTGCTTCTTCTAATTGAACTGCACTGTGATCCCAATCAGGATATTGAGACTTCGCAGCAGTTACAGTCTTACCGCGTGGAGGACTCTTTGGGAGTGGTTTCACAACCTCTCTTGGATCTTTCTTGGTGACAGTTGGTGCTTTTGGTTCTGCTTTCTTTTTAGCCTTCTTTTCTTCCTTCTTTGCAGCCTTAGGTTTGGCTGCTGGTTTCTTTCGAGAGAAACCGGGGAAGAGTTTCTTTGAAGAATCTGTGATCTCAAAAGTTGGATCATCAAGATATCTTTTGGCTTTATCTTTACTAAATTGTTCTGGCGAAAGAACAACTTTACTCTTGCCAATATCTTTCTTTTGAACTATTTTGATTTTCTTATCACTACCAAGAACAACTGCAAACTTTGCAGTTTTCTTTTCTTCTCTGCGATCCTCTTGCTTTCGGATTGCATCTTTCTTCTTTTTGTCTGCACCACGATTAGCCGAACGAACTTCTGTACGAACCTTCTTACGAACCTTTGATGGGGAAGAAACAGAATCACGCTTTGCTTCATTTAAAATTTCTTCGTTCATTGTTCCTCTTCTTGGTTGTTGTGGCTGACCAGTTCTTCTTGGTGGTTTCTCCAATCCTGCTGCTATTTCAGTTCTTTTTGCAGACATGATTCTACGAGCAAAGTTTGTCGCTACATGAAATTGTGCATTTTGAATGTATGAATCTCTCACTGGTTTTGGTTTACCTTTTCCTTGTAACTTTGCTCGCTGTATTTGAGTTGCACGCGCTTGTTTTCTTTGACCTATTACACTTTGTACAATCTGTGCCTCCGAAAGCATCTCCATGAACTCATTGATTTTGTCCATTGAAAAGTACTCAGTGATCTTTTTCTTTTTCTTCTTTGCTGCGTTTCTTTTTCTTGCTTCTTCATTTCGTTTTAAGCGTCTTGCTTCTTCAGCAGCGGGAACAACATCTGTAATTTGTTTTTTAATCATTGTAGTATACGCTTCCGGTCCTCCCTTTTTGGTATGAACCGATTCTGGCATCATTGCATGAACAACATCATGATCACCAGACATTACAAACTTTCTTATTCTTCCGGCCTTTGCGTGTTCAACTGGTATTCTACCATTCACTATTATTTTTCTTAGTTCAGCGGCTGATCTATCCGTTTCATCTCTTTTTTCTGCAAGTTTATGCAGATCAATTTTTACTTTGTGAACAGTCTTTTTGTCAGAACCAAGCATTCCACCGTGGGTATTGATGTGTCTTTGTATTTGATTCCAAACCGAGCCAGCACCGTTAAATTGATCTGGTCCAAGAGCAATTGTTATGTGTTTATGTCCACCCGTTTCGATCATGTGTGTAATTTGATGAAATGGGTCTTTTGATGCCTCGTGCGGAACAATACCAAATTTTATTTTTGTTTTTGGCATTCCTGCTTTTATGTGGGCATGCGATGCGGCAACAATCTTCTCTTTTTGTTTGAATGAAAGGGGAGCAGTTGGTGCATTTTCAGAAGCACCCAATCCATGATAAAAATGAGTATAACCATGTTCGCTTGCATGTTTTGCAGCCTGTCTAGCAACTTCTTCGTGCCCTAATGTATAGGGATTGAAAGCGCCAGTTACTAAGAACGCGGAACCGACTTGTTTTGCTTCTAAGAGTGATTGTATATCCATTATATGTGTCCCACAGGAATGAAATCCTGTAAGATATGTAGAAAAAGAAAGCCGAGGACTTTCCTCGGCTTATTAGTCAACCCGGAGAGTATGTTGGGTGACTTAGATGAGTTTTTCTACTTTTACGAACCCTTTGTGGCTTTTGCGCTTACCATTCATGAGTTCGTACATTGCAGACTTGGAAAGATCATGAATTCTGCAAAATTCCATGAAATTTATAACCATATAAGACATACCATCTGCTTTTTGAAACAACCAAAGTTTAGTTGGTTCTGCTTCTTTGGTTGGAACCTTTTCCGTCCAAACCCACAATCCACCCATTCTCTCAAATAAACCACCATACTTTTTAACAAATGCATCTCTGTATAAATGAGAGTTTGTGCTATCGTTTGCTTTAACCCAAGCACGACTATTCTTTCTATTCACTGATTGTCTTACGTCCATTGTGTTCCTCTCTAAATGTATCTATAGCATTCTTTAGTTTTCGAACATAATTTACGGGATTGCGTTCGAACACTTGAACTCCGCCATCTTCACATGAAATGATGATGCAGATATTTTTAATCGGTACATTGAACAACTCTTGCCACATAATAGCATACGCTGTAGTTTGCGTAAAATAGTTGTCAATGTCTTCTGCTCTTTTTAAACGAGTGCTTCCTTTGAAATCAACTATTGAAAGTTGACCACGAAACTCTGCAACACAATCTACTCTACCAGCCAAACCTAATGTCTTACTGAACATTGGAGCCTCAAGAGCATGGATATTATCCATTTCGTCTATAGTGGTTTTTATCTGGAGGAATAAGTCCAGTATGTCCGGCGACATCTCTTTCGTATTGAGTTCTTGGTTTAGGAGGTACTTTTCGATGACGGAGTGAAGGCTTGTTCCCCTTTTTATTACCCGTCTTGATTCTGCTTGATTGTTTTTTCGCCACGCCGCGAAGAATGCTCTTTTTTGCCATCCGGTCACCGTTGTTACAGAGGGATAGTAATTACCTTCACATAGATAACGACGCCCGTTTTCGTCTTCGACGGATTCAACGGAGGTGAAGGTATGTGGAATATGAACAAAGTTCTTTTGCAACATTTACATTATAACAAATAGTCACGGAAAGTCAATTATTACTTCTTGTCTTTCTTCATTTGTTGTTTGAACATAGAAGTAACATCACGATTCTTTTCATCATATACTTTGAAACTGCTCTTTCCACTAACAATACGCATTACGCCTTTGTGTGAAACTGCTGTTCCCTTTTTCTTCATGCCTTTATCCATGAAACTAATCTTGAAGACTTTCTTCTTGTGCTTCTTCATTGGATTTTCTTTTACTTCGGATTCATTCATGGGCCCACCAACATAACCACTAACATTTCTGCGGTTTGGATCGCCTTGAACTTGTGCTAGTGCTTGCTGATGAAGCGCATAAGAAAATCCAAATGGATTTGTGGTAGATTCTGCTTCTTCACCACCTTGTTGTTGTTCTTCTTCATCATCATCAGTTTCTTGATCATCGGATGGAGTGGTTGTAGGTTTTGCTGCTTTTGCTGCTTTTGCTGCTCCTGCTTTTATTGATGGTGTTGGTGCAAGACTAGCAGTTGTACTAGTAGTAGCCTCTAGAATAGAAGCAAATACCTCTTCGGGAGAATAATTATTGATGATTTCTATGGTTTCTTCTGCGAGGTCTACAACTGGTGTTTCGTATCTATCTGTCAATTGACGAATACCAACCTCAATCAAGGAGTCTTCTTGTTCTTCGTTTAGGTTGATACAAAAACGATCTTCAAATGCATTTAAAGCAGTTTCTATTGCTTCTGCAAGTTCATAGTACTTGCAGTCTTCGCACTCTGCTTGCTTGTTTACAATTTGATTGACAGTATTCAACAATGATTTTTGTATTGACTTATCCATAGGAATCTCCGAAGGTATTTATAGTATACATACTTTTACTTTAAAGCAAGGAATGAATACATGGATTACAAAAGCGCAAGACTAATCGGTGCAAGTGGACTATTGAGAAAGAATAAAGGAGTTATGGTAGTTGGATCATCTTCTAGTGCCCAAGTTAAACTAAGAGGATTATCTGGTGGAAACTGGGTTGAATCTACAACCACTGTTGCTGGTAATGTGGCAAATACTGTTATAATAATCCCGGTTCAAGTTTATGGTGTAACTTTAAGTGCCGGAGATGTTTTCGAACTCAATTAACCTTGTTTAGTAGACCAAAGTTCTCCTTCGGCTTTTCTCCTAGTGGTTAAGCCGGGGAGAACTTTTCCTTGGGACTTATTATACTTTGACAGCGCACCGGGGACATCTTTCCAATTATCTGGATGGCTTAGAGATTTTGTAATGCTCTCAAAGCCCTTCTTACCATAGAAGTTCTCACCAACATTATAAGAAAAACTCATGAGAGATGCTTGTTGATGTGGTGACATCTTATCCCAATGTGGTAGTTTTGATAACTTGGGAGTCACTACATTTTCTAGATGATGAGTGAAGTGCTTCATCGCATCTTCTTTGCTGATCGTATCTCCAGCCTTTACTTGTCTTCCATCAGCATAACGAGTGTTGCCGTAACCAATAGTCCAATGTCCATCTTTGTTATATGCCTTGGATTCAAATCCTTCACGGCTGGCAATCATTTGTGCAGCCAAACCATGAGCAGTTACTTTTGGTGCTTCTTCTTTTTTCTGTGCTGCAACTTTACCAGATCCAACCTTTTGCATCGCTTGAGTTACGGATGTTCGTATTGCTGTAGGCGCTGCTTGTGTAGTTGGTTGTGTTGCTAATTTATGACCACCGATGACAGCACCAGCCAACGCTAATCCACCCAAAGTTCCCTTTACTAATGGATTATCTTTTTTTTTAAA
>Ga0181348_1000946_pt1 | contig 12700 bp, 9 predicted proteins | sample Su13VDMM110DN_FD_130092 | JGI IMG/M metagenome (GOLD analysis project Ga0181348, IMG submission 130092) | Freshwater viral communities from Lake Michigan, USA - Su13.VD.MM110.D.N | ecosystem: Environmental > Aquatic > Freshwater > Lake | place: USA: Michigan | collected 2013-07-16
CAAGTTACTCCCTCGTTTGGACTAGTAAATCCACCAATAAAACACATTGTAAAAAAGTCAAATATATTTATATCATCAAAACGATATATATCCTGCGAACTATTCCAATTTGGGAATCTATATGTTGGTCCGGTGAACCCCAAAGTAAACCCAGAACTAAACCCATCACAACAAGTAAGACCATACAGGGTAATTCCTGTCATAGTTCCGACTACTGTACTATAAGTTGTGCCTAATCTATATGGTGTATAGTTTTTGAGAACAGGAAACTCACAAATCAGATTGGTATCTTCGCCCTCACCCGGTCCTGCATAATCAGAAATTTCTTTCTCAAAAACCACCCTCAATCCTGCAGGATGTAGGACTTCTTTGTACATATCCACATATACATCTTGGTCTAATCCCGTCTTGAGTAGATACGAGAAATCTTGTATCCAATCGCTATCCTGTAATCTTGCTAAATTTAAAGAGCTACCACCTAAATTATTGATAGATGAATAGTTTCCGGTATCTCCACCAAAGGAAAAAATATCATTATAAAACTTACCACCGTTTAATCTTAAAATATTTTCTTTTGGAAAATATATTTTAATATTATTCTCATCTACCTCAAATAGAGTTTTAAAGAAATAGATGATGGAATCTACATTTGTCTTTCTTAAATAAAGATTCTTTCGTATATCTTTGATGAATCTTTCAAATGATGCATCTGTTACATTATCAAGAACGGTTTCCTCTACCCCCGGTACAAAGGAAAACAAAAATCTTTTATAGTATTCTCTCTTGGTTTTTTCTATATCAATTAGATCTATAAGTGCCTGGGATAAATCATATTGAGCACCGCCGTCAAGATCACAATACAGCCAGTTGTAGTATTTCTGTAAAAAATCAAAAATACTTATTGGTGTGGTTTCTCCGTTGTTTATTCTTTCTTGTTTTTCGTAAACAACCCACAAGGGAACATACCGACTGATATCAAAATTAGTTCCACAGAATTGAGAATTTAGAGAGTAGTTAAAATTTGGATTTTGAATAGTATCGACAGGGGTTTTAGGTTTGTTTGTGGTTGTTCCTACTGATTCAATTTCACCTCTAGTATTGTAAAAAATATCCAAATCATATAATTCGGAAGCAATTGCTGTTGACAGCGTTTGTATCGCGTGATTTATATTTTTAGGATTTGGATTGATTACAATCATGTTATCGATATTCCTTCTTGATAGATATTTACTATATTGTTTAATGTAGAATTGAAATTCTTATTTTTGAAAGGAAGTGTCAAAATATATGAAGTCTGTGCAATATCGTAAATCTCAATTGTGCCTTTAGAAATATTTACTCTTCCAAAATCACCCTCAATTTCGTTTCCTGTTGTAGTGAATGCTCGTAGTGGAACAAAAGAAGTTCTGGATGAAGTTTGGTTTACTTTAATTCTTAATGTTCCAGAAAGTCCATTCTTGAATACAAAAGTAGAAGTAATATCATAATCATCTATTAAGTTTGCTTTAATTTCATTTCCGAACGAATAAGAGTATTGACCATTCGATGGACTTTTTGTTTCTCTAAAATATAATTCAACCGAATCTGAATTTAAACTAACAGAAGATAAATTGCTATCTGTTTGTGTTTTTATATCAGTAAAATTTAAATTTAAGTTAAAAATATTGTTTTCAAGAAAATTATTACTTACATACGTTTTAACTTCTTCTAATTTTCTTTCTCTGTCATTTTGACTTGCAAATCTATTATCATAATTAAAAGAATATTTCATGAATAAATTGAATTGTTTTGGTTCAACATATTCTGGTAAAATGGTTATAACACATCTCTCTTTCAAGAAATTTAAAATATCTTGAATTATAGTTTGTGAAGTACCGGGTCTTAGAGAAACAAATACTCTTCCGTATCTAGGAGGATATAATTCTTCACCACCAAATACAGAAAATTCATTTGTGCTATTTACCTTTTGTGCTTCAATTAAAAGAGCCTTTATGTCATTTTTAGTTACTGCTCGACCCTGTGCAGAAAATAATTTTGGTGCTAAGAATTTAATTAAATCTAAAGACGGTTCATCTAGACCACCTTCTGAAGAATTGACCAAATTGACAACCAAATTACCATAAGTAAAATTGGGATTAGTTACATTAAATATAAAAATACCATTTGCTTTAGAACCACTTGATGTCAAATATCTTATTTTTATCATATCACGTTGTTCTAATGCTAATCCTAATTGATTATTTTTACCAAATTGTATTGCAAAACCATCACTAAGTCTTTCAACAAAATATATTTTTTGATCTACATCGTAAGGTGAGCCTATATTCGAAGAAAGTTTCCATTCATAGAAAGAAGATTCTCCGTCTTTTTTAATCTCAACCTTCAGAGTAGACAAATCTACATTTTTGTTTAGTATATAATATTTTTGTTGAGTAAGATCAACTATAGTTTGAACATCGAAACCCTCACCCTGATTGTCTAGATAAACTAATTCTTTTCCTTCATATATTTCTATTTCTGCTGCGCCGTCCACATTGACATTATAATCTTCTAATGTATAAAAAGTATAGTTGACGCCATCTGAAGTTATTGCACTAAATGTCTGGTGTTTACCTATGACGGTAGGTGTTACTCCCGTTAGTATCAATTTAGACTTTGATGTGGTTGGACCAGGTACGGTATAACCGAGGGGTTTAACTAATGAAATTATAGAATCTACTCTCTGTGCAGAATCTAAAAACATTTCACTAGAAACCATGTTCATGTAATATGCATAATAGAATGTATTATATGCTAAGAGATTTATTAAGGTCTGCATCGCAGAACCCTCAAATGCATAATCTTTAATTACTGGTTGTTGTTTTAAAAAAGAAGTAAGATTAGATTTTATGCTATCAAAATCTAATGCTCCTAATTGTGGTGGTGTGTTTGGATATGTCATTAACGAGTCCTCTCAATACTTAATTTTATGCTATCTATTTTCTCAAAACTTTTAATTTCGTATATTATTTCTATATCCACGTTGAAATTTGTACTTTCTATTATCACATCAGTGACGTTAACTCTATATTCATATAGACCAACTATGTTTGCTATATGTACTTTATATTGTGCCAATTGTGAATCAATAATATTTTCAAACAATAGATCGTAGATATATCCAGTAAAATTCAAATCAAATGGTCTTTCACCAGATCTAGTTAATATGATATTTTTAATAGATTCTTTAATGGCCATTGCATCTTTTTTCAAATTTATATCATTAGTAAAGAAATTTTTACTTAAAAACATTGGAAGATCTGAAAAATTATTTTTTACTATTTTCATTTATTATATTTATATCATATATGCCGTTATTGGACTTATTCCGATGTCCGGGGAAACGGGTAAGGTATCTCTAGTCAAAACCAATTCCAAATACTGTACTGTTTCTTTCAAGAACTTATAATTCATACCAATTACCATCCATTTTCCACTTAGTACCTTTTCTTTATTTAAGTATAATGTTGGAGTTTGTGGGTTTTCATGATATATACGAACTATATCACCGATCTTGACTGTATCCGTTGCTGCAACAGTTATTGACATCTGTTGACTAGACAATTGATTCATAAGAGCCATTCTATGTAATGGAACATGGTTTGGTGTTCCCCAGAAAGTGGCATAAGTTCTTGTATATTTTAAATACTCGGCAAATTTTTTGCCTATTTCTGGACAATTGCAACTACATGGATTGTTTGGATCTGACCAAATACAACCTAAATAATCTTTGCCTAAAGTCTCTTCAATTAAATCACATTCTCTTATTTCGTTGTATAGACTATAGAGTTCTAGATAGGTTGGTTCTGGCTCTATTGGCATATGATCTTGTGCCGGGCAATTGCAATACGGATTATCTTCTGAGCAACCAGAAGAATCTGTGATGCCTAATGGATTTGCACAGGTAAACTTATTACAAAGATTATTTGTCTTTGCATATACCATAAATTGTGCAGCAAAATTTTGATCAAATAGATCATAGTTTGGTTCATTTATGGGTGGTGTGATTATTCCGTAATCAGTTTCACCGCTCAAGTCATATTTCCATAGATCTTCTGTAACCAATCCGGGTCTATAGAGAGCATAATCAGCAGACAACCAATGTAAAATATCATTCCCAAAATACTTCTTAATTTCAGGATATATGTCTTCTATGGAAGTATCTGTGTGTGGTAATATATTTTCAGATTGTCCATCTATTGCTCTATTCTTAATGAATTTACCATTAAGATCATAATTATTCAATAGTTGTATAGTGTCTTCACCATAATTAAGTTCAATCCAACGAGAATCAAAACGATTGTTATTAGTAGATGATTGGTCGTTTGTATTAGTATTATACCAATAACCATAATTATTAGTATTATTCGAAACAGAATAATCTAAAAGAGGACCTCTATATGATCCTAGACCAAACCAAGCATCAGAATTATAACCATAAAAATTATTAAAAGAAAATTGATTTAATGCACCACTTGCATATCCAAGACTTGGATTAAATAATTTATTTTTAACAAATAGATTTGTTGGAATATAGAAAGACCACCAAGATCTATGTGGTTTTATTTTTTTATGGGACGACATCAAATAACCACTACCTAGAGCAGTTTGTTTATATTGAGAGTCTATACCCTTTGATTCAAATCCCGGATTCTTTGAATTTGGTCCACCACGTTCCCAATAATAATACTCAAAAGAATATCCATCTTTGATTTGTGGTATACTTGTTTCTATATCTGTTGTATAGTAAGGAGTTTCTACATTAAACCCTTGTTCTGGCCAAAGATCCATACCAGCATCACTCAAATCTGAACCAAAATTAATAGGTGAATATTTATTCCACCAAGAATATTCTCTTGCTTCGTATCTATTTTCTATTTTTTGCTTTTTAATTGCAACATCAAATCCGTATGGATCCATGCCAATAATTGCAATGTTATTTCTTACAGTTTGTCTTCCATTTGGACCAGCAGTTAATTGAACAAGATATGGTAAGAAATATTCAGAACCAGAATCACGAACAAATCCATCAGGGAAATCAGCAATTCGATCTAACCCTAATGGACTGATAAATTCTATTCTTACATATGAACTTAGTTCTTCCTTTTTTATATTAGGTGGTTTCTTTTCGGATATATTTTCATCAAAAATATTAAATGCATTTATAAAATAATCTTCAACTATAGGTTGCATAGATTCTAAATGAGTTAATGCATATCCTAAATTACTGATATTTAAATCCAAATCTTGTATTTGTTCTTCTGTTGCTATAACAAAGGCAGTTTGTTTTTGTTGTCTATTGCTTAGTGGTAGAACATCATTAGTCTGCCATGGTTTATTATTTAAAGGATTTGCATCATAATATTCATACCAATTATTTAATTTTCTTTTTGTAACAAATGCAGATTTACCATATCGTGTGTCATATCCCTGACTATAATATGGGTGATTATTATCTTGTTCCCACCATGTTTTTCCGTTTTCTGGTTTATATTCATTTGGATTATTTTCTGCATTATTTGCAAAGTAAATATCATATAACCACTGGCCAGCAGAAGCACCAGTTATACCCAATTTAGACTTTGCTAGAATTTCATATCTACTTCCCTTTATTTCTTTTCTTTTTATTGATTTTATGTTTTGTAAGGAAAGTGGTTGAATTAATTTATTTTGTCTTCCACCAGTTATTCCAGTAAAAATACTAGTTCCAACTGGTTTGGAAATAAAGAATGCTTTTCTGTTCCACCACTCAGAATACATTTCTTTCCATTTTGGTATAAAGGTATTTTGTGCAAGATCTCTGAGATAAACGTATAACTCTCTTTCAAATTTTACAATTTGTATTTCCTGCTCACCTATTCGTTTTTGAATTTCTATTATCAGCGGTTCAAAACATAATGTATTGAAACAGTTTCCGTCGTCAATGCATTGTCTCAAACTATTAGATGCTTCCTCATATTGTGATTCTATTCCATCTGGTACAGAATAAGGATCATTACTCATTTGATTGTAATATAAGCCTTCTAGAATACCACTAGTTGAAATATTATATTTTAATGGTTCTATAAAGAAAACTTGATCAGATGTTTGATTTGTAGTTGATCCGTAGTTTGTGAGTCTAAAGGTATCTAAATTTCTTACAATATGTGCCTTTCCTGGCATATATTTGTCTTTAGAGCATCTACTAACAAAATCAGGTATTGGTTTGGTTGGTTTATTTTTTATATCAATAATTTTAAGGTTATCATCATAAACATATTCCAAACCATCAACATAATTAAATGCTGAAAGAGAAGTTCCTTCTCGTAGTTGTCTATATGGGAACGGCGTTCCATTCATCCAAGGAGCATAAAATACAGGTGGTTCAGGATTAAATGGAAATTCCTTTGGACCGTTCCATGTAGTTTGAAGGGTTGGGCCGGTTGTCGGATCGATTGGCGCACTAGTCCCTTCACTGTTCTTTGTGTTCTGTGAAATGTAAGAGTTTGCAGAAGAAATATAATCATCTGCATTATCTAAGAACGATTGAATTATTTGTATTCTCTTATCGTAAAATGAAATTGCTTGATCGTACAGAGCAATACTTTGTTCTAATGAATACTTGACAAAATTCGGTATCTCTTCTTTAATATTATAGAATTCACCAATAGTTTTATTATATGGTTCTTTTGTAAAATCATAAGAAAGAGTCAGACCATTTTCACTCTTAGTATCTCTGATATCATAGTTAACAACATCAGTAAATGATCCTGCTGCAGCAATTTTATACTCAGTACCAACGTCAGAAAATATACCAGTAGCACCAAATAAAATATTAAAAGTAATTCCACTCGTATCTCGGAATTCATTCAGTAATTTAATATCACCAGTTCCCCCATAATTAGAAGATCCAAGACAACATACTGCACATCTATACGCTTCCCATTTTCTTTTTATATTCTTTTTGTGACTGAATAGTTCACGTTTAATCTTTAATGGTTCTCTTATCTTAGTGTATATGTCATTGAACTTTAAGAAATCCAAATCACATATATCAAATTGAGATTGCCATGATACATTTGACCATCTAGAATCGGCAGTTCTTCCTAGATAATCCCACCAAATTGTTGCTGTTTGTTCTGGTCGTGCGCCAAACCCACGCTCGGCAGATTGTTGCGTCCAGTGCTGAAATGGAGTATTATATTTTTTAAAGTCATAGAACGAACTAAGATCATCGTATATACGGCTGTTCGAACTAGACACATCTAGATCTGATAATTTGGTGTTCAATGACTCTGACACTAATTTATTAGATTCTATATGAGATATTTTATTGAAATCCCGATGATAGTCATAATCTATAATACTATAGGTAAACCCATCAGAAGAACTCAAAAAATCAGAGTATGGATTGGTAAAGTCTGGTTCTATTTTTTTGTAAAAACTAGTAAGTGTTTTATCGTTTAGTAGACTTAAAGAATTGTATTGGTTGTTGACAACCATCGATCTTACTCTTTTTGGATCTACTTCGTCTTCTGTTCCAAGAACAAAGTAAGTTAGTTCGTCATCACTTTTATCTTTTTGTTCATTTATTAATTTTTCTATCGATTTAAAATGCCAACCATCTGTATCTTGCCAAAAGAAGAAATTAACAGCATATGGATTTTCGGGAGAAATGGCATAATTTGTAACATAATTTAATAGATGTACAATTTCAAATTGTCCTTTTTCATTACTGACCGAAATTGATATTTCATCTTTTTTAATCCAAACACCGTTTTGTGTTTCTTGAATTTCTATTGGTTTTAGATTATACTTATCTGAAATTTCATTTATCAATCCTTTGATCCTAGAATTCGATTCTGTTGATTTGGAAATTACTCCAACGAAATCTTTATTCTTTAGGAAATTTTCTGTAAATTGAGAATCAAATATCTGTTCAGATATAAACTCTAATCTATATAAATTTGCTTTTTCAATAACATTTATTTTAGGAGAACGAGCTAAATCATTTATTAGTTTTATTTCGTAAATTCTTGCTTTTACTTCTTTGGTTTTTTGAGATTCTGCATCTGCACCAAATTTCAATGTTATTGTTTCAAAACCAGTTATATTCAGTTCGCCTACCCAATCGCCTTTATCATATAATTCAATATAACCAGAAATATAGGGATTAAAAATACTTTGAACTATTTTAATTTCAGTTAATAGTTCATTTCCTTTTCCCATACTTTGATTTGAAAACAAATCAAAAATTCCCTTTCCGTCTTTTCTTTCTATAGTTACACCGACTAAAAAAGATGGGGTACGAGAACCGGATGATAAAGATTCAATATTTTGTTCAGGCATTATACATTTAGTTCTATGGAAAGAACTCTTCCTTGATTACTATTTATCGCTTTTTCAAATAAACCAATTGCACCGGAAAGGAATCTAGGTTTTAATGCCCTAACAGAATACTTCTTTTCGTTTTCTTCCAATTGAAGAGTTAATGGAGTTTTTGCTGTTACTATTGAAGGTACTACACCACGAACATATGCATCTAAAACAGTACCAGAAAAATCATCTGTATTTTCAACTACAGGAGTAGTGGATTGGTAACTATTAATATTAGTATTAGAATTTGAATAATATACAGTAAGAGATCCCGTAGTATTAACTGAACTGACTTTTCTGTAGGGCGATTCTACTGCACCATTATTCATAAACTGAACTACTGCATTTTTTTCTTCATCTATTTTTGCAATTCTAAAAATAGTAAATTCTTTACCATCAATTGTTATATTTGTAAAACCATCAGGGCCAGTAACTTTAGTTGTGTAAGTTGCGGTGGGATCAGGTATTCTGAAATTTACTGGGTTATAATCACCATTCGAATCTTTTCTAAGAACAGCAAATGTATCATTTACAGAAAAAGAACCACTTCCTCCACCAACCCCTACCAAATATCTAAATTTCTGATTCCATTCTTTTATTATTTTATAAGTGACTATTGTAGTTTCGTAAGAAAAAACACAATTAGTATAAACTTCATTAGCAGTTGTGGCAGAGCAAGAAGCTTTTGTTATTTTGATCATTACATCACCGGGAAGTAAGTCCGGTATTCTGCATATGTAATATGCAGTTCCATTATATTTTGAATTTAATTCAGTAAGAAAGGACGTATATTCTCTCGGCCAATCTGTATGGGGATTTAATATTCTATTTGATGCAAATAACATCCACGAATATTCACTGCTACTATACAAATTAAAAGATGTAATTTCTGGATTTGTACCGTTTGTTAAATAGTAAGTGTCAAAAATAGAATCATTTGTTAACGTGGTTTGAGTAAATGATACTTTTCGAAAAATATCAACCAATTCTAAAGTATTACCGTTTTGAAATTTATATTCAAGTGTTGGAAAATAGTCGAAGTACATTATATTTCCTATTTTTATCTAAGAATCTCACCAGCAATATTGGCAATATCTTGTCCGGCGCCGCCAAATGTCCAGAAGGAGGTTGATCTGTTTACTATAGTACTACTCTGTATCAAAGAACTGCGTAAAGCAGGTTCTAATTCAACAAATGTCATATTAATTGTTTGTGCTAGTGGTTTTATTTCCCCATTTTCATCAGCAATACCATAAGAATCTTGAAATCCAGACTTACTGACGGTGATTTGATCAAGAACGGATAATTGTGGTTGACCTGACCACTGACGATCTATGTTTGCGTTTTGACCTGGCCCTATACCAAACAACCATAAAGGCGGATGACACACAAACCGTGAAAATAATCCATTTCTTGCTTGTGGTAAGGAAAATGATTCAAATATTTCGCATATTTCTGATGCAGCATTTGAATCTTCTGTACTTCTTGCTGCTAGAATTATTTTAAATCCATAGACTCTTTTATTGGTTCCTCTGAATTTGGTATCAGACATATCCATATCAATTTTTGCCCCGATTCCTATACTTTCTGCAGCCCAAGTAGGTGCAGATAAAAATTGTTCCGTCTTATCTGCAATTGCAGCTGCATAATTTGCCATAACTTTACCAGAATCGTTAGAATAGCTCTGTGGATCTGCTTGGGTAACATTAACGGGAGTTATACCTGTATCGTAAATATTGTCTGTCTTTGTAACAAATTCTTTGGGTGCTGGTAACATAATGCATTTCAACATTGGACCTATTCCAAGACTAGCAGATGTCCTTAGTAAAGAATTATCCGTGTAGTCATAACAAAAGAATTTTAACCACAAAGGGATCTTACTTTGATCCTCTGGGGAGGTTGGGAATATCTTAGTTGAAGAAAAAAGTGCTTCTAATCCTGGCATTGTTGCTCCTATATATTTAATATGGCATATAAGACTAAATACATACCTAATAATCCCACAAAATATATAGGTAATATTAATTCAATTTTGTGCCGTTCTCTTTGGGAAAGAAGATTTTGTAAGTATCTGGATAGCAATAAAAATATAGTAAGATGGGCATTTGAGGCAATACGAATACCTTATGTTTCTCCTACAGATAATAAAGTTCATTTTTACATTCCAGATTTCCTAATAGAAGCAAAGAACAAAGATGGAATAGTTGAAACTATGCTAATAGAAATAAAACCCCTAAAGCAAACAAAACAACCAGAACATAATAAAAAGCATAAAAAAACAATATTAATGGAAAATATGACATATGCAATAAACACTGCAAAGTGGGAAGCAGCAAAAAATTATTGCACCGAAAAGGGAATAATATTCAAAATTTTAACAGAAAAGGATTTATTCTAAAATGTCAGATCTTAACCTTCCAGATTATCGAGCAACAAGTATTACTCAATTTAGAAATGCTGTACTTGCAAGAAAAGGAATTCAGCAACCTGGAAAATATGTAGTTCAGATGATAGATGGTGGCTTTAATACTTTATCGTGCTATCCAGAATCGGTGACTTTACCACAAAGATCATTTAGTACTGCACCATATAGTCCTTGGGGCCCAATTCTACAATTACCAGTTAGAAGAGAATATGGTGAATGTGCAATGTCCTTTATAATTTATCAGGACTGGGCGGAAAGAAGGTTTCTTGAAAACTGGATGGATAAAATTATTCCACCCAAATCGACAGAAGATGCTGATCCTGTTGGTGTGAGTGCATTGGAGAGAATAGGTGGTCCAGCTATAGGTAATATATTTGATGTTTTAACTGGTGCAAATAGAACAATAAAAACAACAAAATATTCAGATTATACTAATAGTTTTAATACTTTCACCGGAACTATTAACATATATCCACTTACGGTAGAAAATCAAGCAAAAGAAACATGCATCATTACATTAAAAAATGCGTTTCCTTTGACCATAACACCAACCCAGATGTCTTCGGAAGCGTCAGGATATACTACATTTGTTGCAATTTTTGCATTCAAAGAATATGAATTTATTTAATTGGAGATATTATGAAATTAGTTGACTTATTAGGAAATAGACCGAAATACTCAGAAACTGTACCATCAACAAACAAAAAAATATGGTTTAGACCATTTTTAGTTAAAGATGAAAAAAATCTATTAATGGTACAAGAGACAGGAAAAGAAAAAGAAATATTAATGGCGGTCAAAGAATTAGTTGAATCCTGCTTTGAATTAAAAGATGCAGGAAGCATACCAATATTTGATTTGGAATATTTATTTTTAAAATTAAGATCAAAATCTGTAGGTGAAGTGGTTGAACCGTTTTTGGTTTGCCCACACACAAATGAAAAAATTAAACTAGTAATTGAATTGGATAAAATTAAAGTTAAAACCTTTAAATCTCATGTAAATAAATTAAAATTAGATGATGATTTATTTGTTTGTATGAAATACCCATCACTCAATATGTTTATAGAAAACGAAACATCAGATATGTCTCTTATGGATTTCTATGATCTTGCAGTATCGTGTGTCGATTATATCGAAACACCAACAGAGAGAATAGAGTGCGAAAACAAAAATAAAGAAGAGATAAAAGAATTCGTGGATAATATGTCAAAAGTACAATTTGACAGAATAATTGAATTTTTTGCAACAATGCCAAGAGTTGAACAAGAAATGGTATATAAGACTAGTGATGGAGTAGAACGAAAGGTAATGTTACGAGGTATTCGTGATTTTTTCGGATAAGCCTCAGCCACAATAGTCTCAATACATATTTTGATTTAACATTCAAAATGATACACATGTACAACTACTCATTGACTGAAATAGAATCAATGATACCTTGGGAAAGAGACATTTATGTGGAATCGCTGAGGCAGCATATTGAAGAAGAAAATCTAAGACTTATGAATAAGCAAAATATGATGAGAGTAGCAAATAGCAGAAGAGGAAGATAAATGAAAGAAAAAAATTTACCAAAATTAAAAAAAGAAATTTTAAAATTATTTGGAAGTTCTCTATCTTTGTCTTCTAATGTTAGTCTTCCATCTAATGTTATACTTCCCACAGATACAGATACTACTATATTACCTAATGATACAGGGACTACAACAGAAAAACCAGAAGACATCAATATAACAATTGCTTTGCCTCAGGATAAAAAGACGAGAAATTATAAGAAAACTGTAAAATCTCTGAAAAATAACAAATCATATAACATTGATATAAAAAAAAATGATATACCGCTTCAACTGTATTTCAATAATTCATACGAAGATTATG
>Ga0181348_1000948_pt1 | contig 12693 bp, 36 predicted proteins | sample Su13VDMM110DN_FD_130092 | JGI IMG/M metagenome (GOLD analysis project Ga0181348, IMG submission 130092) | Freshwater viral communities from Lake Michigan, USA - Su13.VD.MM110.D.N | ecosystem: Environmental > Aquatic > Freshwater > Lake | place: USA: Michigan | collected 2013-07-16
AGCTTTAGAAAGCTCAAACCCGCCATAACAAGAATTATATACTATCTTAGTCATCATATCACCACTCGTACTTGTCTTCTTCATCGCCGACAGGCCATTCAAGCTCATCCATGTAATCTAGGAAATCTTCATGGACCATGAAGTATGCGACTGCACGACGAAGCGATTTGATCAGCTTACGATGCTCTTTACGAGTTTTACAGACCTTAACTTCACCAATATAATAACGAATGTTTGACTCTAGAGCATGCTGAAGTTCCTGCAATACGATAGCATCAACCTGCTCTGATTGCAATTCAATATTAACTTTCATTTTAGTTTCCTTTTATCTATTTGCACTTAGCATAAATGAGTGTTTTAATCTCTTCCATGTGCTTTATTGAATATAATGAAGGAAGACATACATCTTATCTGATGTGCTCCAATCTTTTGTATTCTCAATGAAGTGAGCAGGAACTAATTCTTTAAGATTCTCTACATATTCTTCTATTGTCATTTCGTATCCTTGTAAAGCCATTGATAAAAACGATCAGCAAGGGCCATCACGACACCACATTGAATAACGGCACCTGTCATGCTACTATTTTTATCGCTAATGAGATCATTAACATGCTTGGACCATTCAATTGACTTGTCCAGAGCCCATTGCTTATTCCAAAGGCGTTCTTCACGTTCCTTACGAGCAGCACGATCTGCTGATGTTTCCATATCATTTTCCGTCATTGTGTCACTACCTTCTTCCATTGTTTATCTTTTGGCCTAATCCAGAGCTCACCGTCCTCACCTACCGCCATCGATACCTGCTTATTGGGGTCACTGATAGCGCCTGTAAAAATTGAAATAGAGCTGTTTTCGTAATAAGGGCCGTTGATCTTCTCGCTCTTCTTAGTAGTACCCATGAGAGTCAGGCTTATTACATGATCTGGTGGTGCCTGAGAAGCAGCTGCTGTTCTCACACCCTCAGTAATTAGAGCTGCTGGTGCAAGAGGTAGAAATGCAAAAAATTTACGTCTGTTCATTCGTATAACCTTTTCTATAAAGTTTGCCTAATATAACAATGGCATAACGATAACCTTTATTTGTCTCAATGTACTTTTTATTTCCAAACCTGCTTATACTAAGAACTTTTCCAATCTTAAAATTCCAACCTTCCGGACCAACATTATAACTATAATAATAAAAAGGACCAAAATATTTCATTCTATAATTATTTTTTAAGCATACATTAATATCCCACCAGATCCGCAAATTTAGGTATAGGCGAGAGAAATATTTCATTCATAATACTCAAAGTCATGATGTTCACACCAAGGAGTATGAACATGCTCGGTTGATAATGCATATGCCAATGCAACGATCAGCATAAAAGGTGAAATTAGCATTCCTATTGTCTTAGCCATTAACTATCTCCAATCTATCTTTTACAACTTTAAACCTAACTACATTGTAGTCATTAAAACTATCACCACCATACCTAAAGTAGTCACGTCCTCCATCAATGTATGCACCATTGTTTAAACCACGAAAATCATGACGATATCGTGAGTACACAACTTGATCTTCTGCTTCTAATCCTGTATACACAACATTTTCAACAGCTGTTATCCCGTCAGCAATCATAGGATATCCATGCAACATGAACATAGCAAAGTAGTTAGAACCTTCAGGATGAGCTTTGTCCGTATAGAAGATAGCAGCAGGGAAGTTTAACCACTTACCCTTAGCATCCTTGATACAAGCCTCAAACACGTACGTAGCTGCATACTTCTCTTCAATATCCTTGATCTGCTCTTTCGTCAAGAAATCGCTATCTACTTGTATGTTCACTTCTTCATCCTCTTCTTCTTAAAGAACTTGACATATATATCATCTAGCTTAGCCTTGTCTGGATGCTTATGGATCCATTGACCTGTATGAGGACTAAAATATTCCCTGAAGAAATCATCCATCAACTCATTACCTGTAACAACCTGAACATTAATCTTATCAGCTAACTGATCAAACTCTGCATCAGACATTATAGATTCATTATACACTTCATAGGTATAAGCTGCAACTGATAATTTGATCCTGTTACGCCTTTCCTTCTCTATATCTGTGCCCCATACTGATGGAACATAAGGATCTGTATCGTCGAAGAACTGATCTAAACTCACTGTGCTAATACCTCATTAATATGCTTACTGTCAGAATTTTAATTTCCGTCAGGTGAACCATATACTAATTGTCTAAGGCTATCAACCTCTTCCTCAAGCGTTGCAATCTTATCATTCAAACGCTTATTGGCTAATTTCTGACCAAGCCACAGCTCATACCATTTATCAGCATCTTCGAGCGCATCCCGCAGTTCTTGATTCATATCAGGCTGCTTTCTTCATTTTTTCGCCAATCATGAACTTTGCAACGTTAATATATTTACGAGCTTGTTCTGAGTCGCCAAATTCCAAAACTTGCTGAGCATCAGAGAGAACGCTCATAATTGTCATTTCGATACCAGACAAGCGAGTTGTGATACCGTTGATAAGGTTAGCATTGATATCTTCGATGGTCATACCGTAGCAGTCGCGTTCAAATTTAGTCATTTCAATTTCCTGTGTTCTCATTATATTATTAATATAACGGTTTTATGATAAAAATGCAACCGTTATTTTAATTATTTTCCAGGTGTTGATCCTACTGAAAGAGATCCGCTAGTACCTAAGCTACGAGGCCAATTCTCAATATTCGCTTACGTTTAAATTTTCGCGAAAGAACTTTTTCAGTTCTTTTCGAAAGAGCTCTGGAGGCATAGTAGTGTATGCAGCATATAGAGCTTGGATAAGCTCCGGAGGCAGATTACCAATATAATCTTGATCCTCAAATACTTTAAAGCCACGACTCTTAATTTCTGCGATAAGCTCATCATCATCATAATCTTCGAGGTCTTGAGTAGTCATTTCTTCATCATCTATCCATACTGTAGTATCAATATATGGCATCACTTTCTCCTGTAATATTGGTAGTGCGTAGCGGAATCGAACCGCTGTTATCTGAGCGAAAATCAGGAGGCCTAACCATTAGCCGAACGCACCATGAATAAAACGGGTGTTGATCCTACTGAAAGAGACCCGTCACGTACCTGTGCTATGAATACCCGGAAAGGGCTTCTGTGCTGGCACTAACTCTCACTCCTCTTTATTTTATATGGCGAGGAGCTTAACCGCCACTAGGGCTACCAATATGGCTGCGATGGCTGGGTTCGAACCAGCAATTCTCCCCGACAAAGGGCGCATTCTCCAACGAGAAGTTGTGTCTGTAAGTTTACCGACTGATCCGTCTTGCGGGCTGCAACTTTCAACTTCTTCTCTGCTTCATCACAATCTTGTTGTGGCAGGTGAGGTATCTAGTCAGGGACGAATCTGACTTGCCCATTCTCCTTTTACTTTCCTTACCACAATCTTGGTTGGCACAGGTGGATCCGAACCACCGACCTAACGCTTATCAAGCGTTTGCTCTACCGCTGAGCTATGCGCCATAAGAGGCGAGATGTTCTGCCACTAAACTACTGCTCCGTTCAACGGGAACAGACAGGAATCGAACCTGTGCCTTCTCTTCTTGGAGCTTCCAGTAGGATTCGAACCTACATACTCCCCTCATGGAGGAGAACTTAGCCAATGCTTTTTTCCGGTACCAGTACTAGAAGCAATTAGTTCATGGAAGCAAACTTTGGTGATCACTCTGGGATTCGAACCCAGCACCTGCAGGTTAAAAGCCCGATGCTCTACCAAATGAGCTAAGTGATCGTACAGTGGTGGGTGAGGTTGGAGTCGAACCAACATTGTTACCTATAAGGACCAGATTTACAGTCTGGGGATGCACACGCCATAGCATCAACTCACCCGTATTATTGGCGGAGAAGGTGAGATTCGAACTCACGGAACCCTTGCAGGTTCTTCAGTTTTCAGGACTGACGGATTAAACCGCTCTCCCACTTCTCCGTATATTAGGAGCTTGCCATGGGAATCGAACCCACGCTTACTGGTCGGCCAGACCAGCTCGAGAACGCTGCAGCGTTCCTCGATTAAGGTACCTACACAAGCAAATTATCACTTCAAGGATACACCAGCTGTCTAGCCAACCTCACCTGCATCATTCGAACTATAGCAGTATCTTTTGATTAGCTTACCTCAGTGTTTATTAGAGTGCACACACTTCAGAATCTGGTGTATCCGTGAAGAGATAATTATCTCTACAAAGATACTGCATAAAGCCGAATTTTGGAGTCGGGTGCTTCCCGTCCTAAGCTTTTGGCATGGTTATATTAGGACCCGAACAAAGCCGTTTGAGCCCGCATAGCTGATACGTCTATCAGCGATACCCATTGCAGTATCTGTGAAGAGATAACTTTCGTTATCTACTTCTCCCTGCTGGAAACCACCTGCAATCATTTGATGCCAGTACCAGTCAGGGACTTCTTTGTAGAAAAGAAGCAAATATTTATCTCATTAATCAAATATATATCACATATTTAATTAATGCAACTAAAAAAATTATTAAAAAAGCGGCTCAAGCAGCTTCCACTCACCATTCTTAACAGCTTCAAACATATCTTCCAACGACTCTTGGTCATCGTTCCAGATTCGAACTTGATCAGCAACCATCTCTTCGCCCGTCTCGTTGTTCTTGATGTACAAGTCAAAACAGCCTGAGGATTCTTTGCTGTCTTCTGCTTTAACGATCTGATACTGCATTATGCTGCTCCATTCAAAAACTTTCTGTCATCTTTTCCACAGAATACTTCAATAATGCCAAAGTACCAATCTTCGTTTTTTTCACGAAGGATATCCAAAGGCGCCTTGTTGCCATAAGGAGAAACCTGTTTAAAATAATCATCCTGCGTATGGTTAGCAACTAGTTCCTTGAGGAACTTAGCCTTGGTGAATGGGCTCTTGGAATACTTAAAACGACCAACGAACCTACGTTCACCATTGTATGGGTAAAACACATAATCACCAGAAATCTCAAAAGCCTTACGATCAAACTTCATTTTCATCACTCCACTGCTCATATTATTAATATACCGGTATTATGATAAAAATGCAACTGTTTTCTTCAGGAATTTAAATCTTCTGCAATTATTTTCATGATAGATTTAGCACGACGTCTTGCATCTATCTCCCATGGCAGATCAAGGTACTTCTGATGTGAGTAAGGCAAGGTCGTTGGATTAGACTTTTTCCAGGTGAACCTGTGCGTACCGTCTTTATCCATAAATTGATTAAGATGGCCTGTGTTGTATTGATCAGCATGCACCAGCTCGTGAATAAGCGTATCAATAAATTTACTGCGCGCTTGACGAGGGTCAACGCGGACTCTGCATGTTGCGCGCGTATAATCACCAGTAATATACTTAGATTTGATATACGATACTACGATGGAAGTACCGGTGATATTTAAATGCTTCTCAACCAAGGGTATGATTTTGTTAGCCAGATCAATATATTTACGCGTACGCTCAAAGTACTTCTTATCCCACCAGGCCTGAGCCGTAGTAAGAACGCGATCATGCTGAATAAGATCAATCATCTTTATTACCTGCAAAAGCTGAACCAATAGCCATTAAGATTGTCATTGCAATGAAAGGTCCAAACATGACCAAACCTTCAAATGCTGTGAGCGTGATATTCGGGCCCATATTAAACTCCTCTACGAGCATTGTATGCGTCTGCATCAGCTCTCAACTCATTATACATTGCTACATCCATGTCATCAGCCATATCCTTAAGGTTTTTAGAAACCATGAGGATCGACTCACAGAGCTGATCACGAGTTGAACCAAAGAGCTTCGACATATCCACAAGGGTCTCAAGCTGAGTAGCGATCGACATCATCTCATTCACGTTCATTTCAATTTCCTTTGTTCTCATCATATTATTAATATAGCGGTATTATCATAAAAATGCAACTGGTTTTTTTGCATTTTTATGACTTTAATATCCCGCTTCCAAAGGTTAATTAGTAGCAAAACCCTTGGACAATATCTTTATCTTCTTCATTAACAGTATCAGTAATCATTTCTGAAATTAAAGCTAACTCTTCAACTTCTTCCTTTTCTAAAAAGATGTTATCTGGAAGTTGATTAATAACTTGAAATTGATTAATAAGGATAACTTTTTGAATAAGAAGAAGTTGTTCTTCCGAGATGATAATTGTATATTCTTGCATTTTTCTCTCCATTACCTATAATTACTTATATCCTAAAAACGGATATCATGCAACTGTTTTTTTCACATCACTTAGGATATCTGCCATATGTTTCCAAGCAGAAAGCTCTTCTTCATACCCATTCAGTTCCATAGCGTTTGATATCACGTAGAGTTCTGAATCAGTTTTCAGCGTCTCAATACGCTGCTTTAAGATTCCAATTCGATACATCGCATACAGCAGCGGATTATTATAAATCATATCTAATGCACTCATTATACTGATACCTTAAATGCTTCAAACACAGGAAACATCTCAAGCTCAATCGATTTGAGCATCTCAATCTCCTGCATATCCATCTCATTCATCTGATCAGCTACAGATAAGAAAATATTGCGAGCTTCTTCATCCAAAGAAGATCCACGCAATTTATAGAAATTCGATAGGACTTCTTCAAAAATATCTGAGAGATGATCTTTTGCCAAATCATCCATCGCATCGATATGCTCGAGCGCTAGCTGCGAATAATTTGAAAGCTTAATCGTAACCGGGATTGTAATGGTTGATTTCAATTTCATTTTCATTTTCCTTTTCATCATATAACTTATCATATCCTGGTTCTGATAAAAGTGCAACTGTTTTCTTCCTAAAAATAAAAATAAATTTTTAAAAAAACAGTTGCATAATTTATAAAAAGTTAATAAATTAACTTTTCACTCTCACATAACAAATTTCTTCATTATCAATAATATCCTCTTTTATCTCAATCTCACAATCATCACTACCATCACCTAAAAATTCTTTTTCATATTCCCTCAATTCTTCTATATTCTTCAATACTTCACCAACATACTCAATCTCAACCTCTCCTCTACTATTCATATACTTATACCAACCATCTTTATTAACAACATCATTAATTAAATCCCAATCTTCACTAAAAAACTCCTCTATACTCATATCACCTAACTCAAACTTATTCATAAAATCCATACCAAACTTATTCATAACTACCATCTCACTATTCATATCTACCATCTCACTATTCATAATCATTTTTATATTCCCTTAAACTCTAATATAAACCCAACAATCTCCACTTAAAACTCCTCCTTCTAACCAATCACTAACATCACTATCAACATCCATCTCTTTTAACTCTTCTACTAAATTATTCCACTTTTCATCACTATATTCTTCAATATTAATATCTCCCATACCTCTATCATAATCAAAAAATACAATACTATTTTCCTTTACTTCATACCCCTCAAATAATTCATCAACTTCAACTTTATCAATTCCCCAACCTTCATTCAAAACTCTATAAATCTTTTCCATTTTCATATCCATTTTTCCATTTTCCATTTCAACATTCATTTTCATATTTTCCATTTTTATTTTCCTTTTCATCTTATAACTTATTATAACTTATTTTTTATAATTATTCAACTTATTTTTTTCCTAAAAACAAATTATTTTCATTTTTATTTTCCTTTTCATCCTATAACTTAATATAACTTATTTTTCATAATTAATCAACTTATTTTTTTCCTAAAAATAAAAATAAGTTTTTAAAAAACAGTTGCATAATTAGGAAAAAAATGCCATAATAAGATATAATAGAGCCCAGGGCCAGGTAAAGGGGAGAGCGCGTTCAAATTAAACGACTCAAAAAATAATTATTTTTATGAAAAAAACAGTTGCATTAATATCAGAACCAGGATATGATAAGTTATAAGATGAGATCAAGGAGATCAAAAATGCGTCGTACGATAAAAGGCTCGGTTCGAAATTACGTAATGAATTTGATTCGTAATGGAGAAGCTGATGATGTAATTCTTTCAGAGCTTTGCCATCAGATGGGATTGAAGCTTAATAATGCCAAGCTTCATCTGAAGAAGTCTCATGCGCAGCATGCTGAAGAGACTCGTAAGAAGATCGTGACGAACTTGATGACTGGCAAGCAGATTGAGATCCTTGCTTCGACACCGTACATCTGCAATCCAGCAATGGAAGCCTACTGGAGCATGTGATCCGCGTCGATCTGTGGTGCACCGGCGGCCGATCTGTGGTACAAAATTGCAAATTAAATTGTTTTTTTGAAAAAAACAGTTGAACTTTTAATAAAACTAAGATATGATAAGATATAAGATGAAAAAAGGAGTGAATGTCATGACGGTAGTTAAGTCCCCTAAAGGTTCCGTACGGAGCTTTCTTCTCAACGAGCTCGCTAATGGTGTAGAGCTTCCTGCGATCCTGTTAAGCCTTAATGAAAAGGGCCTCAAGCCTGGAAATGCTAAGCTCCATCTCAAGAAAGCCATGGCTCAATTCAAATCTGGCGGTATTTCTGCGGTAAATAAAGAAAAAAAGACTTTTACCCGTGAAAATAAAGGAAAAAAGACTTTTACTCGTGCTATTAAAGAAAAAAAGACTTCTGAGTTTACTTCCGAGCAAAAAGCTGCCCGTCTTGAGCAGCTGAAAGACGTCTCTGCTAATCTTAAGCAAGATAATGAGCGTGATGCTCATAAGGAAGCGATGCAAGCTGAGCTTGACGCCATAGTAAAAGAGTCTGACGAGTACGTTGCGTCGCTTCAGAGTGATTTCATGCGTAGAATGGTGTATGCTGACTAAAAACCAGTTGCATTTTTATCGTAATGCCGCTATTATCATAATATATGTGTGTAAAAGGAAAATGAAAATGAAAGATTTTGAAAAAGCGCTCTATTTCGTGAAGCTCGAAGCTTCTTACGACCAGCTAGTTTTAATTTCTCATGCCATGAAGGCTCGTCGCGAAGAAATAGCTAGGACGGTTAAGCGTACTTTTAAAGAAGGTCAGTCTGTAACCTTCCACCATAGAGGCAAAGATTATGCTGGCATAATTAAAGCGATCAAGACTAAGAAAGCTACCGTAGAATGTAAGAGTACCGAAGGCTGGCAGCCAGGATCAATTTTTTGGAATCATAGCTATGTTGTTCCTCTTACCATGCTTAAAGCAGCTTGATATGATTAATAAAAGAATAGTTCCTTACTCGTTTACCGGCGAGCTAAATTACGCTATCAACAAGATGCGCACCATGCAGAGAGCTGGATATAAAGTTATCAAAAAGACAGCCCATATGAATCGTACTGTTACCATTCATATGGAAAAGAAAGTTTCTTAATATGGCACATGCCCCTGACTATAAGATTCTCGAAGATTGGTCTAGTTATAAGTTAGAGAAAGAAGTAATTGAATTGATGCAACTTGGTTATGTCCCCATTGGCGGTGTTTCATCATATACAGAATCTGCTGGGTTCATGAAGAAAGAGATATTCATCCAAGCTATGTATCGTGCAGAAAGTAAAGTAAAAGTATGATTAAATTCAAAAGAAAAAAAGAAAATCAGATGCTTATGAAACAAGAAAAAAAGAAACTCTACCCTGGTTCCTATAGGGCAGCTGTAGACTTTGAGAAACGTTTTACCACAGGCAATCTTAATGGCCTCACGGTAAAAGACCGGCTGCACTTTGTTGACAAACAAGATGCACAAAGTTGGATCGATGCTGTGTCTAAGCTGAATAAAGATAACAAGTTTTTTAATTTTCAAGTCGTCAGTTTATAAAGAAAAAAAGAAAGTAAGTAAATGTCTCTGATTAAAAATCAACGTAATATAGTACATACGAATAAAAATACTACCCTAGAAAATTGGAAGTTGCTGTGCACGGCTGAATTTATTAAGCGTGGGTTTAAGCCGATCAACCCAGGCAATCTTCGTATGCAACATGCTTGGGAAGGTGGCGATACTCCGTATGGCTGGGTTGACTTTTTAAATCGTCAGAAGATCTTACAAGATCGAAATGACCAAGTAAGACGAGACAACCCTAACTCATAATAAAAGAAAAAAAGACTCGGCGAGTAACTAAAAAGACTCGTCGTTTCTGCATTAACTAAATCGTCGTCGATTATAGTAATTATTCCCAACTCGATAAAATAATAACCGCATTACTTCTATTGTTTTAACCATTTATAAATGATTAGAAAAACTAATGTCTAATATAAATCATTAGAAAATATAAAAATATACATAGTTATACCAATGATTTACATATAGATATTAAAGGGATTTATCAATGAAATCTGCATTTATAGTTGATTCAACTACTAATGATATGGCAGGAGCTGATAAGGCTCTTATGGATGCTTCAAAGCATTTGGCTGATGCTGCTACAAAGGCAGCTATATTACTAGAGTCTGAAAAAGACGGGATGCTTCGTGATTGGCATGAAGTAGATAATCATATTAATCAGACCCTATATATCATTAGAAACGCTGGATGGGATTTTCAGGCTCTTATTAAATAACTATGGATACTATTATGAGTGAATATGAATTAGAAGAGAATGATACTACTATAAATGTAAAGTCGTACTCACAAGGATATAAAGACGGATACAATGCAGCAGTGAAGTTCTATATTCAAGATCCAAGGAAGAATACACATCCGGATCATTTAAGATGTCCTGTATGTGGGGTAAAAGAGATGACTGATATAGTATGTTATAAGCCTAGCTGTCCATCATTACTGTAAGTATAATAAGGAAGATAATATGAGTGATTTTGAAGATAGATATCGTAAGTGGCATACCTATATGTCATATGTCAAGAGTGCTATTCGTATAGTTGCTTTTGGTGGATTGGCTGCAGGTTATATGGTAGCAGAAGTTACGGCTGTATTGCTTCTTGTTGCTGAGCTAGTAGGTATTGCAGAGGAGTGGGTGTAATGAAAATAGTTGTAACAGATGTAATTGAACATGAAGACGGATCGGCTACTTTTAATTTTGATATTGATAGTAGCACTTTAAAGCTGCTTGCGTCACAAAAATTAAAAGAGATTATTACTGAAGCGGCTAAAAATATATCAGAGAAGGAATTTAATCCTATCTCTGATCATAAAGTTAATATTTAACCTCCTAATGGCGCAGTTGATGTTGCACCACCAGAGTTTATAGTGGCACCACATCCTGTAATGCTTCCTATAACAGCCACAACAGCTCCTTCACAGGTAAATTTATTGGATCCTGTTAAAATAGCTGTTATACCATGGCCAGGAAGAGGACAAGAATGTAAGTCGCCTACCCGTGCGACTAACTTGCCGTTGACAAAAGTCTTGGTTGCCGATGTAGTTATGACACCGCCATGATTGCTGGTGTCTGTTAATCTTGCTATTAAAGGCATCTGATATCCTATATATTAATGTGTCTATATATTTATGAGGGTGACAAATGGGTTCACAGTTTAATCAAGATATACTTGCTGATAAGTTTTTAAATCAAAAGAGTTATGGGACGTTTGTTGATATTGGTTGCTCTTTTTATGAGTCAATGAATAATACTTTCTATTTAGAAAAGCATAGAAATTATAAAGGGATCGCCCTTGATTTAAATCCTGACTATGCAGCAGAATGGCAGGCAAATAGAGCTAATAGCATATTTGTCCATGCTGATGCTACTAGCATAGATTATCAACAGTTGTTTAATGAATGTAATCTTCCTAAAAATATAGATTTTCTTTCTATTGATGTTGATCCAAAACATCAGTCCCTGAAGGCTCTATATAAAGTATTTGAAACAGATAGACATTTTAGCGTCATTACATTTGAAGTTGATGCAGGAAGTGATAATGGGTCTGACTCAATAAAAAATCCTTCTAGAGCTTTTCTGGCATCTAAAGGATATGTTTTTATTAAAGAAATTTATCAAGGAAATTATCACGTAGATGATTTCTGGGTACACAAATCAATATACGATTGTAAAAACGATTAATTTTAAGAGTGAGGTAAAATATGCACGGCAAATCAATAAAAACAGTAGAGAATAACGATACTAAACGTAAAGCTGTTATCTATCTTAATCTAGATGAATCTTTTGAAGTAGAGTACTTTGAAAATAATCGCCTAGTACATTCTTACGAAGCGGTAGGTCAAACGTTTGATAGTATTAAAAATATGGCTGAAAATTATGTTATTAGCTCGGTATCACCTGAGCTTCTGGAGGGATAATGAGAAAGTATAATTATAATCTAATGTTTAATGCTGTTAAAAACATTCGCAATACAAGTGAAGCTAGAGAGTTGGCTGTAATGCTTGAAGCTGAATGGAATCCTGGCCAGGCTTATAAATTCTTTGAAGAAAGAGATAGGAAAACTGATAAAATAATATCATCTGATCCTATCCTTACCTTTGTTCCAGCAGTTAAAGTACCAAATATCGATAAAATATAAATCTTTAATTCTTTTTACCAATAGTATATTTTGCTACTAATTCCCATTCAAATTTTTCTTTGAATGGGATTATTTTTATTTGATTGAGAGGAGCAGTAATTTCATCTATTTTATTCATATCAACAACTTCTAATAATTCCCACTCTGCTAAAAGTTTAATAATTGTATTACGTCTAGCAATATCATTTTCAGTAATAGAGCTTTCTTTTCCATCTAGAAGGAATAGCTCTTTAAAATGTACAATATAG
>Ga0181348_1000949_pt1 | contig 12688 bp, 17 predicted proteins | sample Su13VDMM110DN_FD_130092 | JGI IMG/M metagenome (GOLD analysis project Ga0181348, IMG submission 130092) | Freshwater viral communities from Lake Michigan, USA - Su13.VD.MM110.D.N | ecosystem: Environmental > Aquatic > Freshwater > Lake | place: USA: Michigan | collected 2013-07-16
GGGTGTCAAATAGTTTTTGAAAGAATTTTTTAAAATCTTTTTTAGGATCCATTAAAATACCTTTTTCTTATTTATAGCCCAGATTGAAAGGAATGTTTTAAGTGGGAGTTGCTTGTTGGCAGCAAAATTCTTAGCAGCCTCTAAACGAGAACTAGTTAATAATTTACCTAATTTTTCTTGATTAGGATCATTCTTAACATAATAATAGCAGTATATAATCATAATCTTGATTTTAGGGTTACTAATTCTTTGCAGGTAGCATATTCTTCTAATGCCTCGTAATGTTTAATAGCTTTATTTAAGGATATTTTATAGTGCTCTTTTTTAATAGCTACTTTTACATTATAATTTTCTATGCTAAACATTACACATTCACTTTTATTTTTACGAATAGATTGCTTTACAGCCGCTATCGCATTTTCAAACATAAATGTAATGAATTCGGGTCGAGAAGCCAACTCTAATAATTCTTGAGGGTGATCATACTTAATCTCTAGATCAAGTGGAAACTCAAGTTTAAATTTTTGTTCCATGAAGATAAATATTAAACCTTAATTAAATCCTTTTGGTATTCTTGAAGAGAATTAATAGTAATTTTTAAATTACCCAAACTAAACTGACCTATCTCACCACTATCTTTTATTATAGCATTTAGTTGAGTTACTATTTGAAAATCATTTTGAGTAAAATTAATAGAATTAATTTCTACTATAATATCTTCCCCATTATTAAACCAAGGCTCTAAAATTTCTTCCAAAACTGGGTTTAGAGGAGTTATAATAAATTTTTTCTTATAAACAGGTGGGATTATAGGGTGTTGGGATTCATCATTTTGAACCCATGATCCCCATTTACGTAAATATTCTTTACGTTTTGATTCCATAGTTTCTTTATAATCAGAATTATCTATTCCTATTCCTTTATTCCATCGGTGACCCCTACAAGTTAGATGATAAACAAAAGCATCTCTACTTTGAACCATTTTATAACCATTTAATATCCAACGGTTAAATATATCTGAATCTTCATATCCATATGGAGCAAATTTAGGATCATGTCCCCCAATTGCTTGAAAATCATTTTTGTATAAAATCCAAGGCGCAAAAACTCCATTAGTAGTTTTATCTTTAAATTCAGATTGTTTTTCTAAACAAAATGATTCAAATGATGTTGGGTCCCAAGTATCAAAATCAACTCCAAAATCCATTATAATTTTTTCATTTCCAGAGGGGTGGATAGGTGGTTCAATACGAGTAGCTGAAACTACAACCCCAGGAGTTAAATGCTTAACCATGTTTTCAACATAGTTAGGACCTATCATCATATCAGCATGTAATATGCCTATAATATCATGTTTAGCCATGTTAATTCCTTTATCATAGAGAATAGTATGACCTTGTCGAGTTGGAGAACGATAAATAAGAAGATTTGGATTTTCTTTAGCTATTGAATTTAAATAAAGCCAAGTATCATCTTCTGAAGCATCATCAATAAGGATTAGTTCTATTTCAGGAGCGTGTTTGCAAACACTAGCATATAAATTTTTTAAATGCTGGAGGTTATTATATGATGGGGCAACTAGACTAAGCATTAGTTATAAAATTTATAATGTTGGTTTTCCATAATTCACTGTTATAATACCGTGTATAATTTAATTTAGCATTATTGCTACACATAGTATAGAACTCAGTATCATTCTTTAATTTAACCGCTAATTTACGGGCTTTATCTATATCTTCCACATTAACTGAGAGTTCAGGGAAACATTTTAGTTGAGTATCTACTAATTCATTACCAATGCATGGGATGCCAAAATAAGCACAATTTAAACTGAAGGTACCAGCGGCTATAGTAGGCATTAAATGTATAGCGTATTTAAATTTAGATAATTCTTTAACCCAATCATTCCAAATTAATCTAGAAAAATGATTGAGGTTAGGTAATTGATCTTCATTAAGACGTTTACAATGTGAATCTTGAGCCCAAATTGGGTTTTCAAATTCTTGGGCAACTATATAACTTTGAAACCCACCATACCAATGAGCAAAATTACCCCCAATTATAGTTTTATCTTCGGGTTGAGGTATAATGTCTTGGATAAAAAATTCGCGCATTAAGGTACCAATGGCCTGGACTGGTTTATCTGGGAATAAACCTTTATAGAATTTAACATCATGTTCATTATGAGCTAAGATACCATCAAAAGAATTTAATTGGTTGTAAAAATTAATTTGATCAACTATTTCATAATCATTAAACCACCAAGTAGGACCTTCTTGAATATAAAATATTTTTTTATTACCTAATTCAGTTAATTTTTCTTTATAAGGAAAGATTAAAATATCACTAACTGGGTTTTGTGAGTTTATTAAAGTGGTACCTTCAGCACTTAAATAAACTTTACCTTTAGGTAAGATTAAAAATACGGCATCATAACCTTTAACTTGATCTAACTGTCTTAAATTATAATGAGTAGCATCTAAAGCATTCATCCAAGCAAATTCAGTCCTCATGTTTGGATGATCTAAAGGAATTTTTCCTTGAAACCCCATCTCAGTTAAAAATGCTATTTTCATTTATAAAAATTTATTGTAGGTAATAATTAGAATGATATTTTTTTATAATTTCTATAGGATCTATAAATGAAAAATCTGAGTCTATTAGAGGGAGTATTTTATTCCATTCATGATATGCTGTGTTTCTTTCCCATAAAGCTTTTTTTCCTTTTTCAAATAAAACTTTGTATTCTTTAGGATAAGAATTATAATAGTTAATTTTTTCTACAGCTTCTTCAATAGAATTAAATATAATAATTTCATCTTCATTATAGTAAGTATCTAATTCAGGAGCGAGTTCAGTAAGCAAAACTGAATAAGCTGGAATTTCAATAATTCTGCCTTTAAGTTCTTGTCTAGTATTTATAGCATTAGAGCTGAAGCAAAGGGAATAATTAGATTTAACTATATTAGTTTTTATTTCATCATGAGTTAGAAATGAATCTTGTTGGACCTCAATTCCTAGTTGATTTAACTGGTTAATCTTATAAAGGCGATTTCCATGTAAGCCTCCATAATGGTGGACATTAATAGACTTAGGTTGAGGTGTAGTACACATGGTATTAGGATTAAATCCCCATCTCATTTTTAAGAATCCTTCTTCAGGTAAACCATCTCTTAAATACCATTCTTTAATACCTTCATAATTAATAATCCCATCAACATACGGAATCCAATGTTTTAGATTTGTATCATGGAATCTATAAGCATCACTAGATAAAAGATAAACTTTACATAATTCTCTAATTTGTTGAAATTCAGTATGAACCCCAACTATATAATTAACATGTATAAAATAATCAGCTTTAAAATCTTTAATAGTTTTAGTTAAATCTTCAATATTATAATTATTATAATCATAATATAACACATCATAACCCATTCTATCTAAAATACCATACCAATAAATGACGGCTGAGCTATATTCTAGTGGGTTATTTTCGTGGTTAAATTTAAAACTAAAAACTATTTTCTTCATATTAATCCATTTCAGAATAGGGATGGTTCAAAACTGATTGAGTAATCATTTTCTTAAATTCTGATTGAGACCATTTATGATGTTCTCGATTTGTATAAATGATTTTTGGAGGGAGACTTTGCCCAGTAATAGATTTTCCTATATAATCAGTACCTAAAATCCTAACATCAGGATTAACTTTTTTAATTAGTTCTACTAAATCATCTTCGGTAGTATAAATTAAAACTTCATCAATATAACGTAAAGCTAATAAAATTTTCTTCCTATCTTCTACGGATAATGTAGGTTTTAATTTTTGGGGTCTTTCTATTGAAGGATCAGTTTGTAAAAATATATAGAGGTAATCACAGTATTTTTTAGCATCTTCAAACATTTCAATATAACCCGGGTGGATTATATCAAATCCCCCAGCTAAAAATCCAGTTATAGGCTTATTTAAGTTCATCAAGAACTTCTTTAAGTTGAATAATTACATGGTCTTGTTCTTCTTTAGTTATTTCAGCATAAAATGCTAGCCATAAACCCTGATTATGAAATTTTATAGTTTGTGGTAGATCTACTGAATGGCTATAAGCAGGTTCAAGATGGATTGCCTGGATATCCCATTTACATCCAATATTCCTTTTTCTAAGAAGATCAACTACTTGATCTCGATTGTATTTCTCCCCTAGGATTAGATGAAAATTTTGCCAATTATATCTAGTGCAATAATCTGGGATTTTATTTCCGATTTCAAGATCATATTCTTTAGCTATTTCATTTAGTTTTGAATTATAATATTCTCCAGCAATAGATCTTAATTTAACTTCTTCATCAAATGATTTTAATTGAGCAATTCCTAAAGCACAAGGAATATCACCCATTTTATAATTACTGCTAATATTTTCAAATTGTTCTTTTAACAAAAATTGAGCTTTATCTCGTTCAAGTGGAGAAATAGAAGTACCAAATGCTCTATAAGAACGTAGCCATTCAGCTTGTGAAGAATTACGAGTAATGATCATTCCACCTTCACCTGTAGTTAAACATTTACGAGCTTGAAAAGAATAAGTATTAATATTTTTACTATTTCCTATTTTTTTACCTTTATATTCACTACCAAACCCACAAGCTGAATCTTCAATAATGGGGATGTTTAAATTTTCAAAAGCATCTAAATCACAAGGTACTCCCATTTGATTAACTAAAATAATAGCTTTAGTATTTGAAGTTATACGAGACTTAACATCCCCAATATAAGGAACACCATACTCATTAACATCACACCAAATTGGGGTACCACCAACATTACTTACAGCAAATCCACTAGCTACCCAACTCCAAGAAGGCACTATAACTTCATCATTTTCTGTAAGTCTTTTACCCTTATTAATAGCTAATAGAGCTAATTCAATAGCAACAGTTCCATTAGATACCGCTATATAATGACCTTCACTATCATTATTATATTCTTTAATTTTTTCTTCAAACTCGTTAATTTTTGGACCACCACTAATCCAACGTGAATCAAGTACTTCTTTAATAGCTTCTAAAGCTACTTCAGTTTTAATATAGGGTTTACCTAAGGGGATTTTCATATCAATTTATTTATTAAATTCCATACGTTCAAAATATTAATATCTGGACGTTGGTTAAATATAAAAAAATCTAATTGTAATTCCAAGTTTGATTTTAAACTTGATTCAATTTTTATTCTTTCATTGTTTCTTACTGTATTATTAGAATCATAACAAGTAGAATCAAAATATAGATCATCATTAATCCATATAAAACTACCTTTATCACCTGAAATAATTATTTTTCTTTCTTTATCAGGATAATGCCATGAAGAATAAAAAGTACCAGGAATCTTACCTTTTACTGAAAGTGATAAAGAACTATTTTTTATTGGGGGAGCGAATTCGTTAGTAAATATGGAATTTATAATGTCACAGTCTCCAAAAAGATCTAAATACATATAAAGATCATGTATCATATAATCTTCTAAAATAGAAACATCTGTTCTAACTCTGGGACCCATAGATGCTCTAATACTTTTCCAATATTTTGGGGTTCCGATTTGGTTTAAATTATTTTTAATGTATTGATACTCATCTGAATAGAGGAAAATATACCCAGGAAAGGTATTTTTTATAAGTTTAGCATCACTATAATTAATACCACAAGGTTTTTCTACTAAAATGTTATTTTGAGGAATATTTAATTTACTTACAGTTTCTGTATGTAATTGAGCATTTATTGCTAGTATGGCATGAGTATATTCTACGTTAACTTCTTCTATAGAATTAAATAAAGGAACATCTACTTGAATTATTGGGTTTGGGTCAACTACTCCTACTAATTCATATTGGGATGATAAGATAGTTTTATACCAGTTTTTACCCCAATACCCACAACCTATTAATAATATTTTATTCATGTTAAAACTCTATTATTTTAAAACCATTTCCCATTTTTACAGGAATTCCATTTTTTATTTTTTTATTTTTTTTTACTATAACTAAAAAATACCCACCAGCTCCAGCTCCTATTAATCTTTTAGCTAAAACATCGTTTAATTTATTTTCTAAATTACTTATCTTATTATTACTTATTTCGGGTGAGGTTTGTTTTTTAAGTTCCCACCCTATATTAATTTCTTTAAAAATTGAATCATAATCATTACTCTTAATATAATTATCTATATTATTAACCGGACCCATAAGATTATGAATTTTATCAATATCTAAAGAAGATAATATATTTGTTGATGATCTAGTCACCCCCGTAGGAATTAAATACATATCATACAATTCAAAAAGAGAAGTTTTATAATAAGAAATATCACTTAATCCGGTTGAATTAAATTCTAATTTTTTAAATTGATCAAATACACATCCATAAATGTCTTGATAACCTGTTAGGGGATTAAATATATGCTCTATTTCTAAAGCTAATTTTGATAATTCATACTTATCTAATTTTTTATTTTTAAATGCTAAAGCAGCATTTATCATAGCTATTAAATAACTAGAACTACTAGCTAAACCTGAACCTGTAGAGGGTATGTCTGATGTAAAGTTAATTTCAACAGCTGGTAAGTTAAAGTATTTAATAACTTCTCTAGCTATGTCGTTTTTTATTTCATCAGGGTCTAGATAATTCTCAGTACTACTATAGATAATTCTATAATATTTAGTAGTACTTGGTTTTAAAGTAATATATGTATACAAATTTGGAGTAAAGGTGATAACCGATCCTTTACCATATTTGTCCAGATAAGATTGGAGGTCAGTTGAACCCCCAGCTAATGATATTCTTAGGGGGCATTTACTAATTATCATCTTCTACTTTATAAGTAATATATATCTTTTTTCCTTCAATCATAAAATATGCTGGGAAGTTTATGTTATCACAAACTCTAATGGAATCCCATAATTCATTTAAGCTTTTAGAAGAGTCTAATAATGAATCAGAAGCATTTCTTTTTTTAGTATAACTTGAGTTACCTGTTTGTTCTCTTAATACGATATAACCTTCAGATAATTCATCTAAAAATGATTTTAGGGCTTGTTGAATCACTTCATTACGTTTAATACTTAAAGTTTCATAAGTATCTAATTTATCAATACCTATATTACTTTGTAATACAATATTGCCTCTATCAATATCTTTATCGGCTTTAAATAAAGATACAGTAAAATTAATCCTGTTGGTTTTTACTGCCCAATATATTGGGGCTGATCCTCTACCTTCAGGTAAAGTTGATTCATGAAACCCAAATATACCATATTTAGGTAAATCTAAATATTGTTCAGGCACAATATAATGTACTCCTGACATTAAGATTAGATCATACTTATCATTTATTTCGGTATATGAATTTAATAATGAATATTCAATATCGTATTGTTCTATAATATCAGTAAGGAGTTGATGTCTAAAACCTAAAATTCCTATGTTTAGTTTTTTATTAGTATCTATTTTTATAACCATATTATAGAGTTTGGATCCATTCGTTTGTTTTTCTAATTCCATCTTCTAAAGATACTAAATTATTCCATCCTAATCTACGTAATTTAGAAGTATCTCCTACTCTTTTTTTCTCAATATCAGTACGATTTTCAGGTTTAATTTCTATTTCTAATTTAGTTTTAGTTACTTTTTCAATAGTAGAAATTAATTCACTTAATGTTACACCATTTTGGGTTGAAACATTATATACTTCTTTATTTGAATTAAATGTAGAAGTAATAATAGCTTCTACAACATCATCTACATAAACTAAGTCTAATATTTTTTCATCAGGATTACCAAATACAGTTATATGGTTATTTCCATTTTTTATGTTATTTAACCAATTAAAAATAACCTCTGTATAAGCCCCGGCATTATCCATCCTGACGCCATATACACTAAAAAATCTATTGATAGTATAATTTAACCCATACATGTTGTCATAACTTCTAATTAGATTTTCTGTATAGTATTTACCAGCCCCATAAATAGTATGAGGAACACAAGGATCTTCTTCTTGAATAGGTTGTCGTACTGGTTTATTATAAACACTAGCTGTGGAAGCAAAAAATAATTTAATATGATTTTTACAACAATAGTCTACAACATTAAAACCACTATTAGCTATAAATTTATGACCTTCACGATTATATTGAGCACATCTATTAATTCGGGTTGCTGCTAAATGAAAAAAATGAGTAATATTTTTAAATACTGAAAAGTCAAATGTAGAAATTTCACCATAAACAAATTCAATATTTGAATAATTAGGAATATTTCTAAGACTATTACTTCTAATTAGATTATCTACTAAATAAACTTTATTAAATCCTTCTTTAATAAGCCTTTCTGAGAGGTGACTTCCTATAAATCCGGCACCACCTGTGATTATAGCATTTTTTTCTTCCATAATTTTTTATATTCGTCTAAAATAGTTTTATTAAAATCTTCAAAACCACCTAAATTACTAGTTGAATAATCTGATACTCTATACAACCACAAAGGGGTACTTTCATAATATCCTTTATATTCATTTAAAAGAATACGAGCCCAATATTCCATATCAGCTGCACCTTTAAATAATTTTAAATTAGGTTCACCAATTAGATTATGTAATTCTTTTCTATATAAAGTGCCGGGGGCTAATAAATTATTTGAAGCTTGTGTAATTTCATTATTTACAACCCCAAACCATTCTTTAAACCTATCTAAAGGAGCTGAGTAATCAGGTTTAAATTGGGGGTGAATCATAAATCCTTGTTGGTTTAAATTTTCATCAGTCTTAATCCCATTACAACTAAAAAACATAATCTTAGGGTCAGTAAAAATTTCAAGAGCTTTTTTATAAAACTTATCTATAAAAACATCATCTTGGCCAGTATTATGAATAATATCTCCTTTAACTAAAGGAAGAGCCCCTACCCAACCTCCAGAACATATACCCATCCCAAAATTATATTCACTATAATGATATTCTACTTTATCAGACAATAAATCTTTTACATCATCATAAATCTCTTGGTCTCCTTTATCATTAAAAAGAATATATTGATAATCTGCATTTATCTCTTCTAGGGCATGAATGTTATACCTAACAGATTCATTTACATGAGGATTTCTTTTATATAAATTATGAATTACTGAGATTTTCATTTTGCGGGGTTGCCTTTTACAATAGTATTATCTGGAATATCTTTAGTAACTACCGCTCCAGCACCTATAATAACATTATTACCTATGTGTACTGGGAGAATAGTGGTGTTACTTCCTATTCTTACATTATTTCCAATTTTAGTAGTTCTTAAAACCCAATCTTCTCTATCTTCAGTGAATAAATCATTAACAAACATTACACCGTGAGCTACAAAAGTATTTTCTCCTATCTCTACTCCTTCACATATAAAAGTATGACTACTAATTCTTGTATTATTACCTATTTTTACTTTAGATTGTATCTCAACAAAGGGACCTACAAAACAATTGTCTCCTAATTCACACCCATATAAATTTACCATAGGGCTTATCTTAGTATTATTCCCTACTAATACATTATTAAGATATTTATTATTTTCCATATTATTTTTTATAAATGTTTACCCAATGTTCAATCATATCATCCATTAAGGTTTCAAATGTATATTCGGGTTCCCAACCTAAAGCACGAATACGTGAAGAATCACCTTTTAGATATTTTAATTCTTCAGGACGTAAAAACTTTTGATTTTGAATTACATAATCTTTATAATCTAATCCTAATTTAGCAAAAACATATTCACACATTTCTCTTACTGAGTGGGTTACTCCAGTTGCAACTACATAATCACCAGGTTCGGGTTGTTGAAGAATTAAATGCATTGCTCTTACATAATCCTTTGAATGGCCCCAATCACGATAAGCATCTAAGTTTCCTAATTCTAATTTATCAGTTAAGCCTAATTTAATTTCAACTGCGGCTTTAACTACTTTATTAGTTACAAAATTAGATCCTCTACGTGGTGACTCGTGATTGAATAAAATGCCATTTGAAGCAAATAAATTATAAGCATTTCTGTAATTACGTACAATATTATAACCAAATACCTTAGTACAACCATAAGGTGAGACTGGGGTCATTCTAGTAGTTTCTCTTTGGAAACCATCTTCATCTACTGAACTACCAAACATTTCTGAGGATGAAGCTTGATAAAATTTAGCATTAGGGCAATTTGTTCTTACTGCTTCTAGAATATTAATAACTCCTAAAGCATTAGTTTGAACTGTAAACTGGGGGATATCGTAACTAATTCTAACATGTGACTGAGCTGCAATGTTATAAACTTCATCAGGTTGAATTTCTCTAAGTAATTTTTCTAAGCCTGATACATCTAGTAAATCTCCATAATATACATGTAGATTAGGGTTATTTCTAACTCCATCAAGTCTAGATTGTTGGTGTTCTGGGGTAGAGTTACGTCGCACAATACCATGTACACTATATCCCTTCTCCAATAATAATTCAGCTAAATATGAGCCATCTTGCCCACCTATACCTGTTATAAATGCTTTTTTCATAATTAATTTTTAAATATACTCATTTGTGTTAAATCAGGCCAGTCTGAAACTACCCATTGGCGAGGTGGGGTATTAATAGCTTCAGAAAGTTTATTTAATCCATTTTGTGCTACTTCTGGTGTCATATAATAGTGATAACCTATTGTATCTATATTTTGTTCCCTCCAGGGTACATTAGGTATACGACCATCATAAGACATTTTTTTAAGTTGTACCGCTGCTTCTTTATCGTCGGTTAATATAATGCCACCTCTCCCAAGAGACAAGTGTTTTTGATACTGAAATGAAACTCCCATAAAAGTTCCTGGGATGTAACTATTGGGTTTCCAAAGTACAGCAGCATCAATTACTTGATCCGTTAGATAATAATAATCAGTCCAATTTTCATCTTTCCAAAAAAGATCAATCCAAAGTTTATTAGCTAAAAAAGGAATAGATAAGTAAGTATGTTTAGGTACTGTGATATGATCTACTTGGGTATATCTTAGAGCTAGTTCAACTCCATGAGTACAACTATCTACAGCTATAGCATAAGGAGCTCCAAAGAACTCTGCTATCTTATTTTCAAATTCAGTTACGGCTTGAAAGCTCATTATATTTTTGTTTTATAATTGTTGGGTTTATTTTTTTAACTAATACAGCGGGATTACCTTTATATACACCCCAAGCTTCGGTATCACCCATTAATAAACTACCGGCGGTTAATAATACACCTTCTCTTAAAATAGAACCCGGTAAAACAATGGCATTAGTTCCTATGTTAGAAAACATTTCCATAATTACAGGTTCTATAATTTGTTTACCTTTATATTCTTTAGGTATCATAGCTCCAAATAAACCAGAATCATCAAACCTATCTGAGCCACAAATTATTCGAGCTCCCGCCATAATATTATTAAAGCCTTTACTTATAAACTCTCCGGTTTTACCTCCTATTATAGTAACATAAGGTGAAATGTGAGTATAATCTCCAATAGTAACATTTACAGTACAATAAACTCCTTTATCAATAGCAATATAATCTCCTAAAGTAGGTTTTATTTTAAATTCAGCATCCTTATGTATAAAGATATCTTTAGGCATCTAGAAAAGTTTTATCTAAAGCCTGACCTTCATACGGACCAGTTTTGTATTCGTATACTAAAGTATTATCTTCTAAAATAAGATAATTATGTCCTCCTTCTAAAGTAAAAGAAGCATCACCTGGATAAAGAATAGGTTCTGCTAAAATAGTATCATCGGTGTCATAAAAAATACATTTAACACTACCTTGGATTACAATCCAACTTTCTTGGGCAATAACATTACGAGTTCTTTCTTTCCAAATATGTTTATGAGGACGGAATGTTTTTCCTTCTTCCATATTTAAGATAGAACATTGAATAAAATGTTCTTCTGAAACTATGTCTTGTCTACCAGGGGTAATTTCTTCTTTTCTAACTATAGTATGAAGAAGTTTATTAGGATCTACTTTTGAATATATCTTTTCCATTATAATGTATTATAATATGCATTTTGTTTTTCTTGCCGGGTAATATCCTTGTGGTGGCTTAGACTAAACTCTATCTCTAGGGGTAATATAGCATAAGTTTGGTATCCTTCCAACACTTCATGTACTTTATTTTTCCACTTGATCTTTCCGTTATTAGCATAAATTCTCCACTGAAGGTCAGGCCAGTTAACTCTACCGTGATTGTCAACAGTCCACCCCCACTTTTGAGTATGTTCCGGGGTTAAGCCATGAACTGTGTTTACTCTAGGTACCCGGAGTACCTCTATTTCATTAGCCTCTAGCAAGGTAGGGAGGTATTGAAGTAAGTGTCCATTAGGTAGTTCGTCAGCATCAATTTGAAATATATAATCACCTAAGCATACTTCAGTTAAAGCATTCTTCATATTGGCAAAATGTCCATCAAAGTGGTAATGTATAAAACGGAATGGAGTAAAGGTATCGGATGATAAACTTCTTAGATACTCATCTACCGATTTAGTTCCATTATTAGAATCATAGAAGATAACTATCTCATCTTCTTTCCTCTTATTTTCAATCAGGTAAGGGAGTAGCCGCTGTATCTCTACAAGCTCATTACAAACCGTTACAGCATAA
>Ga0181348_1000954_pt1 | contig 12669 bp, 18 predicted proteins | sample Su13VDMM110DN_FD_130092 | JGI IMG/M metagenome (GOLD analysis project Ga0181348, IMG submission 130092) | Freshwater viral communities from Lake Michigan, USA - Su13.VD.MM110.D.N | ecosystem: Environmental > Aquatic > Freshwater > Lake | place: USA: Michigan | collected 2013-07-16
ATATTTGTTCCAAGGTTTAGATTTCATAGATTTCATCGGCAATAATCATGATTCTCGATTCGATAGTAATTCATCTAATTATTTAGGAGAATGGTCTAAAGAGACATTGTATAATAATCTTACTAATTATGGGAACTTAGTTCTTTTAAGTGACGGAGAAGCTGATCCTTTGGTTACGAAAGAGGCTATGATGGCTGGGCTTGGATTAGTAATTTCTGAATATGCGACTGCTAATTTAGATTTAAATCTTCCATTCATATCTGTAATAGAAGAAAGTAAAATAAATGATATAGAATATGTTTCAAAAATTATTAATTCTAATAGAGAGTTATCTGTTTCAATGAGAAATGATATCAGAAAATATGCTTTGGAAAATGTTTCTTGGGAGGTCGTAGTTCCTAAATATGTTAATACAATACAATCTCTATTAAATTAATGGTTATAGTATCTTTAAAAGAAGGTTTAGGAAATCAACTTTTTCAATATTTTTTTGCGAAAAGCTTAGATTGTAAAGAAATTGCATTCGATATTTCATTTTACGGAAATAACAGCTCTAGAGAAATAAATTTAAATAAAATATTAAACTCAAGTTTTCCTATATTTTCAGGATCTTTATCTCAAGGCTACTATATAAAAGATAATTTTGAATATATAGAAGACTTGAAATTGGAGAAAGATACTAACTATTATTTCGATGGTTACTGGCATAATAAAAAATATTTATTAAAAGCTGAGAATCATATAAAAGATGATATTTTTACGAATTCTAGTATTGAAAAATATTTACTTGAAAAGTACCCCTTCCTTTTTTTAGAAGATTGCGTTTCTATTCATTTCCGTCGTTCTGATTATTTAAATTTAGAGAACTATTATTATAATTTAGATTTTGAATATTATATCAAAGCTTTAGAAATTGTAGGGAATAATAAAAAAATTGTTATTTTTTCAGACGACATAGAATGGTGTAAAAGCAATTGCCCCAATATTTTTAATCTCGGCAGAGAATCAAGATCTTTAGAATTTATAAGCGAAAACCCTGAAATAGATTTATTGGCTATGTCTTTATGTTCTGATAATATTATAGCTAATTCTACTTTTTCTTTTTGGGCGGCTTATTTAAATAAAAATATTAATAAAAAAGTTGTATGTCCAAAGCTTTGGTACAAAAAAGATTATTCACTTTTAATAAGTAATTATAAAAATGAAGATTGTGCATCAGATATTATTTTTCCAGAATGGATAAGAATTTAGGACTTGACAAACAAAAAAAATGTTTTAGCTTTGAACTTAAATGAATAATTTAAAAGAAACTTACTACGGGAAAAAAATAGATACATGCAATATATTGAATATTGATGAAGCTACTAAATTTCTAAAAAATAAAACTGTTGTTTTTATAACCGGTGTTACAGGTCAAGATGGTAGTCTAATGGTTGACTATTTACTAGAAAAAACTGATTGTATTATTTTTGGAGGTGTTAGAAGGCTAAGTGTTTATAACCACAAAAATATCAATCATGTAGAATCAGATAGGTTCCATCTGATTAATTTTGACCTTACAGATTCCCATGCAATTGCTAGAACTATAGAAAAATTGCAACCAGATTATTTTATTAATTTTGCTGCTCAAAGTTTTGTTGCTAGTAGCTGGGATTTTGCCAGACAAACATGGCAAACAAACTGTACTGCTGTACTAGATATATTAGAAGCTATTAGGATTCATAAGCCTGAGTGTCGTTTGTATCAAGCTGGGTCTTCTGAGGAGTTCGGTAATATTCTATATTCTCCTCAAGATGAACTTCATCCATTAAGACCTCGTAGTCCATACGCCGCAAGTAAAGCTGCATCCCGTCAATTGATCAAAGTTTATAGAGAGTCTTATAATCTTTATGCTGTCCAAGGATGGCTTTTCAACCATGAAGGCCCTAGAAGAGGAGAAGAATTTGTAACTAGAAAAATATCTAAAAAAGTTGCGTCTATTAATTGGCTTGTTTCTAATGGTAATTTGGATTTTGAGCCGTTAGAACTTGGCAATATAGATGCTTCTAGAGATTGGAGCGATGCGGAAGATTTCGTAGATGGAGTATGGAGAATGTTAAATCAGGATATTTATAATGAAAACTATTATAAAGAAAATGATAATGGAGTTCCATATGATTATGTTTTCTCTTCTAATGAAACTCATAGTATTCGAGAGTTTGTTAAAAAGGCTTTCTTGTATATTGGTCTAGATGGGGAATGGGAAAATGAAACAGGATATCCAAAAGATGAAAAATTTATTACTTACATCAATGGAGTTAAAAAAATATTGATGCAAATTAATGAAAAATTTTATCGACCAGCAGAAGTAGAAGCTTTATTAGGCAACTCTGAAAGAGCTAGAAAAGATTTAGGTTGGACTCCAAAGTGCTCTTTTGATCAATTGGTTGAAAAAATGCTAAAATCTGATATAGATTCTTTCAATAAAATAGCTTGACTTTTCTAAAAAATTCTATAACATAATTTTGTTATGACGAATTTCCAAAAAAATGTTTATAGTTTTATGAAAGCTGTAGGTCAGAGCTGTCCTGACTCTCCAAGTCCTCCAGATAATCTTACAAGAGTCTTGAGGATTAGTTTGCTAATAGAAGAAGTTTTAGAATTAGCTCAGGCAAGTGGTATTAAAGTATGTCTTTTCAATGACGATACTCCTCTTTCTGTAAATGATTTTAATTACAATATAGAAGGCGAAGTCGATTTAGTTGAAGTTGCAGATGCTTTAGCTGATATCAATTATGTATCTGCTGGAGCTGCTTGCTCATATGGGTTAGATCTAGAGCCATTCGAAGATGAAGTATGTAGATCTAATAATTCTAAAATTATAAACGGTTTTAGTAGAGATGATGGGAAGTGGCAAAAAGGTCCAAATTATAGTCCTGTAAATTTAGCTCCTATTTTAGAAGAACAAATTTTAAAAAATAATAAAAATGCCATTTGAATATAAAGCGAAAGTATTAAAAGTTTATGACGGAGATACTTTTATAGCTGATATAGATTTAGGTTTTGGATTTTTTTTAAAAAATAAACTAGTAAGATTAATGGGTGTAGATACACCTGAATTAAAAACTAAAGATTTAGAAGAAAAAAAATTCGGAGAATTAAGCAAGAAATTCTCAGAAAAGTTTTTTAAAGAAAGCAAAAACGAAGTTATTCTTCATACTCATATTGAAAAAATATCTTTAGAGGGTAAAGAAAAATTCGGAAGAATATTAGCTTATGTTTTTAACGAATCTTCTAAAGAAAGTTTAAATCAAAAAATTATTGACAATTTCTTTGGAGTAGAGTATTTTGGAAAATCTAAAGATGAGATTGTAGTTTCTCATTTAGAAAATAGGAAAAAATTAAATTCTTTATATGCAAGCTGAATTATTAAATTATTTTGGAAACGATCTAATGGTCGTTAATGCTGCTCGTGTAAGTTATGGAAAATCTAAAGATGGTATAGATCAGAAAGATGAAAAGTTAATTAATTTTTTAGTAGAGCATAAGCATGTTGCTCCATTTAGACATGCTCAATTACAGTTTAGAGTTGAGTGTCCTATTTTCGTTGAGAGACAACTTTTCAAACATCAAGTAGGAATGTCTGCTAATAGTATTAGTGGTCGATATGTTGATTTCAGTGATAATTATTTTACTGTGAAATCTTTAAGAAAACAATCTAAGTCTTCTAAGCAAGGCAGTGAAGGAGAATTGGATAGGCCAGATTTAATAGAAAAGATGAATAACCTAGTGGAACAGTCTTCTCAGTTATACAAAGATCTATGTGATGCTGGAGTAGCAAAAGAACAAGCTCGCATCATTCTTCCTTTGTGTTTAGAGACACAGTTTATTTGGACTGGATCGCTACTAGCTTTTATGCATTTTTGGGGTCTTCGTTTAAAAAACGATACTCAGGAAGAAACAAGATTATTAGCTTTAGATATGTTAAATCTTGTTAAAAATATAGATGGAGAACCATTTGCTCTAACATTAAAAGCTTTCAATCTTTAAATTTTCTGATTGACAAAATCTATTAGTGTGCTAGTTTGAATCTCTAGTAAAAAATTAAAACCTTAAATAGGTTTATTGTAATATGAAAAAAATAAATAAAGAAAAAAATACTATTGTAAGTGCTCAAAATTCTCGTGAACTTGAAAAGCCTCCTCATTATCTAAATCATAAGGGGCGTTTTATTGGACTCAAGACCCGTTCTTCTCGTGGAGAAAAAAGTTATTGTGCAAAGATTGTTCGCATCACTGAAAATTATGTGACATTTATTAATGTAAATGATCAGTCTTTGGTAAAAGTTTCTAAAAATTCTATCATTTAATGATTTATGTCCAAATTAGAAACATGTTCGCACAAATCGCAAGATCAAGTTGAATATGGACCTTCTTGTTGTCAGTCTAAAAGATCTGTCGGATACTACTGTTTAGAAAGGGGTATTCATGGATTGACAGAAGAAGTTTGTAATGCTTGCGACTTTTATGTAAATAAAACTATACAAGAAGATACTCCGTTAGAAATTAATCCATTCGAATAATATGCCATCCAAAAGAAAAGACGACTCATCAAGCGAGACAGGTTCAAAAGACATGCTCTCTTCATTCTTAAAAGATAATGAAGATAATCACTTTAACTATTTACAACCTGATGAAGTCACTATTTCTTCTGGATCTCTAAATCTCGATGCCCTTATCAAGGTTCGCTCTGGCTCTTTCGTCAGAGTTTGCGGTAAAGGTAGTGAGTTAGGTAAAACCTCTCAGTGCTTTGTTTTCGCTCAGAATTATATGGATAAGATCGAAAGATCTAAGACAATTTTTATAAAAGCTGAAGCTCGTCTCACTCCAGAGATGCAGAAAAGAACTGGAATGAAATTTGTTACAGATCCTACTAATTGGGAATATGGAACAGTTTTCGTTTTTAGCTGTAATGTATTTGAAACAATTGCTTCTCTTATAGAGAGTGTTCTCCCTAAGATGCATGAATCGGGAGAAAGGCTTTGTATTATTCTTGATTCTCTAGATGGTGTTATCCTTAAATCTGATAAGGAAAAAAATCTTTGGAATGGCGATGAAAATATGAAAGTCGCTGGAGTTCCTCTTCTTAGTAAGATTCTGTTTAAAAGGTTAGCTCTCAAAGTCGTCCATTTTGATGCCTTATTTCTGATTACAAGTCAGTATACGGCGGATATTAAATTAGATCCTTACAGCAAGGCTCCCCCAAGGCAAAGTGATGGTTCTGGAGGTTCAGCTATCAATCACCAAAGTGATATAACTCTTTCATATCAACCCCGATATGGAGGAGATTATATTCTTGAGAAACCCAATGATAAGCCTGATCCAATAAAGAATAAAACTTTAGGAGTTTATGCTACTATTGAAATTAAAAAGTCATCTACAGATGTGACTGGTTCAAAAGTTAAAATTCCTATCAAGAAAGGCAGAAGCGGATGTGCTATTTGGGTAGAGAAAGAAGTCGTTGATATGATTATTGCTTTTGAGTTGATTTCAAAGAAGGGGGCATGGTATTCATTCTCTGAGTCTATTATTGCATTGGCTAAAAATGACGGTGTAGATATTCAAATGCAGCATCAAGGCATTGCATCTGTTTATGATTATATTGAAAATAATAAAGACGTATTCGAATGGTTGCTTAAGAAAGTCAAAGAAATTATTTCATAATGCTGCTTACTAAGCTGCATGGCTTTTCTAAAGTCAATGTCCCATCTAAATCGAATGTAGATTGGGATAAGAAAGTTTCTTCTCCTCAATTTAAAGTTAAATCTTTTCTCCGAGAGTTTTGGAAAAATGACGTAATCGTTGAAGAGTTTGTTATTCCCGGAAGTAAATTCAGAATTGATTTGTTTAATTTCTCTAAGAAAATAGCTGTAGAAGTTAGTCCAGACAAGTATCATAATTCTTTTAATAAATGGCTTCATAAAGATCGGCAGAAGTTTCTATCCAAAATTAAAGCTGACGAATTAAAGAAAGAATGGTGTATAAAAAATTCTATAGAATTGGCAGAACTTTTTAATGAAGACATAAATAATTTATCTGTTGACTATTTCGAAAAAAAATATAATATACTACTTTACTAACACGACATTAACACGACACTAATATCACATTAACACAGTGTAAAACAGCATTAACAAGACATTAACACGACATTAAAATGAAAGAACTCGAAGAAATCATTGAATCAATTAAGGCTGAAAGACAAAAGCAAATAGATAAAGGCTATAATGCTGAACATGATTCGAAGTATCAAAATGGAGAACTCTCTTTAGCTGCTTTAGTTTTGGCTGGTTATGCTAACGGACAGAATACGAAGAAAGAAGAAACTCTTAAAGTTGCTAAAGAAATGTGGCCATTTGGAGAATTTGTTCCTGATGATTCTGATATTACTAATATTATTAAAGCTTGTTCGTTAATGGTTGCTGAAATACAAAGGATATCAAAATGAATTGTTCTATAGCTGCTTTTAAAAATGGTGTACCATTTGCTATTAAAATATCATTAGAAAATGGTCTCCTTGTAGTGGAAAAAAATGGCGATAAATACTCTATTGCTATAGGCAGTTTACAGCAAGTCTTATCCTTTTTTAAATGAGATGGGTTACAGCAAATGGGAATATACGCCCACTTTCTGAAAAAAAATATTCTATAAAATGGAATGGAGAGAGTTTAAGTTTATTCCAATTTAATGTAAAACAGTTCTTTAAAAAATATTGGATTAAAGATATTGTAGGAGAAGAGGTTCTTATTCCTCAAACCCGTTTACGAGTCGATATTGTTAATTTTTCTAGAAAAATTGCAGTCGAGGTAAACGGGTTATTTCATGTAGAGTACACGCCTTATTTCCAAAACTCTGTTGAAGATTTTGAAAGGCAAGTATATAGGGATGTCCTAAAAGAACATCTTCTCGAAAAAAATGGATTTGAAGTAATAGAAATCTACGAAAAAAATATGCCCTTAAAGGAGAAATGGGTTGAAAAAGTTTTTGGATCTCATATACTAAGGTAATACTATGCTCATATCAGAATTCCCTATCTCGAATAGAACAAAAAATGTTTTAATTCAAAATGGCTTTCTTTCGGAAAAAGACTTGTCGGATAAGTTTTTGGAAGATTTAAAATCTCTTGAAGGAATGGGCGCAAAAGGATTAGTGGAGATAAGGGAATATTTGCATGGAAAATTCGGAATAGTTTTAAAGCATAAGCCTAAACCGAAAAAAGTTTCTAATCCAAAAGATGCGAGGTCTGTCGTTTTGCATTTTCTCGGCCATCGTCCTAATATCTTTTGGCCCAAAGAGATGTTGACAGCGAATAAACTTCTGTCTATTTTCGATTTGAAAACTCTACAGAATGTAGTGCCTAGTGAAAAAGCCTATAGTCTTTTATACTATCTTTGTGAAGATGGTCGGAAATACATTAGAACATATTTGCCTAGCATTAAAAATGTAGAAGAGAATATTGAGAAACCTGTCGAAGTTTTAGAAGAAGTTCAGTTAGACTTAGATCTCAGTGTAAAAAAACCAAAATCATTAAAAGATTTCTTATTTAAATGAGTAACAATAGAATTTCAACTCCTCAAGAACAAGAGCGTGCATGTTTAGCTGGCTTTATTAAGTGGCCAGATAATGTTGCTGATTACGCATCTGTTCTTAAACCTACACACTTTGACAACAAAGTTCATGCGGCTATATTTTCTGCTATCTTATCTATTTATGCTCAGAGTTCGACTGTTGATAAATTATTAGTAGTTGAGAAATTAACAGCCATTGGGTTAAAGTCTTTTGAGGATTTAAACATAATTGATTATATTGATTGCTTATCTCAGATGCAGATAAGAGAGCAGTCTCTCCCCAATTTTATTGCTAATGTAATTAAGTATGATTTTGCAAGAAAGGCGGATAAATCTCTTGATGAAGGTAAGGTGGAGATTCGAAGTAATATTGACAAGTCTCTTCCTGAATTAGCGAATGTAATAGAAACTACTCTTAAAAATGCTGGGACTGAGAATGTGGCAGATGAAGAGAAACCTATTGATGTGTTTTCTTCAATGCAGGAGACTGTTCTAGACTGGGCTAATAATCCAAGGCCAGTATGCCTCAAAACTCCATTCCCAATTTTTACAAAAATGTATGGAGGCCCTAGCTTCGGTGATTTATTTGTTATTGCTGCTGGCCCAAAGGTTGGCAAGAGTACATTTGTAAACTTTTTAGCTTATGAAGTAGCTGGTCTAGAGGAAAATAATTGTTTAGCTTTAGTGTTAGATACAGAGTTGGAAACGGATCGTATTATTGCTAGAAATCTTTCTGCTATCTCTGGTGTTAATGAGTATAAAATTAAAACAGGTAAATTTCTTAACAACCCTATAGATAAGAATAAAGTATATGCAGCTTTAAATTCTTTGGAAAAGTATAAGGGTAGAGTTCACCACAAGTATGTAGCGAATAAATCTATTGATGAGGTTATTTCTATTGCTAAAAGATGGTATGTTCAAAATGTTAAAAATGGAGAGAATGTTCTTCTTATTTATGATTATTTGAAATCTACTCAAGAGAACATCACAAGTGCTTTCGAAGGATATGAACTCTTGGGGCAAAAGACAGATAAGCTTAAAAAACTTGTATCAGCTTTGCCAAGGACTGCTGGTTTGACCGCTGTTCAGACAAATAGAAGTGGAGGTACAGCTATGTCGTCTCAGATTGAGTGGCATTGTTCTAATATGTATCGTCTAGAAAAGAAAACTCCAGAGGAGATTGGAGAAGCTGGGAAAGAATTTGGGACTCATAAACTAATTGAAGTAAGAGCTCGTGTTCAAGGAGAAGAAGCCATGGGAGCTGACAACTATGTAAAACGAGTTACCCAAGATGGCGAAGTATACGTCGAGAATTATATTAATTTTAAAGTTGACAACTTTAAAGTAATGGAGTGTGGTAACGCTGAAGATGTATTCAATAAAAAATTGGGACAACTTGAAGTATCTAATAATAGAAAGTATACTAAAAACGATTTTATATGATAGTAGAGCTGTTAAAAAAAATGGGATATCTACCAGAAAGATCTGGCCCAGATTACTTGAGAATGAAAGCTATTTATAGAAATAGTGCAAGCTCATCTTTAAGTGTCAATACTAAGAGTGGATGGTTTACGGATTTTGTAACTGGACAATCTGGGCCTCTTATTAAATTGGCAATGATAACTCTCAATATAAATGAAAAAGATGCCAAGAGCTTCTTGAGAAATGAGTATTTTGACAATGTAATTGAAGCTGAGGATCAAGAATCTAAAATAGTTCAAGAGAAATTCTTTAGCTCTGATTTCTTGAGTGATTTATTACCATCTTTTAATTTCTACAATAAAAGAGGTATATCTAATGAAACTTTAAAAGATTTCAAAGGAGGGGTAAAAACTTATGGGAAACTAAATAATAGGTTTGTATTCCCAATTTTTGAAGGTAAAAAAATAATCGGATTAGCTGGGAGAGATTTATACAGTAATTCTCAACGACCTAAATGGAAGATCCTTGGTAGAAAATCCAATTTCGTATATCCTTCTGATTTATCTTCCCCTGAGATACAAAATACTAAGACCGTTATTTTGGTAGAAAGTATTGGTGATGCTTTAGCTCTGTATGAGAATGGGATAAAAAATTTCATTGTAATATTCGGATTGACAGCATCTAAGAATGTAATTCTTTTCTTGATGAAAAGTAATTTAGAAAAAATAATTATATCAACAAATAATGATGCGGATTCTGATTGCAATAGAGGTATGGAGGCAGCTCTAAATATTAAATCAAAACTATCTAAATTTTTTAACCCTGATACCTTAAAAGTAAAGTTGCCTATCAAAAAAGATTTTGGAGATATGACAAAAGCAGAGATACTTGAATGGAAAAAAGAAATATGAAAAAATATATTATCCTAAGCATTTCGTTATGTTTAAATTTGCTTTCTCAAGAAGTGATTCCTAATTCTAAAAAAGTTACTTTAGTTTGGGATGCTAATATTGAGCCAGAACTAGTTGGTTATACAGTTAAAATAGGTAGAAAAAGTAAAGAGCTATCCTCTGTTTATGATGTCGGTAAAATTACTGAATGGGTAACCCCAGATTTATCATTGGGATACTGGTATACATCTGTTTATGCTTATGACAAGGATAAAGCTGAAAGTCCTCCTAGCGAAGAGTTGACATTGAATATTAGAAGATGTTTATCTCAAGTTTCTACAGATAAGATAAACTGGGAAACATTTTCTGATAAAATATTTTGTTTTTCTAGTAAATACGATCCTATAACACCATCAGCTCCGATTGTATCAGTAGGAAGAACTCAAAAATTCTTTAGATATTCTTTCACAGATGAAATTGCTGCTACTTCAGTATTGCCAAGTATATCTCCCTCTGGTATATTCATTCAGTGGAATCTTCCTTCTCCTATCGAGGAAGTAATTGATTTTAAAATTTATGAATTAGTCAACGATAAATGGCTTCTTCAATCGACTATTTATCCTCCTAATATTTCTTATTTAATTCAAAAAACTGGAACTTATAGCGTAACAGCTTCTAATTTAAAAAAAGGTGAGAGTGTCAAAAGTAATTCTATGAATATATTTATCAGTAACCTTCCTCTTGCTCCGAAGTCTCTACGTGTTAAAAATCAATAATAAAATAAATAATATGGAAAATAAAAAATACGGAATTTTAGCCATTAAGTCTGAAAAAAAGAATTGTTTGGATATAATTATTGGAGCGAAGTATCTTCCTGATAATAGGATTTCTATTTTCGCTTATGGTTATGAAGGTGGAGGTTGTTGGTCAGACTTTTCCGCTACAATTTTAATGGATAGCGTTTATGAAGATATCGTATCTGTCGAAGAATACTTCTGCGGGATATATGATGAAGATACTAATGAAAATTGTTCAGAAAATTACGATCAAGAATATGAAGATATTGGAGACTTTTTAAGTAAATATTTTGATTTAGACGAAGATTGTAAGCCTTGCTGGATTGCTTCAGAAGATTGCTCTGAGTTTGAGGATAATGAATTTTTATTGTCTTGGACATCAGAAGATATTCCTGATCTCTCTTATATTTGGCCGTTAATTCTACCTACTCTTTCTGAGCATTGGCCATTCCATTTGAAATGGTCTGAAGAATAAGTCGAAAATTGGTGTAAGATATATTATGGCTAACGAAAATAAAACATTAAATAAACCATTTAGACTTCCTCAAGGCAGTGCTAAAAAATTTGGCGTTTATGTAAAAAATGATAAAGGGAATGTTGTGATTGTAAAGTTCGGTGATCCAAATATGTCAATCAAAAGAGATGATCCTGAGCGTAGAAGCAATTATAGAGCTAGACATAATTGTGATAATCCCGGACCTAAGTATAAAGCCAATTATTGGTCATGTAAAATGTGGTCAGCTAAGCCAGTTAGTCAAATTGTAGGATCAGGAGAAGATTATTTTGATTTTGACAACTTGCCATCTCAAGAAGAAATTATTTCTTTCGATCCTGATTTAGCCAATGTAAAAGAAGATCTTTCTGATTCAGAAGATTCTGTTGGGGATGAGTTCTCCTTTTCAAAAGTAGAATATCTTGATAAAGATAAACTAGCTGCGGTTCAAGAAGCTGCTGATAAAAAATTCGGAGGAAAAACTTCTTATGTGAAAAATCTCTGGGTTATAAGAGAGTACAAAAAAAGAGGCGGAAAAGTAAAATATTCAGGTGAAAAACCTAAAAACTCTGATATAAAGAAGCTAGTGAAGTCGTCACTCTTTGACGATGTACTGTGGGATCTTATCGAATAATACAAAATGTCATTACCAAGGCTCTCTGCGAGCAAAATTAAATCATATAGTAGCTGTTCATATCTTGCTTATCTAAAATATAATTGCGGCTTGCCTTCTAAAGGGAATACAGGCTCAAAATTAGGAGGCATTACTCACGTTGTTCTTGAATGCTTAGCTCACCCCAGAAGGGTGGAAAAAGTTAAGCAGGCTATTGCATGTGAGAAACCATTATCTATTCCATCTTTAAGCCGTCTCGTTAAGAAATGGCTCAGGAAAGAAGACGTGGACTCTTTAGAGAACTATGAGAAAATAAATGGATTTTTAGTAACTGGATTAGAAAATGATTTCCATGGCAAGGGTTGTGAAAAATATGAAACAGAATACGAATTTGATTTAAATACTGGTAAGTACTGGGTCTATGGTTTTATAGATAGGCTTTTTGTATATGATGATCATATTAGAATTTTAGATTTTAAATCTTCTAAGTCTAAATTTGCAAAAGGATCAGAAGATATGGATTTTAATGTTCAAGCATTAATCTATGCTTTAGTTGCTTCAAAATTGCATCCCGGCAAAAAAATAACAGTAGAGTTCTTGTTCCTTAAATTTAGGAAAAATCCGTATATCAAAATGGAATTTACTTCAAAGCAAATAGACGCATTTGAAGATTATTTAGAATACATCAGTAATTATTTACAAGAATTTGGATTAGAAAAAGCTTTGGCTAATACAGCTGCTGGAGATTTCAAACGCAAATGGCTCTGCGGTAAAGAGCCTTTTACTTATAAAGAAGATGGGTCCCCAGTTTGGGTTTGCGAATACAAAGCTCCTTTCCTTTACTTCGA
>Ga0181348_1000955_pt1 | contig 12666 bp, 27 predicted proteins | sample Su13VDMM110DN_FD_130092 | JGI IMG/M metagenome (GOLD analysis project Ga0181348, IMG submission 130092) | Freshwater viral communities from Lake Michigan, USA - Su13.VD.MM110.D.N | ecosystem: Environmental > Aquatic > Freshwater > Lake | place: USA: Michigan | collected 2013-07-16
GAGACCACAATCGGGGCAACGTTCATCGTGGGTATCCTTTTTCATGCGAGGGCCAGTGGCCCGTGAGTAAGTAGGCGGTGAAGATGGCGTAGAGTTTCTTCGGTGACCCTGTCACGGGCAGGGTGCCCGCGGCGTAGGGCTCGAGTTGCCACTTCGATGATGTCGCTTTGCCGTAGCCGCGTGAGGAGCCCGGGGGGAGCAGCCAGCAACACCGGGGATGCGGATGGAGACTGCCCTCCGGTTCTGTGTTGTCACCAAAGACATAGAGATTCCCCACGTCTTGGTGCCTAAAGATCTTCGGGTCGAAGGGCGGGGGGACTTTGACGTTAGTCATGGCGTTTACTCCAGAGATTGTCGAACATGGGGCGTATGGTCCAGTAGCCTGGGATGAAGTAGACAATCACGAAGACGAGGTAGAGGATCCAATCGGGGTTCACTTGGCACGACCTTTCTTTTTGCCGGTTACGGGGTGGATAGTGTGGATCTGTAGTTCGCCGGTCTCACGGAGGAGGCCGACAGACTGAAGCCCCGTGTCGAGGCACACGGAGCCGTTCTTAAACGACGGACCCCCCGGTTGGGTGGTATGGCCGACGATCTGATTCATGTGGTAGGGGATGCCAGGGTTGAGTCCCACGAATTCCCGGTTCCAGTCCAGCCACAACGGGCCGCCCTCCTTGCTGTCCCCACCCCGACTCGTCCCCACTTGGTGAGCCATCTCTCCGGTGGTGAAGCTCGATGGGGGCTTGTTGAACCCGGCGTGACTGAGCAACCACCCCGCTGCCTCGTGATGGAACGTGAAGTAGGATTCCCAGTCCACGGGCAGGAGTTCCTGTATCGCCTCTAAGGTCTCGTGCCGGTAGCCCGAGCAGACAAACTCGCGGGCTGGGCTGTAGTGCCAGTCGTGATTGCCCCACAAGAAGGTCCGGTTGGGGGTGCCGAGTTCCTGGGCCAAGTAGCGGAGGGTCGCGTCTCGGTTATCCGGTGTCTGGTTAAGGGAGTCGGTCCAGTCGCCGAGGTAGATGCGGGGCAGGTCATGGCCGAACTGCCGGTCGATGCGCTTGAGCTGGTCGATGCGGTCGTGGATGTCAGGGATAATCAGGGTGCCAGTCATTTAGTCTCTCTTTCGATACGCGGTTCTGTCTGCCGAGGCGATAGGCCCGAGGGGGCCGATCAAGGTCACCGTAATCACAATCAGTCCGTCGGGGTCCAGTCCGAGGGGCCGAGGGAAGTGTAGCACACGGGTCGTGGGTGTGTCCGGAAATACTTCGAACGTGCTGATGGAGAAGAAGTCGGGCCCGCCGTCGACTTGCACCATCGCGGCCCGGTTCGCCGGGTGGGCCGAGATGCGGACACGGACGTCCAGCGGGACACCCGCAAAGGCCTGGGCCGGGCTGATGTACAGGTCGATGTGGGGCTTGGGCGCCTTCTGATAGGGTGAGGACGAACACCCGAGCAGCAGGGCGATACCCAGTATGATGCCGACGCGGTGGGTCATGGCTTGGCTCCTTTGACAGGGACGGGCGCCGTGAGGGCCCGCAGTTGACGGATAGCGGTGGACATGCTGATGCTGCTCCGCTCGGCCAGCGCCTTGGCCACTTGGTTCTGGCTGGCATTCTTGGGCAGGGTCGCCCGGACCTCGGTGATGGTGGTGCGGAGGGCGCTGTCCATGGTCGCCGGTTCGATGACGATGAGGCCGGTCGCCGGGTCTTGATGGATGGTCTCCATGGTCTGGCCCGTCGCTCGGCCCTTGAACATCAGGCGCTTTTGGGTCAGCTTCATCACGACGTCCATACGGCCAGCGACATAGCTGGACCCTCGGGCTTGGTCCATCATGTCATCGTCCCCGTTGACGGTGAGCATCGAGTCCTTACGGGCATGGCTCAGGAGCAAGATGGCCGAGGGCCTGCATGCATCGACTAAGTAGGCGATTACGTTTCGCATGTTCGTGCTGTCGTTTTCGTCGCCACTGTGCACTTCGCGCAATGTGTCGATGACTGTAAGAACTGGGTTGATGGAAGCGATGCTTTGTTTTAACCATCGGAGCTCCGTCTGTTGGGGGTTCAGGATGTTGAAGGGGAACTCGGGGACTTGCCACATGTCGGCAATCCACAAGTCCGAGTTGGCCACGGGCTTAATGGACATCTTGCTCAGGCGCGAGGACCATTCTTCCCGGGGCGTGTCGATCTGCAAGTAGGCCACGGGGCCAGGGGCGGGGATGGGGTAGCCACACCAGTCGGGTTCTTGGTTGACAATCGCTTGGGCTAAAGAGAGGGCGAGAAAGGACTTACCCGTCTTGGGCTTGCCGTAGAGATTGACGAGTCCCCCCATGGGGATGAGCTTCTCAATCACCCAGGGTTGGGGCTGCTTAGGTAACTGCTGGTAGGCGCCCGAGGGCACGAACCACGTGGTCGGTTGGTTGGTGGCGGTGTCAGTCATCTTAGCGAGGCTCCTTCTGGTTGGTGAGTAACTGCTTGTGGTTCCTATTGTAGCACATGGCATAACCTAAGAGACTATCGTGCTCGCCAGCTGGGTGGTTGCCGTTGGTTAACGTCTGTGCGGTGAGCCAGGTGATGGCTTCTTCGCGGGTGGACCAGCAGAACGCGTCCGGCGAGATGTCGCGCCCGGCGGTCCAACTGGAGTCTGTCTCTCGATTGGTGCGTCCTTCCCACCACGTCGCGGCCCAGCTCGACTCGCCCGTTGTGGGGTCTACGCGCTCGAAGAGTTCCCATACGATCCCCGTGGTCCCGTAGCCGTAGACGTCTGGCTCTGAGTCGTGGGGCACCCCGTAGACGAACGGGGATCCCAGTGTGGCGAGGGTCTTGTCGATGTGGAGTTGCTGTCCGGCTGTCACTGTGTGTCTCCATGTAACGGCTGTCGATTATCGGTTTTTAACATGCGGCTAACTCCAGTTAGGACGGGTGTGTCAAGGCCCCCTTCTTAAGGGGGGCCTGACATACCTACGTCAAATCGAGGTTAAGTTGTTGGCTCATCAGGACTTACGGGTGTGTCACTCGGCGTGACATATGTCAGGTCCTCGGGTGGTATGGGAAATACCAAACTTATACCCTGAGACTGGTGCTTGGCGGGCCGATGATTCTTCGCGAACTCGGCGAGCGCCATCCTAAAGACGACGTAGTCGGACTGGTAGATGGACTCCGCGATGCGATGGAGCTTCTGATACAAGTCCGCGGCCATCCGGAACGTGACTTGGTGGGTCTGGATGACGGGCCGCTTCGGCCGACCGCGGCCGCGCTTCTTTACGGGATCCATGCTGTGTCCTTTTCTAGTGCGAGGTCTTCGGAGGAATACGTTTCGTCCTGCCGCTTCAGCCCATGGGGAAACGCCAGCTGGCCCGTTGTGAACGACGAGTCATGGAACACCACGCGGTCGGTCGGCTGGAGGGTGTAGCGCCCGTTGTTCAGCGCGATCAACACCAGTTCTTTGGACTGTGATGGCACGGCGGAGTACGCGTCTCCGATGGGGGCGATGGTGCAAATGTACTCGCCCAGACTCGTCGTATCGGCGGTCTTCGCCGAGCATTCCAGCCCACGCAGGGTGTCGTAGCACAGGGTCGTGAAGCCGGAGCCGTAGCAGTCCCAATGCTGGGCGTCTCGTGGCCCCCATGGGATACTCAGCCCCTCCGTGGTGTGGGCGAGTGCGTGGAGGGGCAGGTTGCGATACACGGCGCCGTTCTCCAGCAGGACGTTGCAGCCCCAGGCCCTGCCGGGATACGACACGAGGCCGAACCAGATGGCGGGCATACTGGGCGTCTCCGGCTGTTTGTGCGTGAATGCGGTCTCGACGTGGACGTACTGGTGGTGTGGCAACTGGCCGATAAGGTCGTATCTCATTTCACTCTCCTTGAATAGTGTAGCACATGTTACGTCTTGCTGGTCAAGAGGTGGGCGGCGAGGTGGCCCATGATCTCGGCGTTGGTGCCCTCACGGAGCAGCTTATAACGGCCAGCGGGGAGGGCAATCCACCACCGGTCGCGGAAGTGGATGGCTTGGTAGAGGATGATGCGACCAGACGTCTCACCAGTGTCACGGACATACCGGTGGACCTTCGTCCGGGTGCCTTTGGAGGCCTTGAATCCATAGAAGACAGACAGGGGCGCAGGACCATTCCCATCCTTGTAGTTGGCCTCGAATCCAAATGGGGGCGTGGGTTCTGGGTGGCACATGTTAGGCCAACTTCCCGGGCAGCCCCGTGGCCTTGGCGGAGAAGGCGAACCCACCGGCGAGGGCATCCGCGAGTCGGGCCTTCGACCCCTTCCACCGCAACCCCACCACGACCCCTACGGGGTCCTTGAAGCGCATATCGTGGGCGTCCCCGTCTACCACTGGCATCCGCGTTCCCATGACCGTGTAGTGGCTGGGAAGGGGCGTATCGCGGGGCGTGTCGAACACGATGGCCGGGTTGACTTCAGCCTCCAACATCTGCCACAGCACACCCGGGGTGGTGCGTTCGCTCACACTGTACGTGAGGTGGTAGTTGGAGGGGAGAGCTGCCTCCCCCAGGGGCAGCTTGGTGTAGTCGTAGAACTGCATGGCCGGGCGAGCCGTGGCCAGCCGGACGGCGAGCTTGCGCTGGTCACTCAACAGGTTGGGGCGCATGGCAAAGAACATACCATTCCTTGTGGCCTTCGTGAGTGCCGTGTCGAGTTCGGTCAGGACGTTCGAGACGAACGTCGTGGGGTTCCGGACCCACTGCTTGGTGCGTTCGGCCCGTGCCCGGATCGATTGGGGGAAGACGTTCATCCCGGTCTTGGCCAGACACCCGGCGGCACAGGCCCCGGCCATGGCGCACATGGTGGGGGCGTTGATGCCCAAGACCTGCGACATCTCGTCGGCGGGGCTGAGGTTCAGGCCGACGGTCTGGTAGCCGTGGGGTGCGGACTTGTCGAGCTTGTATTGGCGGGTGGTGAGTATCATCGTGTGAAATCTCCTTCGGCTAGCTGCGTGAATGAGATCCCCCGCATGAGGGTCTCTTGGATGAGGAACGCGTAGAGGGCGTCGAGAGTGGGGAAGGTGGAACAGAGCGCGTCCGACGGTTGGAGGCGGATGGGGCCAAAGAGTGTTGCCATGCCTTCAGCGTTGGGGGCATGGATAATCATCGCCTTATACACGCCACGGTTTCCCAGCGCGACACTACTCACGACAACATTGTCTGTGCCGAACGTGAAGCCCAGTTGCTCGAAGTCCGTGTGGGTAATCATTTGGTGTTCCCCAAGATGAGGGTGCCCGCGACACCCGACGAGGCAATCCCGGCCACGTCGAGGTTCTCGACCAGCGAGGCGGCTCTGGCGGCACGAGAGGCCTTGGTGTTGGACGCCGCCTTCACCACCGCCGTGTCGAGTCGGGCCTTGGTCTCGTCGTCGAGGTAGAGACGCAGGGCCGGGACACTGGCCACGGCCTCGTTGATGGAGCGCGCCGTGTTCAGGAGCGTGGTGATGGCCGACTGCACCCCGTTCCACTTGGCCGCGACCGTGGCACCCTCTTCAGTCAGGGCGACCGCATCGCGGAGTTCCTGCACCCCGGCAAACGCATCCAAGTCGGCGTCAAAGAGTTGAGCCTTGCTCATCACCAGCTCCTTGTTGTAGGGCACATACTCAGAGGTGGGGGGCATCTTCGCCTTGGCCGCCGCCAGTTTCAGCCGCATGTCGTGGTTGCCACTCAGCCCATTGACTTGAAGGCGGAGGGTACCCACATCGTGGAGCCAGCGGTGGGGGATTTGCTGGAGCAACGGGAGATGCTCACCCCATAGCACATGCTCGACCAATGCGGTCAGGTCAGTGGTGGGGGTGGCGGGGGTGAAGAAGGCCATCTCGGCCTCGCGCATCTGCTGGATGCGGTAGTCAACGGCTCGCTTCACGGCGCGGCTAATCATTACAGTGGCCATAAGTTATTACCTTTCTTTTTTGTAGAAAATTCTACATTTTGTACGTTTTGTACACTTTGCGAACTAGAACACGAGACCGACAGGGGTGGAGCCATCGAGCAGGGTACATGCCTGCTTGCGGCGTTGGAGTTCGTCCGCCGAGATCGGGGCAATCTTTTCAAAGGTGCGGTCCCACATGTCACGGGTGCTCGCGGGTAACGGCCAGTAGTAGAGACCGACGCTGGTGCGGCTACCGGTGGCGATGCTGGCGAGTGCCCGTGTGCGTTCTTGTTCGGCGTATTGGAGTTTCCACGAGGAACCGCTTGTCTTCCCGCGAAGTAGACCGGCGGTGTAGTGGGCGTTGACCAGCGCCTCGGCCTGTGGTTGTAGCTCCTTCGAGAGGGCGGGGATCCAGTAGTTGCGGCTCCCTTGCTCGTCGATGGCAAGGCCCACGTGTTTGGCGATTTGGCGGGCGATGTGGGCCGCCGAGCCATAGCCGTTGGCTATACCTTGGAGGAGCATCTTCTTGGCGGCGGTGCGGATACGGGGCGTGATTAGCGAGGGCAACCATGTGGCCGTGACCTGAGCGCCGGGCAGCCTGAGGATAGCGGCAATCTCGCTGGGTGAGGGAATACGTGGCTTCGCGGGTGATGATGCTGACATGTTAGGTCTCCTTCTGAGGTTGTTGACGGAATCCGGCTTCTAGTTTGTTCTTGGCGGCGAGGACGGGTTGGTCGTGCATCACTTGCTCGATGATAGCTTGTGTGTCCATGGGCGTGGCGTGTTGACGCATCGACATGCGGCGTCTGAATCGACACCACCACAGGGTGTGGAACAGGCCGAGACAGCGCTGCTTCGGAGCTTCCTTGGTCCCGAGCCACAGGGTGTAGGGTAACCAGAACGAACTCGCCGTGTGCTGAATCGACCAGAGGTAGATGATGGTCGGGTCCATGTCAGTATGTCTCCTTGTTGGTGAGTAGTGCTGTGGTGAGGAATACGACTGCATCTTTCCAGTTTAAGTCTACTGGGTCAACCGTATAATCACTGCTGTAGTAGCGGACACAGCCATCGGGACTCGGGATATGGAGAATACTCCTATCGCGGACGAAGCGGGTGCCATTCTCGCAAATGTCCCTGTCGTCGCGCAGCTTGTAGCCCAGACGCCGAGCCAGTTTACGCAGGATACGATGCTGCTGCTGCGTCAAAACGGTGTCTCCTGTAAGGCCCCGACGATGGCGTTGGTGAAGGGGTCGAGCACCGAGCCAAGGCCCGAGCACATCTGGCAGGTGAGGCGGTCTGTCTGGTAGGAGTCGTAGCCACAGGCGTAGGAGTAGTGGGTGCGGTAGCCGTCGCCGCGACACTCGGGGCAGCGGGGTCCCTTGTCGGCCAAGGCTTGGACGGTTTCATTGAGGGTCATGGTTGAGGCTCCTTTGTAGAAAATTCTACATGCGGCGGCCAGACGTAGGGCAGGTCGTCTGGCACACCTGGAAACAGTGGGCCGTAGTGCGCGGGGAGTTTACGTACGAGGTTGGACTGATGCGAACGGTGGAAGTCTTCGTCGCCCAACCAGCGCGGCGCACGGTGGTTGTCTTGCGATACTGCGGCAAACTCAGCCCGGCAATTGTCCACGTAGCCACGCCGTAGCCACTCATCACAGGTGGCTACGCCATAGCGCGCGAGGGCTGGCTCGTATCCCTGCCACATCCGGACGGCAGGATGATTGGCCCAGCCTTTGGACTTGCCCTGTAGGGTGCGAAGAATCTGGATGGCTTCGACACGCTGCTTGCCCAGCCGCTGCCTGTCGAGGGCTTGAACGGAGGCGGCGAAATCTGCGAGCGGAAGGAAGGTCTGCATGTGGGGTCTCTCCTCTGTGGGATGTAGAAAATTCTACATTAATCGTTGGGGTCGAATTGAATGACGGTGCCGTAGGGAATCTCCTGCTTGGTGGAGCACACCCAGACGACGGGCACGTCGGGTGCGGTGGTGAAGTGGGTGAGGCCATCGGTCAACACGACGACGACGTCGGGGTCCATGCTCTCCTTCTCGATGTAGCGGAACCCCGCTTCCATGTCCGTGCCGCCACCGGAGTAGAACTCCAGCTTCACCTCGTCGCCGGGGCCGAAGGTCTCGTGCTTCGCCACCCGTGTATCGACATACAGCACGTCGACCTGCTCGGGCCGACACAGCTCGACAATCCGCTGGAGGTGGCCGTTGTAGTGGTCCAGCTCCGGCTTGGAGATCGACCCCGAGACGTCAATCTGGAGCACAATCTTGCCCATCGCCGGGAGCTTGCCGGTCGAGGGCAGGTAGGCGGCGAACCGCCGGTTGGGTCGGCGCCATGAGGGGTCAGACCGGATGAAGCCCACCATGTAGCGTTCCAGCACGTCATGCCACGGCACACGAGAAGCAATCAGGTCGGCCATCACCGCGGCGATGGAGCCGGGCAACATGCCCTGCATCTTCGCCGCTTGCGCTGCTTGGGCCAGCGCGACCTTGGTCTCGGCGGTGATGGCCGAGGCTTCTTCCTCGGTCATGGGTGCGCCCCGCTGGAGCAGGTCGCCACCGATACCGCCGGGGCCACCGCCACCCTTGGACTGCGGCTGGATGGGCAGCCTGTTGTAGATGTCATCGACCAGCTCGTTCATGGAGCCGGGCATGTCGACGCCACCGGGGATGAACTGCCCGACCTTCTCGATTTGGAGCAGGTCGTTAATCCACGCATCGGCGGCGATGTTCCACCGGTCGCGGTCGCGGTCGTGGAGTCTGGCCGCATGCATCCCCACCACATGCATCACCTCGTGGCAGAGCAGGAAGATGCACTGTTCGAGCGTGAGGCCGGGGAATTGCTTGGTCCCATCGCCGTTGATGAACTTGGGATTGTAGTAGATGTGTCCACGCTGACACACCCCGGCAGTCCCCACATTTTCGTCGGCAATCAGGGGCCGACGCATCAGGATGGACGCGAAGAACGGGTGGCGATAGACGAGGTTGGCTTTCGCCCGGTCAAGAACGGAATGCTGTACCATAGTATCCTTTCGAGGTTAGCAGGTGCTACTTTCGTCGCGACCATTTACGAATACGGGTGGCCTCTTCGCCAATCAGACTGCTCAGCCACCACAATCCCGCGGTGAGGAATGTCGAGAGTAGCACGACGGGAGCAAGCACGACGGAGAGCAACACGAGTATCAGCGTGGCGAACAGGGCGAGTAGGCGTTTTGTCATAGCGGTATCCTTTTCTGTGGTGGGCGTTGAAGACTGAGCCGCCGAAGTCACCGTCGGGGTCAAGGTAGAGCCACGGCGTCAACGTCGACAGTTGTGAGAGGCGGTAGTAGAATTCTGTAGCGTGCATGATACGGCCTCATCTGCGGGAGTGGAGGCATGTAGAAAATTCTACATGCCCCCGTGGATGTTATGCGATTGTGCCTTTTCGTAGTAGCCGTCCTACAAGATAGCTGTAGAGAAGCTCTGCTGTCGCGAACTTTTTTGGCTCGCGCCACTTACAGTAGAACTCATAGACGCCATCCCAATTAGGGAGATGGAGACCGCAGTCTACATCGGCATGCGGTAGGACGTAACAGTTTCTGGCATGCGCAGGAGCCAAGCAAGGGCCGGGGTCACGGACGAAACCTAGACGTTTAAACTGAGCGTGTTTGTGTTTGCGCGGCATACTATTCTCCTATCCGGCAGGTCAGAGCAGCACACTCGTGTTGGCCTGTGCCCAGGTGACGAAGGCGGCGTGAGAGGTGAGCTTCGGCGTCACGGTGATGGCATCCTTCACGGTCAAGACGCCGAACTCCGGGGACAAGCGGCCCACGTAGTCGAGGACGGCTTGGAAGTTCTTGGCGTCAGCCTTGCGAGCCAGCGCACCCGCCACGGCATAGAGGGTGGCCGGGTCCGTCGGCACCTTCGCCGTCTTCGGGGACTTCAGCACGACGTCGAGGTCGGGCAGGTTCTGGTAGATGCGCTTGAACCCCACGTATTCGGCGGCGGCACCATCACCCACTTCGCCCATCACGTTGCCCAGATAGATGTCCTCGGGCAGCGAGTCGGGAATCTGGGAGACACGGGCCCACGAGCGGGGCGTGGGGTTGGCGAACCGATTGGGGTCGAAGTCGGACAGCAGGCCCGGACGGAAGCGGAGGAACTGCACCACATCGGCCTTGACACCCGTCTTCAAGGCCCACGCCGCCCAGTCGTCGAGGTTGACGTCCATGTCGAAGCGGCGGACGCGGTTGGCGAGCTTGCTGGTGATGCGGTTGGCCCCGGACTTGTCCTCGGTGCGGTTGCCCGTGGCGACGATGTAGAGTTCGTCGGTCAGGGGCAGGTTCCCGGCGCGGCGGTCGTAGATGACCCCACACAGGGCGTTCTGCATGGGCGTCGTCGCGTCACTCAGCTCGTCGAGGATGAGGGCGCAGGGGCCTTCGCCCTGCCGGAGTGCCCAGAACTCGGCGGGTGGCACCCAGCGGGTATACTCACCGGCCACGTTGGGCACACCCATCACATCGACCGCATCCCGCAGGGATGCGTGGAACAGGATGCGCTTGTCCTCGGGCACATGCTCGGGGATGGAGTCGAGGGCACAGGCGGACTTGGCGATGCCCGGCGCCCCGAGGATGAAGGGCACACAGGTGTGGCCGTTGGGTTCAGCGAACTGGGCACGGATGGACTGGCGAATGTGAGTGTATCGCATTGAACTAAGCTCCTTAAGGGTTGAGGGTTGAGGACATGTAGAAAATTCTACATGCGACGGCAGTTAGTGTTGGGACAATTCACGACGGGCGGCCTGTGCTCGACGCAGGATGTCGGCGTAGTAGTCCTTGTTGTGGGCGACATACTGGCTCAGGAAGGGCAGCATCTCCCGTTCGCGCACCTTGATGGGGGTGGGCGACGGGGTGCCATCCTCTCGCTTCATCAGGTAGAGGGTCTGGACACGGGCGAAGTCGGGTGCGCCCTTCTTGGCGCGGTGCTTGTTCCGCGTGTGGCCGGGGTGGGTGGCGAAGTAGCGCGAGGTCTTGCTCTTGGTAGAGGGTGAGGATTTGTTAGCCATGATGGGTGACTCCTAGTGTAGGGTGAACGAGGGTGGACAATGTAGAATTTTCTACATTTTGAGACGAAGCTCGGCGATGGCGGCCATGAGACGAGGGAAGGAGGTGCTGCGGATGGCTGCCTCCCCTTGCGTGGCGTTGCTCACCCAAAACTTTGGCAGTTCCGCACCGCTGGCGAAGGTGGGATTGGGGCGAGCGCGTCGGCGCCCCTTGGCCCCGACTCGTAGCACTACCTCTCCCCCATCGCCGTGGTAGTCGAAGTTCTCCCACGTATAGGTGAGATTCCTATCGTAACCCAACTCTCGCTGGGTGAATCCCAGCCCCAGCAGAATGGCCCGTTGCTTGGCGGTAAACATGACTTAGCCTCTACAGTAGCAGGTGCTACTTTTTGTGGGTGGATGCGGCGATGATGGACTGGGCGACGGTGAGCTTGGTGATGGTGAGCTTGGTGAGCTGGGAGAGTTTCATGGTGGACTCCTTGGATGTAGAAAATTCTACAACAGGTAGGCAGACAGGGCGTCACAGGCGTTGGCGAAGGTGCGATAGGGGCCGAAGACGAAGCGGTGGCTGAACCGAATCATCGCCGGAGAGGGCGTGAACCTGAGGCTGATGACTTCACGATTGCCATCGTTCTGGATGGCGAGGTAGAAGCGGTGTCTGTGCTTGGCCATCTCTAGCTCCACGTCCGACGGCCACCGCAGGACTGGATGAAATGTTCGACGAGAAAGACGGGGACGTAGCCGAACACGTCGCTGGTGGCGGTGCCATCTTCGGCGTAGTCGAGCCACTCCGCTGGCATCGTGCGCCGTGTGGCGCCGTCCCAGTGGGTGACGAAGCCAACCTCGACGGCGGTGTAGGGGCCTTCGTCATTGCGGGGTGTGCAGTAGGTGGACGAACCGACTTGGACCGACAGCGTGGTGCCGTCTTGACATTCTACGGGATGGCGGGGGCTACGGCGAGCCGCAGTAGATGGTGCGTATGGCATGGGATTCTCCTTGTAGAAAATTCTACATTTAGCGGTTGGGGTTGGCGTGTTTGTCGTAGTCGTGGATGGAGGAGACGATGCCGAGGCTGAACAGGGCAGCGGCGGCGAGGTGGTAGCGGCGATACAGGTCGAAGAAGGTCATGATGGGGACTCCTGAAGGTGGGGCACATGTAGAATTTTCTACATGCTACATGCGCCCCGAGGTGGACTAGCGGATGGGTGTGTAGATGTTCAGGCCAATCTTGGCCGACGAATCGGGGATGGACTGGTTGCCTTCGCTGGAGGCAATGATGGTGGACTTGCCGGACGCGCTCACCTTGCCGGTTTTCGACAGGTCGACGGTGATGGTGAGGATGGTGCCCTTGGTGCTCATGGTGATGTTGTTCATACTGACTCCTGATGGTGACGGGTGAACGAGAGAGAGAGAGAGATTGGATTACTAGTAACGATTATCTGCAACCGTCTACTCTGTTAAGCAATTCACGATTCTGTGGCGTATGCTTTAACAGTGTTACTTTCATCCAATCTAGGGCGATGTAGAAAATTCTACATCTGTTTCTTGATGAGACGGGGGCCGCGCAGGTAGCCGCCATCCTGGGCGTGTGCCCAGATGTCCAGCATCTGAATCTCCGAGTAGCTGGAGTCGACGCGATACATGCCGAGCGTGGTGTTGGTCGTGCCCTTGGAGGGTTTGCCTTGGACACGGGTGGTGTTGAGTAGCGTCATGCCGCGGGGCATGTAGGGTCGGGATTGGGC